>Ga0134098_1002932_pt1 | contig 10618 bp, 10 predicted proteins | sample 9_3taG_FD_94456 | JGI IMG/M metagenome (GOLD analysis project Ga0134098, IMG submission 94456) | Switchgrass degrading microbial communities from high solid loading bioreactors in New Hampshire, USA - 9_31_10_142_A3 metaG | ecosystem: Engineered > Bioreactor > Semi-continuous > Anaerobic >... | reverse complement strand
TTTCCAGCACGATTTTCATTCCCTCAACATCAAAAGGCGTAATACTGCTTGCATATCCAACGAAATCCTCTATATGGCCTGGAGAAAAATTCTTCTCCCTGACGAAGCGGGTCAACCTCGGGAAACCGTTTGCGTCCAACTATCCATGCTCCCCATCCTACTGGTCGGGATCAGCCTCGACCAATCACAATCATCCCAGGTCAATGGTCTGCTGATCGCATTTTGCGATGAAGCGTCTACCCTGCTCGCCGAGCATTTCCACCTCGGCGATCGAGCTGCAATCCAGGATGAGCAGCGTTCCCTTGCGATGGATGTCGCTGACACAATGCGGTTAGACAGAGAATTCCCTGATCCGTTTTGAGCGATCGAGGTAGACAATTTTTCACAGAACCATTTGTTCCGGATATCTGCCCACACTTCAGTGGGGTGGCCCGGAATTTGTTCGGCGTCTGATCACTGCTTAGGCTCACCAGGTTTGTGCATTCCTCCAGCATCAGGGCCAGCCCCACCGGGTTGGCCTTTTTTGATTCCATTTTCTCTCACAATACTATTCCAATCCCGGGCGGCGCGCCGCCCGGGAAAGCACCGGTAAGCCGCTATATCGGATCAGGTCAAACAGACCCAAATTCTGTATCGGAGGCTGCCGTGTCCATCAAACGCTTATCACTCCTTCCCGTACTTGGGGAATTGGGTATCGGGATTGTTTCCTATGAACTGGCAAAACGAGGCTGGTCTATTATGCGGAACATTGGTGACAAGGGTTTCAACCTCATGATCACATCAGGGAAAACGCAACAGACGATTGAGGTCCAGACCACAGACCCATCGACCAAATGCGGAAAGAATCACAGGTATCTCTCTATCTCTTTTTCAGAGGCCCAACGGCGAGGATCAAATTTCGTTATCTTATGCATTTATGAATACCCGGAAGTGTTTGTTATTCCCAGGTCCGTTTTCCCAAAATGCAAGAACTCGGCGACAGTAGGCTCGATCGAAGCCGGGATGATCAGCCCTCGTCCTGAGTATCAGGCGTATCAGAATGCCTGGGAGGGGATGGACCAGGCGGATTTGAACCTCTGAGTAATCAAATTCGGTCCGTTCATTTCACGATCAGGTTTGGAACAGCCATTTTGTGCTTCGGATGTTCCCACAGTTAGGGGTCAAATCCCGCCGATTTCCAAAGATTTGCCCCCTAACATCCATGCTCTGTGGGCCGGAGATGAAGCCGTACCGTGTGAAGTGAAAGATACCAAGCTCCTGCCTCGCGGAAAGTGCGCTCCCGTGTGGGTGTGCATCTATGAATACGAAACCAAGCAGTGGCAAATGTATGTTCATCAGCCCTGCCAGGTACTGATCCACCAGGAGGGAACCATGTCCGAATCCACTGACCAAGACGATCTCATCCGCCAGCTCGACTGCCTTAGCGATGACAACCTGCACAAGATCGTAAACGCCATCCAGGCAATCTTGGAGGCTCGCTTGGAGGTGACAAAAGCCGAGCAAAAGGGCAAGGAAAAGGAATGCGCAGTCGAATCCAGCGGCTTGCCCCCTACCAACCAGAAGAAAGCCCGGGGGGGCGGTCACTACGAACTGAAAACAATCAAAGGCCACCAATATTGGTATCTACGTTGGCGTGATCATGGCATTCACCGCTCACTGTATATCGGGAAATTCCGGATGGGATCAAGTTAATTTCCAACTTAGGGGGATGCAGCCGCACCAGGGGGATACGTTGCCGCAAAATGGTAAGGGCCAGTTCTTTTCTTCCTGGCAGAACCGGTCGATTGCGTGTTCAATTCCATGAACCGAATTTGCCTGACCCAACAATAGTTACCACGCTGCATCCACGATCTGCAATGATTCCCAAAGCCGCTCAACATCTGAGAGAGCAGGTCATTTGAATGTGTCCTGCTGGCTCACCCGAGGGTGGAGCGCCTACGCCAGGTGCAGGCGAAACTAGCCGGGATCCCAAAGCTAGCGATCATCGTAACCGGGCAGGAGCTGGGCAAATTTCTACTCGACCTCAAAAGTAGAATTTGAGCAGTGGCTGTTAGCCTGTGCAATGCAAGCCTACCCGGCAGCCAACATCCCGTTCAATGATCTTCTCGCCCTACCTGAGCTGTTTCCGTTTCGGTTTTCAATCCGGGTGGATGATCTGCGCTCCCATCCGGCTTTTGACGTCCAGCAGCAGGGTCTCGATCTCGTCATGGTGCAGGCGGCGCAGCCTGGCGGCTGAGTTAGGGTGTATTGAAGGGATATACACGAACGATAGGCTTGATCTGCACCCTAATCGTTGATGATCCTTAGGCTGTGGGGAAATACGGCCAAGCGCCGGGCGGGCAGCCGCCCGAGCTGGTCTTGATTTGGAACTTATGCCTCTCCTGCGGCAGAACTGGTATTAACTCTGGTCCGCACGGGAAGCAAGCAGCGCAATGGCCTGGGATAAACCAGGAAGGTCCGGCTTTCGCTGCTGCAGCTTACGATAATCTGAAAGTATACTAACGAGATCGCTCGGACGAGCATGGGCTTCCAACCGGGTTCGGATTAACATCAGCGCTGATTCCACCTGGCCAAGGCACAGGAGAGGCAGAGCAAGGTCAAAATTGAACTCTGTTGGGTCGGAAACCAGGGGAATCCCTGACCCGATGATTTGTCGACTTCTCTATCCGATCTTGACAATAGATGCTCTATTAAAACGGGTTGGGCTTCTGGAAGCCCATACCGACCCGGGGCGCACTTCTACCGGATCCACATCCGGCACTCAGATATCCTAGCCAATGAAGCGCACAGTCCCTTCCCTGCGGGCGATATGAGCCATCTCGTTCATAGGCGGCTGCGGCCGTGTTGCGGAATTCGGCCTACGGGCGCGAGGTCCATTTGAGTATTTACCTTCACTTTCCAGATGCATCCGCCCAATAACCCATTCCAGAAGTGGATGGCGATGTTAACGCCACTCGTGTATGACCGGAAACTGGTTCAACCTTAAATTATTGGTTCTTGTTGAATTTCAAATTGTGACGAGGGTGGGGTATGCATCTTGAGTACAGGCACAGCCAAATATCAAGTGCTGTGAACCAAGAAGGGCCAGAATGGCCCATCCAAAGTCCCTGACAGGAGGAGCAGCTTGTCCACATCGTACTCTGGGCGGAATTGCCCACAATGCGGCTACCAGGATGCATTGTATATGTATGACTGGAAGACGTTGGAGAAGAGCTTGAATTGCCTGGTATGCGGTTACTATCACGAAGTCCGCATCCTGATTGACCGAAAAAAGTCAACTCCCGGATATTGGATCTGGAAGCTCGACGAGGCTGGTTATCCGATTTACCGGTCCTCGAAGAAACACGGCAACGGAGTGGTCTCGGTGCATGCTGTTTCAGGCAGATACTCTGTGAAGCCCTTCAAACATCCCCCAACAGAGCAGGAGATCCGGCGCGCCAGAGGGCGGATCATGACGGATGACCGGATCGACGCGGCAGTGTGCTACATCACCCGATGGGATGCGGTTGAAGGACAGGTCGTGGTGGTATATGGCCAGATACCACCGGTGAATCCCTTGCTTGGCTCGGCGATGGAAGCTGAGATCGCACCCCTTTCGCCTGGATTCGACCAAGATGAAAACAACAAGCCTGACGATCGGCAAGCTTCCCTTTAGCCGCTGGGTGTGGGCATGGGCTACCTCTAGATGCGTGGATTCCTATACGCATACCATGAAACATGGGGCTTTCCAAAAAGAAGGATGCCCCGTTGCCCCTACCCACTTGAAGCCTGATTTCAAATTAGTAGGAGGTGTCACATCCCATTTTCGGGCGGTTTTCGATACCATTCCCCCACCAAGGGCTGTCCGAAAAGAAGAAACCGGACTTTTTAGACAGCCCCATGTTATAAGGGGGGTCAAAAGGAGAAGACCTTCTGATAAGGTAATACTGCCAAGAACAAGCCAAACCAGGAGGTCTTCAGATGAAGAAGGATACGCTTCAATCCCGAAATGGTCAAGCTGATCGCCAACAATCGGAAGTACTGGCCGATCTATGCTACCGGTTTGGGCAACCGCTGCTGGAAAAGTTGGCTCACCACCTCGACCGGCGGTTAGTGCAAACCCTGCTGCACTTGATGATTGTGATTGTGGTCCACCGGCACCGCAATCACGGATTGCTGTTGAGTGAGTTAGGAGGGCATTTGCTCAATGGAGAACATGCGCCTGCGGGGACCAAACGGATCCACAACTTACTGCGTCACCCGGGCTGGGGAGCACAAGCGATCAGCGAATATCTCTGGCAGCGAGCTGATCGAGTGGTGGAGCAGCGTCTGTGCCCGCAGGAAGACGTGTATGGATTTTGGGACGAGAGTGTCCTCGAGAAGTCCGAGAGCCTGAAGCCGGAACGGTTGTGTGCGGTACGCTCCAGCAAAGCCCGCCGCTTGAAGCGGATCAAGCCAGGGTATTTCAACCCGCCTGGGGGACGTCCCATATTTGTGCCGGGGTTCAACTGGCTGCAAGTGATCGTCACTGGGATGCGAGGAGCGCCTGCGCTGGCGCATCTGAGCTACTGGACCACCCGGGGCGCAGCCCAAACGACCAAACGCCAGGTCGAACACCCGGTGCTCCAACAGGTTGCCAGGCGCTGGGGACGGACGGTGATCCATGTCTGGGATCGCGGCTTTGGGGGAGCTCCCTGGTTGGGGCTGGCGCTGCTTTACCAGGTGCGCTATGTGGTCCGCTGGCAAAAGGGGTACAAGTTGCTGGCCGGTGATGGCCGTCTGCTCAAAGCCTGGCAATGTACCCGCGGCAAGCGCTCGATGGACCACCGTTTGATCCAGGATGCCGTCCGCCGCTGTGAGCGCAAGACCGGGATCGTCTTTGTGCCAGTGCGGGTTCCCGACTTTCCCGAATTCTAATCGAGCTCTAACTTTTCCGATGTCTTTTACCACAGCTGTGACACCGCCAGTTCAAAGTCTTACGTGCTATTGGACATTCCATTTGCCCAAGGTGTTTCACCCAGACCTGTAATGAGACGCCTTCTTATTGGTCACCGGGTACTACTTTGCCTCGTCATGTGAGTGATCTGGTCTTATGGTGATTTTCCCCATCTCGAAGGTCACCATCAGGGGAAAGGCTTTTCAAGCCAATCGGTCGGATCTACTTGCACTCCGCCCACCCAAACTTCCCAATGCAAATGAGGTCCGGTGGTCCGGCCTGTTTCCCCACCCAGACCAATCACTTGCCCGGTTCGGACCACTTCTCCTGACTTGACCAAGATCTCCGAAAGATGATCGTAGGCAGTGAAAACGCCCCAGCCGTGGTCGATTACCACGACATTGCCGCGCACAGTCAGCAGCCCGGTGTACACGACTTTACCCGGAGCAGCAGAATAAAGCTCGGTTCCAACCGTTCCACAGAAATCCAAACCGCTGTGGAAATAACGATAGGGACTGCCGTTGAAAGACCGGCGGCTGCCAAATAGTGAGGTCCAACAATCTTTTAGTTCCAAAGGGACTGGACTTTGAAATGAGCCATCCCAATTTTTTTTAGGAGTAAAAGTTTCCCCTAGTGAAGCCCAAAGCTCATCCTCAGGAGCCGTTACGGACGGGTCGATAGTCTCCGGGTTGACTGTCAAGACCGGGTCGAATGGGTAATCGGCGTTATTAATCAATACCTGCTGGCTGAATTCGAAGACGTTTTTCCCTGCAACATCTTTGGTTAACGTAGCAATTTTCAGCGTAAGCGGGTAAAGGCCAGGCCCCGTCATCGCATGAATTCCCTGAATGGCTACGTATCCGTCCCCATCGCGGAAGAAACGCAGTTCGCTGCCGGCCAGCGAGCCGCTAAATCCGATGCCTGGCCGGCTGGTAATTCGAATAACGACCGTTTCCCCCTGGACCAATGGAAGGGAATTCAGGCTCATGCCCTCGATGATTGGTGGAAGAGCAGTAGGCCCAACCGAGGCAATGCCAGGAAGGAGAAGCACATCGCCAGGAAGTGCACTCCAGCTCCCTGGCAGCCCGTTCTTTTCCATCACAGACCAAGGATTGGTGTTATTCAATACGGCATATTCCAGCAGGGACTGCCCGGGTTGAATCGCACTCTTCGGACTGGGTTTTGTTTCTAAACGGTCAACTGGCAGGATCAGGTTCGATCCCACGAATAACGCCTCCGGATTTGTGAGGCGGTTCAACCGCGCCAGTTCATCCGTGGTGATCTGATACCGGCGGCTCAGGCTGCGGAGCGTCTCTCCAAACGGGACCTCCATCGTCTCCAGGATCCCGGAAACACCCGGAAGTCCAGGTATTACCAGCCGATCGCCTGGAGCTAGATTGCTTGGTTCGGTTATTCCGTTCGAATCTTGAAGATCCTGTAGGGGTACACCAAAATGAACGGCGATACCCCATAGGGAGTCCCCCTCCTTGACAATGTAGACTGGACCGTCTGGCTGTCCTTCCTGGGCCAGTGTTGGAACAGCCTGGGACAAGGCCAGGAGAGCCAGTAGGACAACCATAAATCCAATGCGAATGGTACCAGCTCTCACTTAAATAACCGAAACACGAGTTCCGTATCCCCGGCGGTCCCAGGCGAAACGATCCTTCACGGGCACTTCCCATACCGGAGCGCTCCAGCGGAACAGCCATTTGGCGTCCGCATTGCGCATATTGACGCATCCATGGCTCATCTGCGCACCAAAGTTGTTGTGCCAAAAGGTTCCGTGAAAAGCTACGCCCGTTTCAGGCACGAAAAAAGAAGTCCATGGAACACCGGGGAGCGAATAACCACCTGGGGCCCCGCTCGCCTGTAAAGAGCCCATGTGCTTGGAAGGAGATTTGGATTGGATCCTGAATTCACCCCTGGGTGTGTGGGTCGGGATGCCATTAGCTGGGATGCTATTCGAATGTATCCCCGTGGAAACGTTGGTGGTAAACACCGCCTGATCGCCTTCGTAAGCCGTCACTTTCTGCTCACGGATTGAGACTTCGATGCGTTTTTCCTCGGCCGGGACTTCCGGAGCAAGGGGAGCAATCTCCTCGTCCGGAACCGATCGAAGATGGGTAGCGGGAGCAAAGTAGGTTAGAAGAGAGTCCAGCTCATTCGTGATCTGGTACCAGGGCTCGCCGTCCGGACCTTCATCCAGGCCAGTCACCCAATGGGTGGTTTCGAAATAAAGCCGGTATTTTTTCTGCCAACCTTCATAACGACTGTAGCGGTAAGTATCCGTGTAGGGGACAGTAACTTCACAAACCTGTCCACCTTCGACAACCTGCTCCATCACTGGGTTGTAGCGCTCCTTCACAAGTTGCAAGTAAGCGCTGTGGACGTAGCCGCCCCACACCCGGTACCAGATCGGGTTATACGCCGGACCGTCCGGCGCTTCGAACGCGTAATACAGGACGACCAAATGGTCACGGTAGCGCTTGCCAACAATCAGGGACGTATCGGAGCGAGGCTGGGTGTAAACGTCGATTTCGTCGATCGTGACACGACCAAGCAGATCTGGCTGTGGCTGGTCTCCAGGAAAAAATCTCGGAGGGATAACAATACCACCAAAAGTCAGGCCCCCAATTTTCAGAAACTCACGCCGAGACAGAGGTGTTTGCATGAGCTACGACAGCCTCCGTATTAACCTGGAGATACAACTCTGCCCAGAACCTGCGTTTTCCACCATCTCCCGAACGCTCGATGGTGTGGATCATCAGATTTAGGTTGGTTTGTAAGGGATCGAAAAAAGCGGTTACAAATTTTCGCTCCAGGTCGACTCTTGCGCTTAACACCCCTTTTTGGTGTAGAAGACTTCCGCGCACTCGCCTGGCACAGAGTGGACAGTCCATTCCAAGAACGAAGAAGTGAGCAACGGTAGAAGCAGCCAAATCGTCAGGAGTGAATGATTTTTGGATGGAATCAAATCGATATTCTTGTAAATTACTCATTACGGTACCTCAGGTTCGCAGTTTCGGACATGATGATAAGCCAGAAGCGAATTCTCGTCACGCGCCGGCTGGCTGCAATAGGAGTAGGCATTCTTGCTTACGGACAAACCCCTCCATTTAGCGCTTGTCAATCCACTTGATTCTGAATATATTGGACCCATGAGATTCCTGTTCTTTCGCACCTTGGCTCTCTTGACAGCAATATTCTTCCTTCTTCCAACCAGCGCCCAGGCAGGGTTTAACCCCGGATCTTCTCAACTTTCGGTGAGATCTTTTCCCTGCCCAGATGAGCTCGAACCCGGGGTACCAACCTGTTTTTCTCACGGCTTTTCCCACTACTATTCTCATTATTCCAAAGGGGTTAATTCACCTTCAACGCGCCCCTTGCCAGCCCAACCTGCGGATCCAACCTTAGCCATTGTCCCCTATTGGTATGCCCGGGTAATCCGTGAAAATGCCCCCATTTTTGCCTCTCTGGAAGCTGCAATCCAGGGGGAGCCAGTCTTGCGAAGGATCGAGACGGGTTTTGATTTTGTCACATATATCGATTCTGCGGTAGAAAACGGCAAGAAGTACTATATGATCGACGCTGGCATCTGGATGCGCGGAGGCGACCTGTCGCGGATTGGGGCGACCGGCTCCTTCCAGGGGCTGGTATTCAGCGAAACGCCCCGGAACCAGTTCGGTTGGGTACGCAACGAGATCGAAGCCAAACGAACTCCGGGATATACTCCCAAAGACTATACCGGGAAAGTTTATTACCGCTACGATGTCGTCCAGATTTATGCGGTGAAGAAGATCGATCAAATGGATTGGTACCAGGTAGGGGCGGACGAGTGGCTGGAAGGACGCCAGGTCGGGCGGGTGATCCTGAATCCGAAAGCGCCAGAAGGGGTAAAAAATGGGCGCTGGATCGAAGTTAATCTGGCGGAACAAACGCTGGCGGTTTACGATCGATCCCGGCTTGTCTTTGCCACGATGGTCGCGACCGGGAGGGAGGGATCCTGGACCCAACCCGGGCTGTTCCCGATCTATAAAAAGGTCGAGGCAGAAACCATGTACGGGTCCTTCACCGCAGACCGTTCGGATTATTACTACCTGGAAGACGTGCCCTGGACGATGTATTTCGATCAAGCGCGTGCCCTGCACGGGACTTACTGGCACAATCGTTTCGGCTGGCCCCAGTCAAGGGGCTGTGTCAACCTGTCACCAGGCGACGCCAATTGGTTGTTCCAGTGGGCAAGGAACGGGGATTGGGTGTATGTCTGGGACCCGAGTGGGCAAACCCCTACAGATCCCAGCCTTTATAACACCGGGGGGGCGTGAGCCAGCGCGAGACAGCTTTAGGCAGACCTTCGCTTGAGCAAATGCGAAAAACAATACATCGCACTTTCACCCTCATCCTGCTGCTGTCTACCCTCAGCGCGGCTTGCGCGCCCAGCGCTCGCTACTGGATCCCGCCGCGCAGCGTGGAACCGATCCGTTTGGAAGCTACTTTGGAACCTAATCAGGTTTTCTTCCGACCTGAAGCCACGCTTTCTGCCACAACTAACCCTGGAAGTACAGACTCGATTCCCGCTCCTACTCCAACCCCAGAGAAGGCAGCTACAATCCCCATACCCGTCCCTGGCATTCTGGACACACACAACAACCCGATCCTGTATTACGCCCAGCCAGCCGATACATTGCCCGTCGTCGCGGTGCGCTTTGGCGTAGACCCATCCGAAATCCAATCCACCCAGCCCATCCCGGAAACGGCATACCTGACCCCCGGACAGTTGCTGCTCATCCCTTCCCGGTTGTCCAAAACGACCTCAGCGCAGCGCCTGATTCCAGATAGCGAGATCGTCTTCTCCCCCTCTGCTACCGATTTCGATATCGCCTCCTTCGTCAAGGAGGCGGGTGGGAGGTTGGATATCGAGCAGGAGTGGCTGAAAAGCTCAGGCTTGATCGACGGCGCAGAAGTGATCCAGAAGGTCTCAATGGATAACTCCATCAACCCGCGCCTGCTGCTTGCGCTGCTAGAATACCAGGGCGGCTGGGTGTTTGGTTTCCCCGACACCCAGGACAGGCTCGAATATCCTCTCGGTTATCGCAGCCGCAGCATGAAGGGGCTTTTCAACCAACTGATGTGGGCAATCGAGCAGCTCTCCAAAGGGTATTACGCCTATCGCGAAGGGCGGATGACCGAGATCCGTTTCCAGGATGGCAGCACAGCCCGCCTGGCACCTGATCTGAACGCAGGCTCGGTGGCGCTGCAATACTTCTTTGCCCAGCTTTACCAGGAAGATGAGTGGTCGAAAGCCCTCGATCCGGAGGTTGGCTTCCCAGCTTTTTATACCGAAAAGTTCGGTGATCCCTGGCAGCGCGCCCAGAAAGTAGAGCCGCTCTTTCCACCCGGGATCGAACAGCCGCCTTTAATCTTGCCTTTTGAGAGAAACAAAACCTGGAGTTTCACCGGAGGCCCTCACGGTGCGTGGGATGCGGAGGGGCCTTACGCCGCCTTGGATTTCGCCCCGGGCAGCATCCGACCCGGATGTGAGAAGAGCAACGCCTGGACACTGGCCGCAGCTTCAGGACTGGTCATTCGCTCAGGCAATGGGGTTGTGACGCTCGACCTGGACGGCGATGGCCGCCAGGAGACTGGCTGGGTGCTGGTTTACACCCACGTCGCCAGCGAAGGAGCCACCCCGGTTGGAACATG
>Ga0134098_1002930_pt1 | contig 10628 bp, 6 predicted proteins | sample 9_3taG_FD_94456 | JGI IMG/M metagenome (GOLD analysis project Ga0134098, IMG submission 94456) | Switchgrass degrading microbial communities from high solid loading bioreactors in New Hampshire, USA - 9_31_10_142_A3 metaG | ecosystem: Engineered > Bioreactor > Semi-continuous > Anaerobic >... | reverse complement strand
TCGGGCGTGAAGTCAAGGGCCTCGTAGAAGCCGTACCGCCCTTCCGCGCCGAGCTTTTGCAGGTATTTTAAGTTCCTGACGGCCGCGCGCGGCTCAATCGGGAGCGCGAGGAACGTCGAATACGGCGAGACGACGGTGTCCCGTTCCATGCCGCGCTTGAGGGCGAGCGTGGCGGCGCCGTGGGCCTTGTAGCGGTAGCTCAAGGTGTGGTCGTAGGCGTAAAAGGCGCTTTCAGACATGCCCCACGGCTTGCTTTTCGCCTGCTTCTTCTGGATATACAGGCAGAATTTCAGGCTCTCGTAGATGAGCGAGTTAGGGTAGCAGGGGAGGAGGATTTCGGGCATCAGGTACTCGAACATCGTGCCCGTCCAGGACGCCATGCCGCGGTACCCGTCCTTTTCCACGAGGGCGCGGCCGAGGCTGCGCCAGTGCTTTTTCGGCACCTCGCCGCGGGCGACGGCGATGTAGCTCGTCTGACGCGCTTCGGAGGCGAGCAGGTCGTACCACCCCTGCGTGGGCGCGTTTTTGTCCGCGTCGATGCCGATATAGAAGAGCCGGCGCTTTTTATCGTACAGCGGCTCAAAGGACATGGCCTTCAGCAGAGCGTTGGCGCGTTCGGCGAGGTCGGCCGCGCCGTACTCAAGGAGCCCCTCCCGCAGGGCGATGAGGCACCCGGCGAAGTTGCCGCTGTCGACGCTTGAGACATACGCCGGCGGCAGGACGGTGAGCGTGAGCGTGTCGTACCAGTTGTACAGGTGCCCGTTCCACTTCGGCAGCCGCTCGACGGTTGTGAGCGTCTGCGCGATGAGGGAGAGCGCCTTTTCCTTCCTGCACAGCCCAAGGTCGGCGGCGGCAAGGCAGGAGAGCAGCGCAAGGCCGATGTTCGTCGGCGACGTGCGGTGCGCGATGCCGACGGCCGGCTGCTCCTGATAGTTATCCGGCGGGAGAAAGTGGTCGGCCGTCGTGAGAAACGTCTCGAAAAAGCGCCAGATATCGCCCGCGCAGCGGAGGAGGAAGCGCCTGTCCTCCGCGCGCAGCGCCTCGGTGCCCGGCCTCGGCTTGCGGCTGATGCGCGCCGCAACGAAGGGGGAGATAAACCAGACGAGCGCGAGGATTGTGCCCGCGATGTGCGGCGAGAGGGCGGCGGCCATCGCGCAGGGGATGAGCGCGGGCGACATTTTCACGAACGCGTCCGCCGCGCCGCCCTGCGCGCGCCGCTCCGCGTCGGCGGCCGTGACCCACTTGAGCAGGTTGCGGCGGGATATCAGCATCCGCCACAGCGCCGTCAGGGCGGCCGACAGGCAAATCCACGCCTCGTACGGCAGAAACAGAAACTGCAGCGCGCTTTGCGCCAGCGCCGCCCGGACGCCGGAGACGACGGTCGAGTGGTACCGCGCCCGAGCGCGCCGCCCCCGCAGGAGGGACGACGCCGACAGCACCGCAAGGCGCGCAATCTGCGCCCCGAACGCCGCCACGGCCGCCCAGACCGGCGCGCGCGCGCCCGTGATAATCGCCGCAACGAGCAGGATAAACGTCGCAACCGGCACGAGCGAGCGCCGGAGATTGTCGAAAATCTTCCACTTGTCGAGCGCGGAGAGGGGATTGGGCACAAGCCGCCCGCTTTCGTCTTTCACGACGGGGAAGAGCCACGGCGCGGACTGCCAGTCCCCGCGCGTCCAGCGGTGCATGCGGTCAAAGTAGGAGGTGACCTTGGCGGGGAAGCCGTCCGTCACCTCGATGTCGCCGGCGAAGGCGCAGCGCAGGTAAGCGCCTTCCAGCAAGTCGTGGGAGAGGACAAGCTCCTGCGGGAAGCGCCCGTCGAGGCACTCCAGGTACGCGTCGACGTCGATGAGCCCTTTCCCGGTGAAGCTGCCGGCGCCCGCGAGGTTCTGGTACACGTCCCCGACGGTCGCGCCGTACGGGTCGATGCCGCCGAGCCCGGCGAAGACGCGGGTAAACGCCGTCTGGTTCGACGCTGTGAGGTCCACCGTCACGCGCGGCTGGATGATGCCGCAGCCGGAGACGACGACGCGCCTTTTTTCATCGACGGCGGCGCGGCAAAGCGGGTGCATCGCCGCGCCGATGAGCTCCCGCGCCGTCCCGGCGCAAAGGCGCGTGTCGCCGTCAAGCGTAATGAGGTAGCGCGTGCCGTGAAGCGCCTTCACGTCGCCGGTAAGACAGACAATCCGGCTGCTTTTTCCGCGCAGGTGGCGGCACATCTCCAAAATCGCGCCCCGCTTGCGCTCCCAAGGGGTGTAGCACCGGCTCGACCGGCTGTATGTCTTGGCGCGGTAAAAAAGAAAAAAACCGCCGCCATGCCGCGCGTTCAGCTCCGCAATCTCCCTCGCCGCGTGCGCAAGGCGCGCCCTGTCCGCATCCGTCTCCGCCTCGAGGGAGTCGGGCAGGTCGACGAGCAGGCCGTAGGAGACATTTTTCCCCGCGTCGCGGTTGGCCAGGGCGTATTCCTCAAGGAGCGCCGCGGCCCTTTTCGCCTCATCCTCCGACGTGAGCAGAAGCGAGATGACGCACAGCGCCCGCCCTTCTTCGGGCACGCCACCCTCCAGGGCAAGGCGCGGGACGCGGCGGATCGGGCAAAACTTAAGGACCACATAGTCCGCCGCGCTTTTGACGAGAGATGAAAGCGGGAAAAACAGCGCGACAAGATAGACAGGATGGCGCAAAAGCAGCGCCGCGAGGATGCTCAGCGCCAGGCTCGTTAAGACAATCGAGGCGATGTACAGCCCGCCGCGCGGCGTTTTGATCTCTTTCCCAAGGGGCTTTACGTAAAGGTAAGTCCCTATATGCTCGCCGCTCTCCCGCGCGAGGGCAAGGATTTTCTCCGCCGCCTCGTGCTCGCTCATGCCGTGCTTTTCGGCAAGGCGCGCAAGCGTCCGGCGGTAGTCGTGGCGCGTTGCTTCGTCCATCTCGGGGTAGACGCCGGCGGGGTCCTGCCTCATCAGGTGTTCGACGCGCCCGACGCGCTCGAGCAGGTCGGAGCTGTCAAACCCTGAGAGGAACCGCAGGGACGTGAAAATGCGGGAGAACGTCCCGGCAAGCTCCGTGAGTGACTGCGCCACCCCGCCGCCGAGCGCCCGAAGCAGGCCGGCCGCCTCTTCGGCGAGCCGCTCGATGAGGGCAAGGCGCACGGCGGGGATCATGGCCGCCAGTTCCGCTTCGCTGAGGATGGTCTCCGTCTGAAAATCGTCGAGAAACGCCTCGAGGGAATCGGCGTCGACGGCGTCATTTTGCCTGTCCAAATACTCATGCGCCGCGTACAGGACGAAGAGGGTTTTCCCGTCCCCGCATCGCGGCAGGCGGCCAAGGCGCCTTATGTCGTCCGCGGCGCCTTTGCCCTCCCGTTCGGCGATGTACCAGTTGTCGAGAAGCCACTCGAGGGCCTGCGGGATGCTGACGTGTTCCGCGGCGTACCGCGTCCCGTCCCGCACAACGTCCTTTATCTCCGCAAGGTGGCGCAGAGCCTTCTGAGCTGTATGGAAAGTCGAAACGAGCCCGCCTTTTCTGGCCGTTTCAACAGAATTCTGATGCGTCTCCTCCGGGCGCGCGTCCCGGCGGTGCTTTGTGGACATTTATCTCAAACCTCCCAGTGTGGCTTATCTGTGGTATTTTTCCCCACCGGCAGGTGTTTATGCAGCGCCGTGCGCGCCCGGAAAGGCGCAAAAAGCCGCCCGCTTTGGAAGCGGGCGGCTTTTTCGTTTCTCTTTAGCTGATGAAGAGGGAATAGAAGGTCTTGTACGTTGTCTCCATGCCCTCCATGAACGGCGTGTATTCAAAGTCCAGCTTTTCGGCAAATTTCTTTCCGCTGTACAGGACGCTCTCCGTCAGCGGGAAGGGGACGGCGAGGTTTTCGTTCAGTATATCCTCAATCGTCACCGGGCGCGTCATGATCGGGCCGCCGTTGAACTCCTCAAAAGCCTCAAACAGCCGCGCGTGCGTGATAATCTCCGGCGCGGAGAGGTTGAAAATTTCATCGTAGGCCTTTTCGTTCCCGAAGGACGTCATGAGCGCGCGGGCGATGTCGAAGACGTAGACAAGGCTGAAGCGCGACGTGGCGTCCACAGGGTAGGGGACGACGTGGCCGCGCGCAATCAGCTCGATGTAATGCGACTCTCGCGCGCTGTAGTTAAACGGCCCGTAGATAAACGTCGGGCGGAGGATGGTGTAGTGCGCGCCGATTTCGCCGCACGACCTTATAAGCTCCTTTTCGAGGAGGAGCTTGTTGTACGCCATTTCAGACGCCAGGCTCCCGTCGGACCGCGTGAGGACTTCTCCGTCCTCCGCAATCGGCTCGGATTTGTACGGCACGTAGACGGCGCAGGTGGAGAAGAGGATATACTGCTTGAAATGGCCGGCGAGCGCCGTGACAAGGGAGCTGACCTCGCCCGGGCTGTATGCGCAGAAATCGACGACGGCGTCGAACGTCAGATCCTTCAGGAGGTGGGCGACCATGCGGGGATTGTGCCTGTCGCATTTGTATTCCTTGACGCCCTGGAGATTGAGCGGAAACTGGCCGCGGTTGACGACGTGCAGCTCAATTTCCGGATTTTTAGAGGCTTGAAGTGAGAACACGCGCCCCGTAAAGGCGCTGCCTCCGATGGCTAAAACCCTTTTCAAACTGATCGCCTCTTTTCCTTCTTTCAGATTCCCAGATTGCGCGCCGGCGCGTCACTCGCAGCCGTCGCAGCCGTCGCACCCGCCGCAGCCGTCGAAATCGCAGCCGTCGCAGTCGGACTCCGGCGAGTAGCGGATGTTTTGCAGCTCGACGCGCTCCCTGATGGCGGCGTTGGCCTCGATGAGATTGATAAACCCGTAATAGCGGACGGTGTTCTCCAGAATCCTGCGCGCCGTGGAATTGCCCGCTTTGGCGTTTGCCATGACGTAGTCGTAAAGCGCTCTGAGCGTCTTTTCCGAATAGGTGAGCATCTCGCCGATCTGGTACGTCTCGACGGACGTGACGTACGGCGTATCCTGCGACGCGCGGAGCGGGCGGCTCGTCATCGCCAGATAGGGGAATTCCTCGTGCAGAGCCTGCGTTTCGGCAAGGAGCTGCTCCGATATCGCTCCGGCGAGCCTCCTCTGCTCCTCGGAAGGCGCCGGAATCGACTCGATGGCCACAGCGTACTGCTCGGGGTCGGCCGACTGCATCATGTGAATGTACTTCTCCGCGAGGAGGTTGCGGCCCTCCTCCCGGGCCTTTTTATAGTCCTCGAGAAGGAAGCTTAAGACATCCTCCGGCCACGCGACGTACTGCGCTTTCCGCATAGCCTCAAAGGTTCCCTTCTCTTCCTGACAGGTGGCGGGGTCCAGGCCGTCATTGACCGCCAGGAACATCTCCCATTCGATATCGACGATTTCGTCGGCGACGCCCTTCATTGTACTCATAACACAGCTCCTTTAAAATAAATGGGCAAAATATACGAAATTCCGCTTCCAGTATAACCTCCTGCTAATCAATATGTCAATAAAGGAGTGTTTTTCAAAGCGAGAATTCCAAAATTTAATGAACAAAATCAAAAACCGCCTACGCGCCTGTGTTTTCCATCAGGCGGGCAAACTCCTCGGCGACCGGCTTTTCGCACGCGCGCATGGCGAGGATCGTCTTTTCAAACAGCGTGTCGAGGTCCCAGCCGAGCATCTCGGCGCCGCGGGCAATCACTTCGCGGGAACAGCCGGCGGCAAACTTCTTGTCCTTGTACTTCTTTTTCAGGCTCGGCACCTCAAGGTCCGACGCGCTCTGGGACGGCCGCATTTTCACCGCCGCGCCGATGAGGCCCGTCAGCTCGTCCACCGCAAACAGCACGCGCTCCATCTCGTGCTCGGGGGCGACGTCCGCGCAGATCCCGTACCCGTGGCTGACGACGGCGTGAATAAATTCCTCGCCCGCGCCGATCTCCCGCAAAAGCTCCGGCGCTTTCCGGCAGTGCTGCTCCGGATACTGCCCGTAGTCAATGTCGTGCAAAAGCCCCACCATGGCCCAGAAATCGGCGTCCTCGCCATAGCCGAGCGTTTCGGCGAAATACCGCATGACGCCTTCGACCGTGAGGGCGTGTTGAATGTGGAAGGGCTCCTTGTTGTACTTAAGAAGGTGATTAAGCCCCGTCTCGCGCCCGAATCCCGTTTCCAAAGCAACTTCCTCCTTTATCTCTTTCTTATCCTGCAAAAACGGCAATTGCATATTCTATACCTTTTTCCCTTTTCTGTAAATACCGCGCGGCAAAAGGCAAAAAAAGAGGGCGGCTTTTTTAAGCCGCCCGGCAGATTAAGGACGCTGTAAAGGGGCTAAAACTGCACCCAGCTGAGAATGGAGCGGTCGTCGTCGCGGCTGTCGAGCAGGCGCATGGACCTGACCAGCATTTCGGCCGCCTGCGCGCGCGTGAGATAGGCGTTGTAGTCTGCCGTCTCGCTCGGGAGGATGTCGCAGGCGTCGAGGTTCGCGCCCGCCTGATGCGCCCAGGAGGGCAGGGAGGTCATCTCGGCGAAGGCCGAGACGGAGACGTCCGTCGGCCGCAGCATGTTGTTGAGGATGACGGCCGCCTGCGCGACGGTGATCGGGTCGTTGGCGTTAAAGACGAGGCGCCCGTCCTCCGTCTTGCAGCCGGTGATGAGGCCGTTCATCAGAGCCGTCGAGACGTAGGGCTTGACCCACTGGGGAATCTTGTCGTCGTCGTAAAACCCGGTGCGGACGATGTCCTTGAGCGTCTCCGTCCCGGACAGCGCCAGGCACATCGCCACAAATTCGCCGCGCGTGACGGTCTGCGCCGGGCGGAAGAAGTAGCGGCCGGCGATGGCGTCGCCCATAAAGACGCCTCTCTCCGCCAGCGCGACGGCGGGATACTCAAGGCCCGTCCCGGCGATGTCGGAATAGGTGATGTCCGTCTGCTGCTTCCTGATTTCGATGGTGACCGTCGCCTTGTTCGACAGGCCGCCCTTCGGGTCGCAGGCGATGTAGGTAAACGTGTCGCGCCCGCGCTTGCCCGAGTCGGGGGTGTAGGTGAACGTGCCGTCCTCCTCCACCTTCACGGTGCCTTTCCTGGGCATGTCCACAAGCTCGAACGTCACCTCGTCGCCGTCCGGGTCGACGGCCTTAAACCGGGCCGACACCGAAACGGAGCGGTACGTCTCGAGCTCGATGTTCTCGGCAATCGGCCGCGCGTTGGACGTTATCGTCGTCGCCATCGTGGGCCAAAACTCCGCAATGGCGGGAGCGGCGAGCGCGAGGCTGAAAGCCGAGAGGGCCAAAGCGAGAATCAGTGCGCTTTTGAGCCTAAAGCTTCGTTTCATTTCAAAGTAACCTCCAATGCAAGTTCAGTTCAAAACAGCAGGCTTTTTGCGCTTGACACACCTGTATTATTTGCTACTTTCTGGAATTTATTCTAACGTTTGGTCAAATCCGCTTAAAAAGGCCCGAAAGCGCGTTTCATGCAAGTCACCAAGAATTATCATGCAAATTTATTGACTTTGTCTGCAATTCGGAGTAAAATCACTTTAATTGTTTAGTACTTTCCAGAAGGCGAGGGAAGAGCATCATGCAGCCCGACGTTTCAAAAGTCGTTGCTGAGTTTATCGACAACAGAATTGCCGATATCCAGGAGAGCATATCGGTGGACATATCGCAGTACGTGGGTACGGACGTCAAGCGCGGCCTGCGCAATGCCGACGGGACGGGCGTCATGGCCGGCATCACGCGCATCGGCGACGTGCGCGGCTACAAGCTTGTGGATGGCGTGCGCCAGCCCATGCGCGGGCAGCTCGTCTACCGGGGCATCGACGTTGAAAAGCTCATAGACGGTTTCATGGGCGAGGGGCGTTTCGGCTTTGAGGAGACGGCCTACCTGCTCCTTTTCGGCAAACTGCCGGACAGTACATCACTTCAGGTTTTTCAGGACATACTTGCCGAGTACAGGACCCTGCCCCCCGGCTTTACGGAGGATATGATCCTCTCCGCGCCGAGCATCGACATCATGAACAAGCTCGCCCGCAGCGTGCTGGCTCTGTATTCGTATGACCCGAACCCGGAGCTGACGGATCTGCGCTCGGAGCTTGACAAGGCGCTGCACCTGATTGCGCGCTGCCCCGTCATCGTGGCGCACGCGTTCGCGGCCAAGCGCCACTACTTCGACAAGGAGAGCCTCATCATCCACCGCCCGCAGGACGGCCTGTCCACGGCGGAAAACTTCCTGCACATCGCCCGCCAGAACAGCTCCTTTACGCGGGAGGAGGCGCAGCTTCTCGACCTGTGCCTCGTTTTGCACGCCGAACACGGCGGCGGCAACAACTCGGCTTTCGCCTGCCGCGTGCTCTCCTCGACGGGGACGGACATTTACTCGGCCATCGCCGCGGCCGTCGGCTCGCTCAAAGGCCCGAAGCACGGCGGCGCGAACAAGAAGGTTATGGAGATGTTCAAGTGCATCGAGGAAGGCGTGAAGGACTGGACGGACGACGAGGAAATCGTCGCGTACCTGCGCCGCATCCTGCGGAAGGAAGCCGGCTGCGGGGACGGCCTCATCTACGGCTTCGGCCACGCCATCTACACGCTCAGCGACCCGCGCGCCGTCCGCCTGCGGGACCTGGCGTCAAAGCTCGCGAAGGGCACGCCGTACGAAGCGGAGTTTAACCTGTTTGCCTCGGTGGAGCGCCTGATTCCCGTGGCGTTTGAAAAAGAAGGGCGGTCGGCGGAGGGCATGTGCGTGAACGTCGACTTCTACTCCGGCTTTGTCTACAAGATGCTCGGCATCCCCGACGAGCTGTACACGCCGCTGTTTGCCGTCGCGCGCATGGTCGGCTGGTGCGCGCACCGAATCGAGGAAGTGTTCAACCAGAGCCGGATTATCCGCCCGGCATACAAAGCCATCGCGCCGGACATGGAATTTGTCCCGCTGCGCGACCGCTAGGGCGTTTTTTTACATCGCTGCCGCCGTTTTTGACGGCGGCTTCCCTCTGTTTTGACATTTTTCAACACAAAATTGCCGAACTTGTCCGTTTTTTGAAGAAAAAGCCTTTATGATTGGCAAATAATATGCTATACTGCTTAATTATGAAATTTAGATTTTAAATTTCAATTTCTCATTTTTCCGAGGAGGAACGCGAGCTCATGTCCAGCAGAATCTTTACGTCAGAGTCCGTTACGGAAGGGCATCCCGACAAAATCTGCGACCAGATTTCCGATGCCATTCTCGATAGAATTCTCTCAAACGACAAATCCGCCCGCGTCGCGTGCGAGACGGTCGTCTCCACCGGCATGGCCATTGTCATGGGCGAAATCACGACGGAATCCTACGTCGACATCCCACAGACAGTCCGCGACACCATCCGCGAAATCGGGTACAACGACCCCGCTTTAGGTTTTGACTATCATGGCTGCGCGGTCCTGACCTCGATTAAAGAGCAAAGCCCCGACATCGCCATGGGCGTCAACCACGCGATGGACGAAGACGGCGAGACGGGCGCCGGCGACCAGGGAATGATGTTCGGCTTCGCCTGCGACGAAACGCCGGAGCTCATGCCCGCCCCCATATCCCTCGCGCACGCCCTGACCCGCCGCCTCGCCGAGGTGCGCAAGTCCGGGGAGCTTCCTTTCCTCAGGCCGGACGGGAAAAGCCAGGTCACCGTCGCGTACGACAACGGAAAGATCGTCGCCTGCCCGGCCATCGTCGTCTCCACGCAGCATACCGATGAAATTTCCACGCCGGCGCTGCGGGAGGCCGTGATGGAAACTGTCATCAAGAAAGTTATCCCCGCCGAATACATCACGGCGGACACAAAAATCTTCATCAACCCCACCGGCCGCTTCGTGACGGGCGGCCCCGTCGGCGACACGGGCCTGACCGGGCGCAAAATCATGGTGGACACCTACGGCGGCTACGCCAGCCACGGCGGCGGCGCCTTCTCCGGAAAGGACCCGACGAAAGTCGACCGCAGCGGCGCGTATATGGCGCGCTATGAAAAAAATATCGTCGCGGCCGGCCTTGCCAGGGCGTGCCAGATTGAGGTCGCTTACGCCATCGGCGTGGCAAAACCCGTCTCCATTTTTGTGGACACACGTGGGACAGGCACTGTCCCGGACGAGAAAATCGAGGCCATCATTAATAAGGTCTTTGATTTCCGGCCGTCGAAAATCATCTCCAAGCTCAATCTCCTCCAGCCGATTTACCGCCAGGTCGCCGCGTACGGCCATTTCGGCCGGCCTGACCTCGACCTGCCGTGGGAGCGGCTCGACATGGTCGACGCCATCCGCGACCTGGCATAAACTGAAAGCAAATCACACAAGCCGAACCTCATCACACAACTTGTAAGCCGATAGGATGAACACGATGCGCGAAAAAGAGCACCGCCGGCGCCCCATCGAGCGCCACGCTGACCCGTACCGCGTCAAAAAGAGCGGCTTTGCCGAAGCGGACGACGACATACTGCGCCCCGGCGCCATCGTCGGGCGCAACGCCGTCATCGAGGCGCTCCGGGCCGGCCGCCCTCTGGACAAGGTCTATATCGCAAAAGGGGACACAGACTCCGCTCTCGGGCACATCGCCGCGCGCGCCCGCGAGGCGGGCGTTGTCGTCGTGCTCTCTGACCGCCGCAAGCTCGACATGTTAAGCGGCAATCAGGCGCATCAG
>Ga0134098_1002910_pt1 | contig 10695 bp, 9 predicted proteins | sample 9_3taG_FD_94456 | JGI IMG/M metagenome (GOLD analysis project Ga0134098, IMG submission 94456) | Switchgrass degrading microbial communities from high solid loading bioreactors in New Hampshire, USA - 9_31_10_142_A3 metaG | ecosystem: Engineered > Bioreactor > Semi-continuous > Anaerobic >... | reverse complement strand
CTTCTACCAAGGAATTAACAATCTACACGAAGGATGCTTCAACAACCATTACCGCTGTATTCCACACCTGGAAGTATGATCCTGCCACCGGTAAGGAAACTGTTCTTGAGACTGCTAAGACCATTGTTGGTGTAGAAGCTCCTTCAACCAATATTACCGGACTTAGCGCATGGACAGTAGGCAAAAGCGCAGATTGGGACAATGTAAGACACAGCCTGCCTCTGGAGGACGGCTATAAACTGTTTGTTAAACTTGCAAAGGTAACCGGATCCGACACCGGCGAAATCAAGCCTAGCGATGGCGAATACTCAAAGGTTACATTCCAGTCAGCAGATATAAACTACCTGATTGTTGATATAACAAGCGGTGCTCTGTATCCTCTGAAGGAAGGTAAAGTATCTGTTATTGTTTACTACGAGGGCACAGCTGTTGGCGGAGTAGAGGTACAGATTACAGCCGCAAGAGCTCCCAGCGAAGTAACATTGAGCAAGTACAGTGTAACACTGTCAAATAATCCTTCTCTGGTTGCTACTGAAACAATCGAGGTTAAGGCTAAGGATCAGTATGGCGAAGACTATACAAGTATTGGTACAGTTACAGTTACCAGACTTAATCCTGGATTCAGCGACGACAACCCGATTAACCTGAGCACGAATGCTTCACCTATCACCGTATCAGGTGGCGGCATGGATCCTGGAACATACTACTACAAGATTAATGTTCTTAACACTGATTTTGTAGTAACTGTTACAATCCAGGATGGTACAACAGATACCGAGGTTAAGAATTATGGTATTGAACTGAGCTCAAGCGAAATTGACCTGAAGTTTGATCCTAATGTTGCAAGTGATACCAGCAAGACAGTAACCATCAATCTGTATGGATACAACAAAGCAGGTGTCAAGGTTGAAAAGTTGATAGCTACAGGCAATTATAAGCTTACATTCAACGCTCCTGAGGGTTGGGATGCATCTGCCAAGTTCAATGCAGCAGAAGGCGTATTAACATTGGCTAAAGCTGCCAGCGGTCAGGCAATAGAAAAGGCTCCTGTGGGAAGCTACAAGGTAACCCTGGAAGTTAAATTGGATGGAACCAACTTCGTTCCGGTCCAGGATGTATACTTCACAGTTAAGGATACACAGCCTGCACCTTATGTATCCGAGGTTGTAAGCCCGACCTTCACCACAGCTGGTGTTGACATCTCCGATCCGGCTAATGCTAACCTGTTGACAGCTGTCAACGCTTGCCTGAAGTTCAAGCTGGGTGACAACCCTATATCAGCAACCGCTGTTGATGCATTTGGTACCGACGATCAGTTCAATGTTAGGAGCGTAACAATTAGACAGACATTTGCTAGCGGCGCTTATATCGACCACACAGTAAATGTTGGTTACACTCTTACAAAGACGAACTAATTGATACTGAAATATAACTTAAAGAGGTGTCCCAAAACGGGACACCTCTTTTTTAAGGCTTTTTATCAGGCTCTTTTGCAATAGTTGGGGTGGGATTCTTTGAATCCCGCCTAATTTATTGTAATAAGAGTGATTTTAATGTTTAGGTCCATAATTCATGTTTTTGGGCATGCCAAATAAGCCTCTCGCCTAATCGCCTTTTTTATTTATTCCTGTTTAGATAGAGCAATGAAGAATTCTTGTGCGAAATCTCTCAAAGTTCCTTATGCCAAATGATATTCTTTTCTCTCAAATTCAGAAATACCTGAGCTTTCCGCTGCCTTTATCCAGTCAAAGAAAGCTGTCCTTACGGCTGCGTTCATAGTATTTTCTGAGGTTTGCGGGCATGGTTTTTTTGCAGTCTCTTCCTTACCCTCTCTACGTTATAAGAGAATGTCGTTTTCTACTGGGCTGTATATCAAATACGATACGTTTAGCCAGGCTAGTAAGCTACCGGCATTGCCTAAAAACTCATCTGTATGAACCATGGGATTATCGAATAAAGGGCATAAAACAGCTGCAAGAACCATGCAGAGACGCAAGGTTCTTACAGCAATTTTAATCTATGCATTCCTAGGCTAATTTATAAGTTAATATAGTCTGTTTATTTTGATTTCAACTCCTGTTCAATATAGGGCTTGGCAAGCCTGTTGACCGTTATTCCAAGGCCTATAAGAGCCCAGAAAACAGGGGCTACGGTAAGGCTTGAGTCATTGGCAAGCCCGAGTACGATGTAGCTGACAGAGGCGGCAAGGATGGCTGCGCCAACCTGTGCATAATAGCTTTTAAACCTTCCCTTTATATATAACCTTAAGCTGGATATGAAGTACATGGCATAAAACACGATGAACGCAATCAATGAGAGAACGCCGGTCTGCACTCCAATCTGCAGGTATAAGTTATGGGGTTTTGTCAGCAATTCGCCTTTGAAACCGTAGTTATAAAGATTGACATAATCCTGCTGGGGGAAGGCCATGACAAAGGTATCGGCACCGGAACCAAAAACTATATATTTCTTTAGTAAAGGAATTGTTCTTGACCATATATATCCGCGGCCGGAAGCATATCTTTCATAGCCGGAAAACAGCACATGGGGTGCGGTAATAATTTTATCGAATTTGCCGTATTGGTTCATGTAGTAGTACGTGTTGTCCCCGGTTTGGTTGGTAAAGAACCAGGCATTATTGTTGATTAATACATAGAAAAGATCCTTATCCTCATATTTTGCGGTTCCGAGGCTGAAGCCGGGGAAACGTTCATCGTTAATCAAGTATTCCTTTTTGTCCTCGGAATAAGTCAAATTGACGGTTTGACCGTTATCGTCACTGACGGTGAAATAACCGTAATTATTTACAATATCAAACCTTACATGAAGCTTTTCATTATTATAATTTATTATAACCTCATCATCGCCTGTGACAATTTCTTTAAGGGGCGGTTCCGTCTTGGTAAATACAACAGCCTGCTTCACGCTGTTTATAAGAACATTGTCATTTGCCTTATTATACAGGTATACGGAGGATATAATTAAAAGCAGCATGGGTATGGAAAGGTAGAAGTATTTTATTAGATACCTGGACAGCATTACCAGGGCTATAGCAAATGCAACCGCAAGCCCTATAAGACCTGTTTTTGATTTTGAACCAAAGAGGCTTAAGACAATTCCCACGGCTGAAAGGATATACAGTGGAATCATCCGCTTGTTTTTATTGGTGAGAGCCGACAGGACCAGCAAAAAGGAAGCGGTCATGGCGGCATATGATCCTACATAGTTGGGATTATAAAAGGTCAGGTATACACGGTTTTTTTCAAAATTAAACTGAACGGTATCCCTGCTGCTCCAGTAATCGGAAGGAAGTATTAATTTTAATCCCAGGTCCGTGGTGAAGAAGTCTTTCCCGAAATACTGGGTAAGTCCCAGGATGCTCATAACAAGAATGCTTATGGCGAAGCAGTTGACAATCAGCCTTACATCCCGTTCCGTCCGGACTACCTGCAGGCAGTAATATACCAAAAGGCAATATCCCAGGAGCACAAAGACCGATTCAAAATGCTCATAGATACCGCGGAAGCTGTATGCCCTGTAATCGGAGAATATGGAAGACAGCAAGGCCAGGGCGGCATATATTCCAAGGGGTATCAGGATATGCGTATACTGAATGTCTCTTTTATCAATATATGCTTTAATGAGTGCAATAATCGCCATGAAAACGACAGCGACAAGGAAGAACTGCTGCTTGTAATAAAGGAAAAAGTCCGTGTAAAGGTCATTATATGTGAACCAAGAGAACTTTGACAGGTTTGTATTATATTCCTTAAGCCTTACTATGAAGGGAAGAACCGAAAGAACGAATATAATGGGAAGCAACAGCCATATGCTTGTCCTGGTTTCGATCTGCTGATGCTTTGACTTGTTATTCTTGTCGGATGTTCCCTTGTTCTGACCTTTATTCTTGTTAGCCATCTGTGTATTCTCCTTTACGATATGAAATTAGAGCTATTATTTAGATTATACAACTTTTATGGGAATCGTACAAGGTTGCCTTATTCTGACATAAATTCCTTAACCTGCGGAATTTTGTTCAGCAATGGATAAAGGGCTGCCGACAGGACAATGCCGAACATATTCTGAACCGTGTTAAGCGGTACACCCGACAGGGCGCCACCGAAACCGTACATGAAGTATTCGACGCAAAAATATCCCAGGGTAACGAGAATACCCCCTGCCACACCCGCCGCTATGACGGAAAGAAGGGACCTTTTAAAACACCTGTATATAAATGACGCTGCCAGGGCGGTCAGGGCTTTTATAATCAACGTGGCCGCAGCATACTGCGGGTATCCGGCTAGCAGGTCCGCAAGCAATGATCCGATTCCGGCCGACAGGGCGCCATACAGGGGACCGAGTATTACACCACATAGTATCACAAAAGAATCCCCGGGATGAATATACCCTGTAGGTGACGGAATTCTGATGATGTAGGTTGCGAAGCAGGTAAAAGCGGCCATTAAGGATGCGGTAATGAATCTTTTAAGCTGTTTTGAATTCATCATACTGTTTCCTCCCCAGTTATTATGCTTTCCTATTAAAATATTAACAGAAATAATAGCACAGAAAACATCCGAATACAATAAAAAAATCCGCAATTTGCGGCTGTTGTCTAAAGAATTTGACACCTGGTAATACTTATAATATAATTTGATAAATGCAAACGGCTGCTATTTATACATACCGAAGGTGATTGATTATGAGAAGAAAACTCGTTATATTGGCAGGAAGCATGGTTTTCCTTGCGGCGGCGGTTTTGTTATTGGTATTATACATAAACAGGACCGGCAGAAAAGCTTCAGAAGGTGTAGATAGCAGTATCCATGTTGTAACATCATTCTATCCCGTATATGTTCTGACAATTAATATGACCGACGGCATTTCGGACATAAAGGTTGACAGCCTTACCGATTTCAGCAGGGGTTGCCTTCATGACTACCGGCTTACAACCAATGATATGAGGCTGCTCTCCGACGCGGATGTGTTTGTAATTAACGGCGGAGGCATGGAGGAGTATTTACAGGATGTAATGGACGGCTACCCTAATCTGAAAATAATCAATCTTGGCGAAGGAATAGACATGCTGGAAAGCAAGCTTCATGAAGGGGAGAAAAACCCTCATGTATGGCTTGATCCGCAGCTTTACATGGTCCAGATTGAGAATGCAAGGAAGGGATTGACGGATTTCATCGGCAATTTTAAGGGCAAACGGGGTGGCGGCAGAAATATTGATGAAGAGGACAAGGACAGAATTATTGATAAGATAAATTCCAATGCCGAGGCATATACTGCGAGAGTCCGGGAGCTTTCCGATGAAATGGACAACCTGCTTGATACGGTAAAAGGAAAGGCGGAGAGCAACAAAATAAGCGCAAAAGTGGTGGTTTTTCACGATTCCTTTGCGTATCTTGCGGGCAAGGCCGGACTTGAGACGGCTTATGCCGTTGAGATTGATGAGGATACGCCCCTTAGTGCCGGAGAAGTGGCGGAAATAATCAATGCCGTCCGGCAGGATAATATACGCTTCCTGTTTACTGAGGAACAGTATGATGACAATATTGCCAACAGGATATCGGAAGAAACCGGCGCACAGATATATATAATTGATTCGGCTGTTACCGGAGATGCGGAAAAGGATTCATACCTTAAGGCAATGAGAAAGAATATAGACACATTAAAAGGAGCTTTTGAGGAACCATAAGCAATTCTGTAAGCGGTCCGGATACCGCAAAGGCGGAGGATAACTATGTCAAACAGCTTCCAAACGGAACATGAGAATATTTGCATGAATGCAAACCATGGGCGGAATGACGATTCCGCATGCGGTTTTCACTGCATAAAGATAAATGACATATCTGTCATTGCCGGCGGGCAGACGATTATAGACAAGGTTAACCTTCATATACACTGTGGGAAGGTTACTGCTATAATAGGAAGAAACGGAGCCGGCAAAACAACGCTTATAAGGGCCATACTCGGCGAGATAAAGCACAGCGGTACCATTGAGTTTATGGATCTGAAAAACGAGTCCAGGATTGACCTTAAGATCGGTTATGTTCCGCAGTATATCAATATAGAGAAAAACTCACCCATGAGCGTTTATGACCTGTTTGCCGGATATATAAGCAATTACCCGGTTTTCCTAAGGAAAAACAGGAAGGTGTATGAGAAGGTCGTAAAGCAGTTAAGCATATTTGACGCCCGGGATTTGATTGATAAACGGGTATGCGACCTGTCAGGAGGGGAGCTTCAGAGGGTCCTGCTTTCCATAGCCGTTACGCCGGTGCCGAATCTTTTGCTTCTTGACGAGCCTGTGTCAGGTGTTGATCAAAAGGGATTGGATTTATTTTATAAGAATATCCAATACCTGAAAGAGCATTACGATCTGGCTATGATTGTGGTATCCCATGATTTTGAGTTCGTAAAGAAATATTCCGACCATGTTATACTGCTTGATAAAACCATTCTTCGGGAGGGCTCTTTTGAGGATGTAAGCCGGTCCGAAGAGTTTAGGAAGGTGTTCGGGGGGATCGCCTGATGGATGCGATATATGATATTATGGAAAAAATTCTGCCTTTTTCATGGGTGGAATACAATTTTATGAAGAATGCCCTGCTTGCCATCATTATTATAACTCCCCTCTTCGGCATGCTTGGAACCATGGTAATAAACAACCGTATGGCATTTTTCTCGGATTCCCTGGGACATTCCGCCCTTACGGGAATAGGTGTCGGTACGCTTCTCGGCATACGGGACACGAACCTGTCCATGGTGATGTATGCGGTGGTTTTCGCTCTTATGCTTAATTATATAAATCGCAGGAGAACCATGTCCACCGATACTGTTATATCCGTATTCGCTTCATTAAGTATGGCTGCCGGCCTTATGATATTGTCCCGCGGGGGCAATTTCTCCAGGTATTCAAGCCTGTTGGTCGGAGACATTCTCAGCATATCCTCCCCGGAAATAGGGCTCCTGCTTATTATATTTATAGTGTCACTGGCATATTGGAGTCTGTGCTTTAACAAGCTTCACTGCGTGGGAGTCAATGTGACCTTGGCAAAAAGCAAAAACATCAGGACCAACCTGGTTGAGGATACGTTCAGTATATTGATTGCGGTAATTGTCATGCTGTCTATAAAATGGATCGGCATACTTATCGTAAACGCGCTGCTCATTTTACCGGCTGCCGCTGCCAGAAACATATCCTCAAATATGAGAGAATATCATCTGTTTTCGGTGCTTATATCAGTGTTTTCCGGAATCGCAGGGCTTGTCCTGTCATATTACCTGGGGTCGGCTACGGGACCGACGGTGGTCATAATTGCGTCCATACTATTCTTTATTACATTTGTTATCGGTACTTCAAGAGGCAAATAAATATTTTATAAGTAAAAAAAAGATAATATTTTCAGTGGAAAATTATACTATATTTTGCTATTATGATGATGGGAAAAATGTAATCCGGCAAAAAGCCTGAATCATCGTCCGGCAGGAGGTTATATTAATTTGTCGAGGCTTAATCAGTACTTGAAGATATTGGTCAACCTGTTGATTGCAATTGGAGCTGTGCTGTTTTTTATCTTTGTCGTTCCAAGGATTCTTAGTTTTTTTCTGCCATTTGTGATAGGATGGATTGTGGCGATGATAGCCAATCCTCTTGTCAGGTTCCTTGAGACGAAGGTAAAGATACTAAGAAAGCACAGTTCGGCGATAATTATTGTGCTGGTTATCGGAGCAATAATGGGAATCCTGTACCTGCTGATAACGGTGCTTGTCAAGGAAACAATGCAGCTTATAAGCGACCTGCCTAATATATTGGAACAGCTTGAAATAGAACTAACCAACCTGTCGATCAGGATCAGGAATTTAAGTGACAGTATGCCGCAGTCCGTACAGCACTTTATAAACAAGGTGCTTGACGGAATAAACCGCAACCTGACGCAATTTGAGATTAAGGATGACCTGTTCACCATCAGCGTGGCAAGCAGCCTGGCGCAAAACATAGCGGAATTCTTCCTGACGCTGATTGTAACAATCCTGTCGGCATACTTCTTTATCGTAAAAAAGGATGACATAACCGCAAGCCTGTATAAGATTCTGCCAAACTCAATGGTTGACGGATGGCGTTTTATATATACTAATTTCGGAAAAGCGGTGGGGGGATACTTTAAAGCGCAGTTTAAGATCATGCTGGTTTTGTGCGTGATCATGTTCGTTGGCTTTGAGATACTGCGCGTTTCATACTCGTTCCTGCTTGCCCTGGGGATTGCTTTCCTGGATTTTCTTCCCGTTTTCGGTACGGGGGCCGTGCTGTGGCCCTGGGCATTGGTTGACATGCTGTCCGGCAATTATTTCAGGGCCGTCGGCCTGATTGTAATTTACCTGGCATGCCAGATTATCAAGCAGGTGCTTCAGCCTAAAATGGTTGGGGACAGCATTGGATTAAGCCCATTAAGTACGCTGGTGTTCCTATATATAGGCTACCGGTTGTACGGGGTAATAGGCATGATAATCGGTGTCCCGGTCGGTATGGTTATTGTGAGCCTGTACAGAGTGGGGATGTTTGACAGGCTTATACGGGGATTTAAGATAATTATTCATGATATAAATGAATTCAGAAAATTTTAAGCGTCTTGTATAAATTCATTCGGTTTAATTTACAATTGACGAATTTCGTGCTAGTATATAAGATAAATCAAAAACTAATGAATTATTATCTGATAATGAGTAAGGGGTATTTAAATGGTAAACGAAATTAATAATGAGGGCGTTATAACAGCAGAAGAAATCAAGCAGATACTTGACGATTATTGCATTGGCAAAAAGCCGTTGGCCAAGCTGCTCGGCTGGGGAGAGACAACCATTATCCGCTATATAGAAGGGGATGTCCCGACGGCGGAGTATTCGATCAAGTTAAAGAGGCTTCTTGATAATCCGGAATTTTATTATGACTTATTGTTGAGAAGAAAGGACAGCCTTACCAATGTTGCTTTCAGAAAGAGCAAGAAAGCGGTTTTATCGAAAATCATGTCATCAAAGATTTATGCAGTGTCATATTATATCATAAATAAGATAGATGCCGACATATGTCCCGGTTATCTGCAGTATTTTCTTTACTATATCCAGGCGTTTGCACTGGCTTTGAACGACAAGGAGATGTTCCAGGAGGAATACAGTATAAACAACGAGCAGGTACCGTATTTAAAGCTATATCAGACACTGAAACGCTGTGGGATACGTACTCTTGAGCTGGGAGAGGGATATCTTTCGGATCAGGATCTGGAGATTATAGACTCGGTTCATGAATCCTTTTCATGGTATGGACCGCAGGCCCTTAGGGAATTTATGCGAATAGAAAGGGCCGGGTTTAAGGAGGGCAAAGACGTAAACAACAACAGGATTTATACAAAGGAAAGCATTATGCAGTGCTTTAAGGATATCTGCAGGAGGTACGATATTCATAAAGCCGGTGACATCTATAAATATCCTGACAGAATGTTTACTGAAATAAAGAATATGAACAATTAATATACCGGTGCCGGGCGCCATTATGCTGGTGCCGGGCACCTGTTATTATCAAGCAGCTTTTCTGTTATCTGCCGGGCATACTTCTCGTTAGCCAAACAGGATTTTATTCTCTTCCGACTTCAATTATCCATTAAGTCGTCTTCAAAGTATCGTTTCAAATTAAATGTCAGTCTCAGCATGGTTTGCTTTTCCAGGTACACTATGTATGACAATCAGTATTTTTCATAAAAAAGCCCTTATTTTCTTGTATAAAATAACAAAATTTGGATAATTATATATACTGTGCTTATTTTTTACTTCTAAAATAAGGAAGCATGCATATATTTATTTTAGGTGATAAATTCAGCCAAAAAACATTTGCTTAAGAAGGAAGGGAGAGGTACCATATGGCCGATAAAGTATTTGATAACAATCAAGTAAGCATTGCGGGAGAGGTGGTTTCGGAATTTACATTCAGCCATGATGTATTCGGAGAAGGATTCTATATTGTAAATGTACTTGTAAAAAGGCTTAGCAGCTCATATGACATAATACCTGTTATGGTATCCGAGAGGCTTATTGATGTTAAGCAGGACTACAGGGGGAAATATGCCGAGGTGACCGGACAGTTCAGGTCATATAACAGGCACGAGGAAAATAAAAACAAACTGGTGCTGTCGGTTTTTGCCAGGGATATAAAGATTGTTGACGAGCTGTCTGAAAATGTTAAGCCTAACTTCATATTCCTTGACGGTTATGTGTGCAAACCCCCGGTATACCGCAAAACTCCTCTTGGAAGGGAGATTGCGGACATATTGCTGGCAGTCAACAGGCCGTACGGCAAATCGGATTACATTCCATGCATCAGTTGGGGAAGGAATGCCAGGTATGCGGAAACATTCCAAGTTGGCGGACGCGTCCAGCTGTGGGGCAGAATCCAAAGCAGGGAATATCAGAAAAAGATAAGCGAAACTGAATTTGAAAAACGGATAGCTTATGAAGTGTCGATAAGCAAGCTCGAGTACATGGAGGATTATTAATATTTATATAATCCATATATGTGTAGGTTTGTCAAACATATGTTACACCATACTTAATAAAATCATTTAAGACTTCTTGTGGCGATTTCCATCCCAGGGGTCTAATTGGAAAACGGTTATACTCTCTTTTGTTATATATAGT
>Ga0134098_1002891_pt1 | contig 10768 bp, 8 predicted proteins | sample 9_3taG_FD_94456 | JGI IMG/M metagenome (GOLD analysis project Ga0134098, IMG submission 94456) | Switchgrass degrading microbial communities from high solid loading bioreactors in New Hampshire, USA - 9_31_10_142_A3 metaG | ecosystem: Engineered > Bioreactor > Semi-continuous > Anaerobic >... | reverse complement strand
ATTGCAGACATAGGCATAAGCATTGTAAACTACTATTTGGGCAAGAACATACCTGTATCCCTGCAGACACAGGATGGGGATAAGGTAGTTGAAGTAAATGGCAAGGGAAAATCAGACCTTAAGCCTTTCCTGGAGGCCTTTGCCAGATTCAGGGGAAATGGATTATTTGACTTTTCAGTATTCATGAAGAAGAGAATGGGTGTCATAAAGAAGGGCTCAACGGTGGTAATAATAACTCCAAATATTGACAGAGCCATAGGTACCCAGGGAATAATGCTTAAATCCAAAAATCTAAATCCTCTGTTTATAGTGGCAACTGATAAGGAAAACAATACAGGGTATATTGACATGAGGGTAGAAAATAGCTTAAGGGAAGAAGGCATTCCGGTATATATACTGGACTATGAGACCAATATTAAGGCTGCATTGGAGGGGAGACAATGAGCAAAGGAAAAAACAGGCTAGAAAGATTTATATATAACTTAATCTATTCCTTTATGGTCTTTTCCCTTTCCTACTTATGCGGACTGCCAATAGGGGTTAAGCTATTTCTACCGCTGCAGATACTGATGGTTCTGTTAATTGACATGGCAGTAAAGCTTACTCTTATGTTCCCTATAATACTTTTAATACTCATTGCCATATTGACTGTAGGGTCTGTAATTTCAGCCCTTTTATTCAAAAGCTTTTTTATTTCAATTTTAAGAAGGGCAGTTATACTATTTGAAAACATATACTACCATATAACGGAAATGGAAAGAATACAGCCTGAAAACACGCTGCTGTTCTGGGGGATTATAATACTTTTATTGAGTATATTCACCTGGTTTGTGGTATTTAAGAAAAAGCACCCGGCAATTCTTCTGCCAGTGTACCTGGGAGGCATACTGTACTACTGGTACATCTATTACGACCAGGCCTATTGGTGCATGGCATTGTTTTTGTTCTTATTCTTCCTCTTAGTGGGACTTAGAAACTATTCCAGGGAGAGGGAAAGCACAGATAAGGTGTTTACCCATGCTTTCCACTATTACTATAAATCGAAGATAAGCATTATAATATCCTATGGGCTCGTGATAGTAGCATTGGCTTTGGCACTGCCTAAAGGCGGCAGGATTATACGATGGGAATGGCTTAGGGATAAGGCTTATGAGGCTTTCCCATTTCTGGAGGAGTTCCGCTCTACAGAATTCGTTGTAAAGGGAGATGCAAAAACAACCTCCAGATATATTAATACCATATTAGGATATCCCAATAAGCCTTCAAAGCTGGGAGGGCCAATAGTTCTAAGCGATAAGGCAGTGTTAAACGTCTATGGAGAAGGCCCTGTTTATCTGCGTGGAAATGTGAGACATACCTATACTGGCACCCACTGGAAAACAGAGGACTATGATACGGTGTACCATGATTTAAGGAAGGACTTCAGCGGAGTACCTGAAGAGGAGAGGAAATTCTATGAAGAGGTTACCTATTCAATTATAAACCGTACTCTGACAAATATAATATTCAGCCCCTACAAGCCCAGCATGGTAGACCTTCAGAGCATGTACAGGCTTAAGTCAACCAGTGATGATATATTGGCCTTCTCTGATAATATTGATGTAGGCGACAGGTATACACTGACGGTACTTAAGCCTCTTAAGTATGATGAACTGATAGCCCTTGGAGTTGACAGGAAGAAGGAGGATATAAACCTATCCTTGTATCTGCAGCTGCCTGATACAATAACTGGCGCTACAAGGGAGCTGGTGAAGGAAATAGTAAAGGATGCAAAAACGGATTATGAAAAGGCACAGGCCATAGAAAGGTATTTAAGGGAAAACTACAGATACACCATGGATGTGGAATCAGTGCCAGAAGGCAGGGACTTTGTAGACTACTTTTTATTTGAATCCAAGGAAGGATATTGCACCTATTTTGCAACTGCCATGGCTGTAATGCTGCGCCTTGAGGGCATACCTGCCAGGTATGTGGAAGGGTATCTGGCTCATGAAGCCAGGGAAGAGAACGTATATGTAGTCAGAGACAACGACTCCCACAGCTGGGTGGAAGCCTTCATTGAGCCTGTAGGCTGGACTACCTTTGAGCCAACACCTGCCTACCCAATGCCATCAGACCCTGAAAGCTTTGTAGAACCTGTGGAGGAAAAAGAGGAGGAAACAGTGCCTCAAACACAGGAAAGAACCAGACTAAGCGAAACATTGTTCCCGGGCATTGAAGAGGAAGAAGAGGGTTCAAAAGCTGCTGAAAGGCCAAGGATAGAGATAAAGCCTAAGCATGTAATTATTTTCATATTGGCAGTTGCTGTCTTAAGCATTCCAGCAAGGTTTATATCCAGGTTTGTAAAGGTAAAATATAATGATAGGAAGATTTCCAGAATGCCCAATAAGGAAAGGCTAATATACCTTTACAACGAAATACTAAAGCTTATTGAGCTAAGGGGAATAACAAGAAGAACAGGAGAAACCCATTATGAGTTTGTAAACAGAATTGGATACAACTTCTCCACCATGGGAGATGAAAAAAGCCTGGAGGATGTAACGGAGATATTTGTAAGGAATAAATACAGCAATATAATTACTTCAGATGAGGATGTACTGGTTATGGAGGATTACAAGAAGAAAATGGAAAAGCGCATAAAAAAATTCCTTGGAACGAGAACATATTTATTTAGAAGGTATTTTAAGTAAAGTATAGGCTCTTATCCTTAAATGTGGATAAGAGCCTTATATATTAATCTATGTAACTCTTTGCCTTGCTCATAAGCTGGCTTCTTCTTAAGCTTTTCAAATAGTTGTAGTAATCCTTTACTTCCTTCACAATGGAAGTATCAAGATTGTTATCCTTCAGCTCCTTTTCCATGTCCTTCAACAGGGCATTGACTTTTTTATCGCTTTCAGACTCCAGCTTGCTGCCTAAGGTTAAATACTTGTTAGCCAGGCTTAAAATGGAAACTTCACCAGACTTGTATTCCTCATATCCTGATTCAACCAGATCATTTATTTTAGTCTCGTATTCCTGTTGGAGAGCAGTTAAAACATCGTAATATTTGGTGACGATAGATTTGTATAGTTCATCTTTGGATTTATTATTAGCATTATCATCAGCACCATTATCTGTAGGTTTTTCTTTGCCTTCACTGCTTTCATCAGGTTCCTTTTCATTTTCCTCTGGTGTTTCATTAGAAACGGGTATATCTTCATTGCCTTTATTATCTTCAATATCACCTATTATCTTCTTTATAGGGTTTTCGACAACTTCAATATCCTCATCAGTATCATCTTCAGGGAGCTTATGTACATTTTCATCCTTAAGCCTATTATAGCTGGATATCATATTGTACATAAACCTTATCTTGTTGAAATTTAAAACAGTTACAACTAATATTACGCCTAAAACTGCCAGCAATATGTACTTCGTACCTTTTTTCATCTTTAACCACCTCGATATATGATTTTTTTAGATTATATCATGAAATGGTATCATTTTTAATACTTTATTCGATAAAATATAAAAATCTATTTTCTTTATTTACAAAAAATTTACATTATGCTATACTATAATTGTTCATTTATCGAACGAAGAAAGAGAGAGGAAATATGAAATTCTTTAGCCCTACGAATGTATATAAGGAACTTATGCTATTACAGGAAATTGAAAAAAAGCCTAACAGTACTCAAAAAGACCTGGCAAGTATCATAGGGGCTGCAGCTTCTATGGTTAATGTGTACATAAATGAATTAGAGGAAAAGGGCTATTTGAAAAGAGAATATATTTCAACAAAAACTGTCAACTATCATATAACTCCTCAAGGTATAAAAAGAAAGAACTACCTGCTTATTACATATATGAGGGAACTTCTTGACCTTTATAGGCTGGCAAAAAATGGTGTAGGAGAATTCTTATCTAAATTAAGGGATAAAGGTTATAAAAACATACTTCTATATGGTGCAGGCGAAGTAGCAGAAACTATACTAGGAATAGTTCGAGATAGAGAAACAGAGCTAAAGGTAATAGCAGTAATAGACGATGACAAAGAAAAACAAGGAGAAGAAATACTAGGATATAAGATAATATCATTAGATGAAATCAACAACTACCCCCACCATGGAATAATAATCACAAGCTATACTTTTGAAGATGATATAATGGAGAAATTGAAAAGCATTGGATATGACATGGATAAGGTGATTAGATTCTTTTGGATGGGGGATTGAGGGGAAGGTAGATTGAGGTATCTTCCTTGATGGAGGTAAGTGTTGTGTATAAGAGATATGTTAAGAGGTTTTTGGATTTTGTTTTTGCAATTATACTACTTATAATTTTATGGCCAATTATGGTGATAGCGGCTATTGCAATAAAAATAGAAGATTCAAATGGACCAGTTTTGTTTAAACAAAAAAGGCCAGGGAAAGATGCTAAAATCTTTACTGTTTATAAATTTAGGACTATGAAAGTTGAAACAGAAAAGAATGGGAAGCCTCTTACTGATATGGAAAGAATGACAAAAGTAGGTTCCATTTTAAGAAAGACAAGCATTGATGAGCTTCCCCAGTTATTTAATATTATTCGTGGTGAAATGAGTTTCATAGGACCAAGGCCATTGTTAGTTCAATATCTTGAGTTATACACTCCTGAACAGATGAGAAGACACGAAGCACTCCCAGGAATATCAGGCTGGGCTCAAGTTAATGGTCGTAATGCAATTAACTGGGAAGAAAAGTTTAAACTTGATGTTTGGTATGTAGATAATCAGTCATTTTTAGTTGATTTAAAAATATTATTTATGACAATATATAATATTTTAAAAAGAGAAGGAATTAATAATTCTCAAGGCGATACGATGCCAACTTTTAGAGGTAATGAATTTAATAATAAATAATTATTAGAAAATATAAATAGGAAGTGATTAATATGAGAAATATTATGTTTTGTAGTGTAGGTAGAAGAGGAGAATTAATGAAGATATTTAGGAAGGAATTTGAAGATAAAGGGACAGTTGTAGCAGTAGATAATTCTAACGTTGCTCCTGCATTATATATTGCAGAAAAACAATATATTGTTCCTAAAATTAATGATAAAAGATATATTCCTATAATATTAGAAATATGTAATAAAGAAAAAATAAGTGCTATTACAACACTTATTGATCCAGAAATAAGTATATTAGCTAAAAATAAACAAAAATTTTTGAATAATAATGTAATGTTTTTAGGTTCATCATATGAAGTATCAGAGTTGTGTTTTGATAAGTATAAAACATATCAATTTTTAAAGGAAAATGGATTTAATTATGTTAAAACTTACGATTCTATAGAAAAATTTAAATTAGCTTATAATTCTGAGGAAATAGAATTTCCTGTATTTATAAAACCTATTAATGGTAGTGGAAGTGTAGGAATAAAAAAAATAAATACATTTAACGAACTTATTAATTTCACGGAGCATGAGAATAATTTTATTATTCAAGAGTTTATGGATGGTACAGAATACGATGCAGATGTTTATGTAGATATGATAAGTGGTAAGCTTGTTTCAGTATTTACTAAGAAAAAATTATCTACTCGAATAGGTGGAGCAGACAAGACAATTTCTTATAAAGACAATAAATTATTTGAACTAATAGATAATCTTGTTCAAAAACTTGGTTTGATAGGTCCTGCAGATATAGATTTTTTTGAAAAGAATGGAGAATACTATATATCTGAAATAAATCCAAGATTTGGAGGAGCTTATATTCATGCATATGCTTGTGGTGTTAATTTTCCTAAACTAATATTAAATAATATTAAAGGAATTTCTAATAATAGATTAATAGGAAATTTTGAAGAAAATGTTGTTATGATGATGTATGATAGTATTATTGTAAAGAAAGCAAATGATTTAATATAAAATAGTGATTGAACTATATTGAAATTAAGGAATGAATAATAAAAAATAAATTATTGTATATATTTTTTAAGATTATTGCATTTATATTTAGTTTATTAGTAAACAAATTAAATGTTGTTTGGAGTGATAAATAATGACTATAAATAGAAGAATAATTCCCCTTTCAGTTCCTAACCTTTCCCTAGATATACTAGAAAACATTAAAGAAACAATAGAGACAGGTTGGGTATCAACTGGAGGTAGATTTATAACAGAATTTGAAGAAAAAATAGCTAAATATGTAGGAGTAAAAAGAGCAGTATCATGTCAAAGTGGTACAGCAGGACTTCACCTTGCTTTAAGAGTACTTGGTATTAAGCCAGGAGATGAAGTTATAGTTCCTACAGTAACATTTATAGCTGCAGTAAATCCTGTAAAGTATATGGGAGCAGAACCTATTTTTATGGATTGTGATGATACATTAAACATGGATATGGATAAGCTGGAAGAGTTTTTAGAAAATGAATGTGATTACATAGATGGAAAAGTAATAAATAAAAAAACTAAAAGACAAATAAAAGCTGTAGTAGTAGTACATGTTTTTGGGAATCCAGCAAATATGGAAAAACTTATGGACATAAAAGAAAAATACAATTTAAAAGTAGTAGAAGATGCTACAGAAGCTCTTGGTTCTTATTACCTTGAAGGTAGATATAAAGGTAAGTTCTGTGGAACAGTAGGAGATATAGGAGTGTATTCATTTAATGCAAACAAGATAATTACTACTGGCGGTGGAGGAATGGTAGTATCTAATAATCAAGATTTATTAGATAAAGTGGCATTTTTAGGTGTACAAGCTAAGACTGATTCCCTTTATTTTGTCCATGATGAAATAGGCTATAATTATCGTATGACCAATATACAAGCAGCCTATGGAGTAGATCAAATAGATAGACTAGAAGGTTTTATTGAAACAAAAATTAAGAATTATAATTTATACAAACAAACTATAGAAAATATAGAAGGTTTAACAATGCTACTTTTTAGAGAAGATACAAGAGCAAACCATTGGTTTTATTCAGTAATAGTTGATAAAGAAAAATATGGTATAGATAGGGATGAATTGTTAAGAAAATTAAACGAAGAAAACATTCAAACTAGACCATTATGGAGATTGATACATAAGCAAAAACCATATTTAAATAATCAAACATATAGAATAGAAAAAGCATATTATTATGAGAAGAATTTAATAAATGTGCCTTGTAGTAGTAATTTGAGTGAGGAAGATGTTGAGGTAGTGATAGGAAAGTTAAAAGAATATGGGAATAGGTAGTGTGATTTGAGTAGTGAATTTTAAATATTTGAGAGTATAAATTATTAATATTTTATTTAAATAAAAATTAAAGATAAACATATAGAAATATTTAGCTAGATTTAAAGATTGTTTAAAACCATTAATAATATTATTAAATATAGTGAAGAATCAGATAATTAGGAGTGATTATTTTTTGAAGGTTTTAGTTACTGGAGGAGCAGGCTATATTGGTAGCCATACATGTGTAGAACTATTAAATAATGGACATGACGTTATTATAGTGGACAACCTATCTAATAGTAAACCAGAAGTTATAAATCGCATAAAAGAGTTGACAGGGAAAGATTTCAAATTTTATAAAGCAGATATTTTAAATAAAAAAGAGATTGACAAAATATTTAAGGAAAATAATATAGAAGCTGTAATACATTTTGCAGGTTTAAAAGCAGTAGGTGAATCTGTAAAAATCCCTTTAAGATATTATTATAATAATGTTACTGGAACTCTTGTATTGTGTGAAGTTATGCAAAAGCATAATGTGAAGAAAATGGTATTTAGTTCTTCAGCTACAGTATATGGTAAGCCTAAAACTGTACCTATAACAGAAGATTTTCCACTTAGTGCTACAAACCCATATGGTCGTACAAAGCTGATGATAGAGCAAATATTAAGAGATGTTTATGTTTCAGATAATGACTGGAGTATAGCTTTGCTTAGATACTTTAATCCTATTGGAGCTCATGAAAGTGGTAGAATTGGAGAAGACCCTAACGGAATACCTAATAATTTAATGCCATATATTACTCAAGTAGCGATAGGTAAGAGAGAAAGATTAAATGTTTTTGGTGATGATTATAACACTCATGACGGAACAGGTGTTAGAGATTATATTCATGTAGTTGATTTAGCTAAAGGTCATTTAAAAGCTCTTGAGAAAGTTATGTCTACAAAAGGGGTAAAAGCATATAATCTAGGTACAGGAGTAGGTTATAGTGTACTTGATGTAGTAAGAAATTTTGAAAAAGTAACAGGTAAAAAAATACCATATGTTATTACATCAAGAAGGCCTGGTGATATAGATAAATGCTATGCTGACCCTACTAAAGCTTGTAAGGAATTAGGATGGAAAGCAGAAAAAACACTTGAGGATATGTGTAGAGATGCTTGGAATTGGCAAAGAAATAATCCAGATGGGTATGTTTAATAATATTTATAGTTAGAGTAAAGTTTAGATTAGATTATATATTATTATTTATTTGTTGTTAGATTAAGTTTTTTAGTTAAATATTTAGAAAGGAAAATGTTATTTATGGAAAAAGTTTTATTTACTGCTACTGTAGATAGACACATATTAAGTTTTCATGTTCCATATTTAAAATGGTTTAAGGAGCAAGGATATGAAGTTCATGTGGCAAGTAATGGAGATTCAGATATTCCTTTTGCTGATGTGAAATATAATATTCCGTTTGAGCGTTCACCTTATAAATTAGCAAATTTAAAAGCATATAAACAACTAAAAAAAATTATAAATGACAATAGTTATAAATTAATTCACTGCCATACTCCGATGGGGAGTGTGTTAACTAGATTAGCTGCAAGAAATGCTAGAAGAAAAGGAACAAAAGTTATTTATACGGCCCATGGTTTCCATTTTTTTAAAGGAGCACCAATTAAAAATTGGTTATTATATTATCCAGTAGAAAAATGGTTATCTAGATATACAGATTGTTTAATTACTATTAATGATGAAGATTATCAATGTGCAGTAAAGAAAAATTTTAAAGCTGGTTTTATAAAAAAAGTTAATGGTGTTGGAATTGATTTAAATAAATTTACACCTCAAACAGAAGAATTAAAAATTAAATTAAGAGAAGAATATCAATTTGATAAAGATGATTTTATTTTAATGTATGCTGCAGAATTAAATTATAACAAACATCAAGACTTACTTATAAATGTAGTTAACTTATTAAAAGATAAAATACCTAATATAAAACTTTTACTTGCTGGTACTGGAAAATTGAGAAAACAATATGAAGAACAAATTAGAGCAAAAAATTTACAAAAATATGTTAAGTTATTGGGTTTACGAAAAGATATACCTAAATTACTAAAACTTTCTGATGTTGCAGTAGCTTCATCAAGAAGAGAAGGCTTACCAGTTAACGTAATGGAAGCAATGGCAACAGGATTACCTCTTGTAGTAACAAAAACTAGAGGACATATTGATTTAGTTAAGCATTGTATAAATGGATTTGTTGTTGGAATTGATGATATAAAAGGATTTGCTAATGCAATTGAAAAACTATATAAATTTGAAACACTAAGAGAAAGTTATGGTAAAAAAAACCTTGAATTAATAAAAGACTATTCAATTAAAAATGTTATTGAACAGATGAAGGAAGTTTATGAATATTATATTTAATGAAATGTTGCTTATACGTATTGCATGATATTTAATTAATTTAGAAAAATTGGAAAATGAAATGATTAAAATGAGGAGTGTAAGGGCTAAAAATGGAATATTCTTTAAATAAAGCACGAGATAAAAAAATATATAGTAAAATATTTATTTATTTTCTTGTTTTAATGGCAATATTTTTAAATCAATCAGAAGTATTATTTGGTGTTAATTTATCATTTTCTGACTTTTTTTGTATTATTATCTTAATTATTTTGATAATTAAAGGTAAATTATCTGTTCCTTTAACCCCGACATTATACTTTTTATTGGTTTCAATTGTTGTACTATTTACTTCTGTATTTTATGTACCAAATATACTTCAATATAATACTCAAATTGTTAGTATTTTAAAAAATTATATTAAATTAATAGCTATTTTCATATATTTTATAGTTGGATACAGTATTTCAAAATTAAATTTAATTGATAAAGTTTTAAAATGGTATTCAGTATTTGCGTTAATAATTGGAATAATAGGTGTTATATTTACAATTTTAAATATACAAATTTTAAGGAATATTTTGTTTTTTGGTAATATTAGATTAAGAGGATTAATGAATGATCCGAATTATTTTTCTGTAGTACAAACTACTGCATTAAGTTATTTTGTAAGAACCAAGAAATTAAAAATCAAATATAAATATTTATCAATATTCATTTTAATTTTATCAGTTATAGCCTCTGGATCAAAGACTGGATTTGTCACTCTATTTTGCTATTTTGGTTTATTAATGTTGGAAAATGTATCTAAAATAAATTGGAAATGGAGTATAATAACTATTTTTGTAATTACAGTTATACTTCTATTTTTATTATATCCATCATTAGTTTTAAATATGATTGACGATAAATTATATACTCTAGAATCAGTTATACCTGCATTTAATAGAATAGAACCTTTACTTAAAGGTGATATTAATGAAGCTATTTTTGAAGGCGGATCAAATAGAAATTTAGCATGGTTAACTGCATTACAGATAATTAAGTTATCCCCAATATTAGGAATAGGCATAGGCACATATTCAAATGTTGCAAAATGGATATCAGGCAGTAATGTTATCGCACATAATACATATTTACAATTATTTTCAGAATGGGGGATGCTGTTAGCGACT
>Ga0134098_1002875_pt1 | contig 10829 bp, 9 predicted proteins | sample 9_3taG_FD_94456 | JGI IMG/M metagenome (GOLD analysis project Ga0134098, IMG submission 94456) | Switchgrass degrading microbial communities from high solid loading bioreactors in New Hampshire, USA - 9_31_10_142_A3 metaG | ecosystem: Engineered > Bioreactor > Semi-continuous > Anaerobic >... | reverse complement strand
TGAAAGAGCCTGTCGATGAACCCGAACCCCCAGAACAGGCCGAAGTTGAAGAAGAACCGGCCGCTCCCCCCGCTACCGATCCCGAAACACCCATAACGAAATATAACGAAGCTCCCTCCCTTAAGGAGCTGGTTGAAAAAGGCGAGCTGCCTCCTGTGGAAGAGCGCCTGCCCGAAAACCCGCTGGTCATTCCCGTTGTTGACGGCATCGGCAAATATGGCGGCACATGGCGGCGCGGTTTCCTGGGCCCATCCGACTACAACAGCTACGTTCGCGTGGTCTATGATGGCCTGGTGCGCTTCTCGCCGGATGGTGGCAGCATCGTGCCGCGCCTGCTCGAATCCTGGGAGGCCAACGATGATTACACCGTCTGGACCCTCTACCTGCGCAAAGGCGCTAAATGGTCCGACGGCCACCCCTTCACAGCTGATGACATCCTGTTCTGGTACGAGGATGTGCTGCTGAACACAGACCTGACCCCCACCGTTCCGAAGTGGATGCAGAACAAGGATGGCACACCGGCTGTGGTTTCCAAGGTGGATGATTACACGGTCACCTGGACTTACAACGAGTCCAACACCACCCTGATGATGGAGCTGGCCAACCAGGACGGCGGCGATAAGAACTACGCTGTTTTCCTGCCGGCCCACTATCTCAAGCAGCTCCATGCCAAGTATGCCGATCCTGATGAACTGGCTCAACTCGTGAAGGAAGGCGGCTTCCAGACCTGGGGCGAGCTCTTCGCCACCCGCAAGAACCCCGCGGAAAACCCTGATCGCCCCGTGATGGCTGCCTGGAAGCCGGTCACCCGCGTCAGCGATGACGTCCTCGTCCTGGAGCGCAACCCCTACTTTGTGGGTGTGGACCCCGAAGGCAACCAGCTGCCCTACATTGACCGCATCGAGTTCAAGTTCTTCCAGGACACCCAGGCGCTGAACCTGGCGGCTATCGCCGGTGAGCTGGACCTGCAGGAACGCCACATCATCATGGGCAACTACCCGGTCTTCAAGGAAAACGAAATGGCCGGGAAGTACCGCGTGATCACCTGGCCGACCTTCGGTGGTTCAGACGCCATCATCGCCTTCAACCAGACCTACGTCAAAGACCCGCTGGTGGGAGATCTGCTGCGCAACCGCGACTTCCGCGTAGCCCTCTCTTACGCCATCGACCGTGAAGAGATCAAGGAAGCGGTCTTCCTTGGCCTGGGTGAAGCCCGCCAGCCTGTGCCCGCCCCCTGGCACCCCTACTATCCGGGCGATGATGTCGCCTACAAGTTCACCGAGTTCAACCAGGACCTGGCGAACCAGATGCTGGACAGCATCGGCCTCACCGAGCGGGATGCCGAAGGCTTCCGCATGAAGGATGGCAAGCAGTTCTCCATCGAAATCTCGGTTGTGCCCAACTTCGCCAACTGGCCCGATGTCGCCCAGATGGTCGCGGCCAACTGGCAGGAGGTCGGCATCCGCACCATCGTCCAGGTTCGTGAGCGCGCTGTCCACTTCGAGATGCGCGACGCCAACGAGATTGTCACCGAACTCTGGAACGAAGACACCACCGGGTTCCCCTTCACCGGCGCTCCCAAGTTTGACCCCCGCACGCAGCCGGGCCTGGGCATCGCCCCTCTGGTGCGCCAGTGGCTGAACTCCGGTGGTAAAGAAGGTATGGAGCCTACCCCAGAGATGGCCCGCATTGTTGAGATCATCGACAGAGGCAAGACCGTCGGCGAGGAGGAGCAGATCGAACTGGCGAAGGAACTGTTCACCCTGTACGTCGATCAGTGCTACGAAATCGGCACCGTTGGCCTGACTCCGCTCGTTCAGGGTGTGGTCGTAGCGAACAACGATCTCAAGAACATCCCGCTGACCCTTGGCAATGACTGGCCTCTGCGCACGCCGGGCAATGCCAATCCGGAACAGTTCTTCTTCGACCGGTAATAACTGAGCGCAGATTATCCTTCTATCTCTCCTGTGGGCGGCCTGTAAGGCCGCCCACAGGAGACACCCGGTGTAACCAGAAAGGATAGGCCGACCGGTGACTCGATTTATCATCCAGCGCCTTTTATTGATCCCCGTCCTGCTCCTGATTTTTTCTGTGATGGTTTTTGCTCTGGTTCAGGCTCCCCCAGGAGACTTCCTGACCAGCTACATTGCCACCCTGGCTTCCACGGGCTCCAGCCTGGATCAGGAAACCATCGCCATGCTCGAGCGCCAGTTCGGGCTGGATCAACCGGTTCATATCCAGTATCTCAGGTGGATGGGCCGCCTGCTGCAGGGTGATCTGGGCCTGTCACTGGAATATCAAAGACCGAACGCAGAGCTGATTGCCGAGCGGTTGGGGCTGACCGTTACCCTGGCTTTGTCTGCGTTCGTCTTCACCTGGATCGTGGCCATACCCCTTGGCATTTATTCGGCCACCCACCGCAATACCATCCTCGATTATCTGACCACGGTATTGAATTACATCGGCGTGGCCACCCCGAACTTTATGCTGGCGCTGATCTTGATGTGGTGGGCGTATTCAAGGTTCGGCGTCAGTATTACCGGCCTGTTTTCGCGCGAATTCGAACAGGCACCCTGGTCGCTCGCCAAAGTGATCGACCTGGCCAAACACATCTGGCTGCCCATGATTGTGCTTGGAATTGCCGGAACCGCCCGCCTGACGCGCGTGATGCGCGCCAACCTGCTCGATGAGCTCAATAAACCCTATATGATCTCAGGACGAGCACGCGGGCTTTCTGAATGGCAACTGGTGATGAAATATCCCGTGCGCCTGGCGATCAACCCCCTGATCAGCACGATCGGCTGGTACCTCCCCGAGCTGTTCTCCGGAAGTCTGATCGTCGCCACGGTTATGAACCTGCAAAATATTGGTCCGCTTCTGCTGCGCTCTCTGATCAACCAGGATATGTATCTTGCCGGCGGCATCCTGCTGATCTACTGCTTCCTGGCAATCATCGGAACCCTGATTTCCGATCTCCTCCTCGCCTGGTTGGATCCGCGCATCCGCATGGAAAAGAGCTGAAGATGAACGGTATCGAAAACAACGTCCTGCAACCCGAAGGTCACAACCAGCCGCAAATAACAGAAGCGGACGCACTGGTGGATACCGAAGAACTGCTGATCACCACACAGGAAGAGGAACGCATATCGGTAGCCTCCAACTGGAAACTGGTCTGGTGGCGTTTTCGGAAGAACAAACTGGCCGTTATCAGCGCGATCCTGCTGTTGTTTTTCTCGATCGTGGTTCTGGTCCCGGACTTCTTTTCCACCCACGATCCGGAAGCAACCAACGCACGCCTGGCGTTCATCCCCATCCAGAACATCCACCTGATAGACGAAGGCCGGCTCAGACCGTGGGTCCCTGCTGTCAGTGGTGAGCGCGATCCAGTTACCCTGGCCATGGTGTGGAAGATCGACGAGACGCAGAAGATTTACATCCGCTTCTTCGCCCGGGGTTATCCCTATAAAATCCTCAATCTAATTGAGACCGATATCCACCTGGTTGGAACGGTGGACCCGGAACAGTCCGATCAGATCTTCCTGCTGGGAACCGATCGCCTGGGTCGAGACCAGTTCTCACGCCTGGCTCACGCCACTCGCATCTCCATGACCATCGGTATGGCCTCCGTCATCCTGAGCGTCATCCTGGGGATGGTGCTGGGCGGTATTTCGGGCTATTTTGGCGGCTGGGTCGACAATTTTATCCAGCGCCTGATCGAACTCCTGCAGTCGCTGCCGACGATCCCGATCTGGCTGGCCCTCACGGCTGCTCTGCCGCGCACCTGGTCTCCGGAGAAAGTTTTCTTCGCCATCACCATCATTCTGGCGCTGCGCGGCTGGACCACCCTGGCGCGTGAAGTGCGCGGCCGCTTTCTCTCGCTGCGAGAGGAGGACTTCATTCTGGCTGCCGAGCTGGCCGGCTGCAGCCGCTGGCGCGTCATTCTGGTGCACATGATTCCCACATTCACCAGCCATATTATTGCCACCAGCACGCTGTCTATTCCGGTGATGATTGTCACTGAGACCTCGCTCAGCTACCTGGGCCTGGGGCTTCGCCCGCCGGCAATCAGCTGGGGCGTCATGCTGCAGGAAGCCCAGAACATCCAGACGCTGGCGCTGGCCCCCTGGCTGCTGATCCCCGGCCTGACGGTGATCATCGCCGTCCTGGCGTTCAACCTGGTAGGCGACGGGCTGCGCGATGCTGCTGACCCGTACAGTTAACCGCAAAGGATAAGCGATGCCAATCATATCGAAACTGGTAAACAATACGGTCGCAAAAACAGGCATAACTTCCGCACCCCCTGGCCCAAACGATCCGCTGCTCCGCGTGGAAGACCTCAGAGCATATTTTTATATGGATGAGGGGATCGTAAAGGCCGTTGACGGTGTCAGTTTTGAGGTCCATCCGGGAAAGGTGGTCGGGATTGTTGGCGAGAGCGGCTGCGGGAAAAGCGTCACCATGAAAGCAATCCTGCAGATTCTGGAACCGACAGCCAAAATCGTCTCCGGAAAGGTTAGCCTGCGCATGCGCACGGGGTCAGATGATCCTAACAGCGCAGAGGAATGGATCGAACTGACACGCCAGAAGCCGAACAGCCGCATTATGCGCCGCATCCGGGGCGCCGAGATTGCCCTTATCCCCCAGGAACCGATGGCTGCCTTCAGCCCGGTGCACACGGTGGGCAACCAGATCATGGAAACCATCCTGCTGCACCGCAAGGTCAGCAAGGCGGAAGCACGTCAGATCGCCATAGATGTGTTCCGCGCCGTGGGGATTTCGATGCCCGAACAGCGCATCGATTCTTACTCATGGGAGCTTTCCGGAGGTCTGCGTCAGCGAGCAATAATCGCTATGGCGTTGAGCTGCAACCCGCGCCTGCTGATTGCGGACGAACCCACGACGGCGATCGATGTCACCACGCAGGCACAAATCCTCAAACTTCTGCGCAGGCTGCAGGAGGAGCGCCAGACCTCGATCATCTTTATCACCCACGATCTGGGAGTGATTGCCCAGATGGCGGATGAAGTGGTGGTTATGTATCTCGGGATGGTCATGGAAAGAGGTCCGGTGATGACGATCTTCAAGGACGCCCGGCACCCCTACACACAGGCGCTGCTGCGCTCGATCCCCAGTGTGCAGTCGACGCCGCGGGTCAAACTGCCGACCATCGCCGGCTCGATCGCCCATCCGTTCAACCGGCCAAGCGGTTGTCCATTCCACCCGCGCTGCACACGCTTCATGCGCGGGGTATGCAACACAGCCGAACCCAGGATGATCCCCCTGGGCGATAATCATTTTGTCAACTGCTTCCTGTACTCGCAAGAGACAGCCCCTGCGGCGGACACCGCAGCGCCGGCAGCCCCTACGGAGCAAAGTGCATGAGCGACGGTGTGAATCCCAATAACTCAAAATCTGAACAGGCTTCCAGCGCACCGCTGCTTGAGGTGCGTAACCTGAAGAAGTATTTCCCGATCTATAAAGGCCTGATGCGCAGGGTGGTTAACCACGTGCGCGCCGTGGATGACGTCAGCTTCTTTGTGCGCGAGGGCGAAACGCTGGGGCTGGTCGGTGAGAGCGGCTGCGGAAAAACAACCGTTTCACGCTGCATTCTGCGCGCGCATCCCCCTACCAGCGGCCAGATCTTATTCCGCGAAGCGGATGGCACCGTGACAGACCTGGCCCCGCTCGACCGCAAAGAGCTGGCGCGCTTTCGCCCCCAGATGCAGATGATCTTCCAGGATCCTTACGGCTCGCTCAATCCGCGCATGACGATCTTCGACATTATCAGCGAGCCGCTGTACGTAAACGGCGTAAAGTCCCGCGCCCAGCGCAGTGAAATGGTGGCCGAGCTGCTCAAGCTGGTTGGGCTGCGCCCCGAATATATGCAGCGCTACCCACACGCCTTCAGTGGTGGGCAGCGGCAGCGCATCGGCATCGCCCGCGCCCTGGCCCTGAAACCACGTCTGATCGTGGCCGATGAACCGGTTTCCGCCCTGGATGTCTCTGTACAGGCTCAGGTGCTCAACCTGATGCTGGAACTGCAGGAGAAGTTCAACCTGACCTACCTGTTCGTCGCTCACGATTTGAGCGTGGTCAAGCATATCTGCGACCGCGTGGCCGTGATGTATGTGGGTAAAGTGGTGGAGTTGGCTTCCACAGAAGAACTGTTCGAAACGCCGCGCCATCCCTACACCGCCGCGCTGATGACGGCTGTGCCGGTCCCGGATCCAACGCGCCGCGACATCATCCAGGACCTGCCCGGAGAAGTGGCCAGCCCAGCGAACCCGCCCAGCGGCTGCTATTTCCACCCCCGCTGTAAGTACGCTGAGAGTATCTGCAGCACACAGACCCCCGACCTGCGTGAAATCACCCCGGGGCATTATGTGAGCTGTCACCGCGCCGAAGAACTGCAGCTGGCGGGCATTTCGGGGCATAAAGTGGGTATAAGCTCATGAAAAATACAGTCAACCCGCCTTTTGCCCTGGTCAACGGGCAGGTCGTCCTTCCCGACCGCATCGCCGGTAATCTGGCCATCGTTATCGACTACCCGCAGGATGGAGCTGGCACCGGGGTCCCCATCATCGCAGACGTTCTCGAGGCGGAACGCCTGCCCGCCTCAATCGAGCGCATTGACGTGGGCGGTCGCTGGATCTGTCCGGGACTGATCGATATCCACACCCACGGCGCTCTGGGCCACACCTTTAATGAGCCCGATGAGAGGGCTTTTGAGACCATTCTGCAGGAGAACGGCCGCCGTGGGGTGACCGGTCTACTGGCGACCATCGGCGCGGCTCCTATGGATGAGCTCATCCAGGTCCTGGAATTAATTCGCTCCTGGATGGCCTCACCTCGACCGGGAACACAGTTGTACGGGGCCTATCTGGAGAGCCCGTACATTTCCCCGTTGCAGGCCGGCGCGCTGGACCCGGGGAGTCTGCGTTCGCCGCTGGACGGCAGCGCCGACCAGATTCTGGCTTATGCCGATGTACTGCGCATCCTGATGCTTGCCCCGGAACTGCCAGGTGCCCCTGAACTGGCTGCCCGTGTCACTGAACGCGGAATGATCGCTGCTGCCGGGCACAGCATGGCCAAAGAAGAGCATGTGCTGGAGGCCATGCGCTGCGGCTTGCGGCACGTAACCCACCTGTTCAGCGCCATGTCTACCACCGTACGCGAAGGACCGTGGCGCAAACCCGGCCTGCTCGAGACCGCCCTGGTGTATCCAGAGCTGACGGTCGAGATGATCGCCGACAACCGCCACCTACCGCCCACGCTGATGAAGCTGGCCTACCGCTGCGCCGGTCCCGACCGGCTGATCGTGGTCTCCGATGCACTCAGCGGCGCAGGGCTGCCCGAAGGGGCGCGCTTCCACATGGGCGCAATGGAATATGAGGTCGCAGACGGCGTAGGTATGATGCTGGACCGCTCTGCGTTCGCGGGCAGCACGACGCTGCTCAACCAGATGATCCCGGTGCTCACGGAGGTGGTGGGAATCCCGCTGCACGAAGCCATCCGTATGACCAGTCTGAACCCGGCGCGTTTGCTCGGCATGGTAGACCGCAAAGGCAGTCTGGAAGCCGGCAAAGACGCCGATCTGGCAATTTTCAACCCCGATTTCAGCGCCTGGCGCACCATGATTGCCGGCCAGTGGGTATATCAAGAGGATTAACATGACGACCAGCCCAATCTTTACAACGACCATCGATGTTCTGCCTGTAAGTATTTACGACAGCAATGCCAGCGCCGGCCAGGCCGCCGCGGCAGATGCAGCCGCCTTCCTGAAGCAGACGATTGAGGAGCGCGGTCATGCCAACGTGATCCTGGCGACAGGCAACTCTCAGCTCACTTTCCTGGAAGCGCTGCGGGAGACGCCCGGCATCGACTGGAGCAAAGTCTACGTCTTCCATATGGACGAATATATCAATCTGCCGGCGGATCACCCGGCCAGCTTCCCGGCTTTCCTTAAGCGCCATTTTCTCGACCATCTACCCGTACCGGCCGGGGCCTTCTTCCCCGTCCCGGGGCAGCAGGCAGGCGATGGAACCGGACCGGAAGCCGAGCGCGTGTGCCGGGAATATGAAGAGCTGCTGCGCCGCTACCCGGCCGACCTGTGCGCGCTGGGCATCGGTGAGAACGGCCACCTGGCCTTCAACGACCCGCCCTTCGCCGACTTCAATGACCCGGTGTGGGTTAAAGTGATCAAACTGGCCGAAAAATCCCGCCAGCAGCAGGCTGGTGAAGGACACTTCCCCGACCTGGAATCGGTACCCACACATGCCATCACCCTCACGATCCCGGCCCTGCTGGCGGCGCGCAAAGTGCTGGCCATCGTGCCCGAGAGGCGTAAAGCGCCGGCCGTAAAGCAATCGCTGTTCGGCCCGCTGACACCCGACTGCCCGGGCAGCATCCTGCGCAAGACTGCACACGCTCACCTGTATCTGGACCGCGACTCGGCCTGCGAGGCCTTCCCTGAGATTTGAGGTCGGGTCTTGCTGCTCGCAGATCCCCCACCTGTTATGAACGGACGGCCTGAGTACAGGTTGTTCATCCTGGGTGACAGCATCTCGCTGGGTTATGGTCCCTATTTAGAACAGATGCTGGCGGGGCGCTTTCAATGCGACCGCAAGGGCAGCGAGCTTTTGAGCCCGGACCAGCGCGAGCAGAATATTCTTCAGCGCCTGGGCGCCCTGGACAGTTCGATCCCCGATTTGAACGGCGGCGACAGCGCCCAGGTGCTGGATTACCTGCGTAAACGCGGCCCCCTGATTAATGCAGATAGCACCCTGCTGCTGCTCAACTGCGGGCTGCACGATGTGCGCGTGGACGCCGGAAGCGGAACTTACCAGGTGGAAGCAGGGGATTATGCTCGCAACCTGGAAGAAATCATCCGTCTGGCCAGAGCCGCAGCCCGGTGGGTGGTCTGGGTGAATACCACACCGGTATGCGATGAGCATCATAACCGCCTGAGCCCCGGTTATCTGCGTTTCAACCGGGATGTGAACATCTATAACGATATCGCCGGTGAATAGATGCGCGCAGCCGGGATCCCGGTGATTGACCTGAACCGCTTCACAAGCAGCATCAGTACGACCGGCCGGCTTGAGGATCTGCTGGTCGATCATGTGCATTTCAGCGAGCCGGTGAGAAAGCTGCAGGCCGCTTTCCTTGCCGGCTGGATCGAAGCTTATTGTCATGACTGATCAAGAGCATCCCTTCTTACCTGTAGAGCTGGTGTTTAACCCGAACTGGTGGCATAAGACAGCCGGGATCTGCTTCGACCGTTCCTTCTACCTGGATCCCAAAGTGCGTATTGAAAACGACATGATCATGCGCCGGGTGCTGTACGAACGCTACGGGGAGCTGGGCCTGGGTGAACCCGACCCCCAGCCCCGGCCGGTGATCGGGTCGCTGCACGTGGCCGGGGGTTTTGTGATCCCGGCCCTGCTGGGTGCTGAGATCCTGTTCATCAAGGATGCCGCCCCCCAGCCGCTGCCCATGCACCTGACGGCAGAGCAGATCGACCGGCTGAAAAAGCCCGACTTCCGCAAGACCTGGCCGATGAATGTGCTCATCGAGCAGATGGACGCGCTGGAGGCTGAATGGGGCTATCTGGTCGGAGACCTGAACACAGACGGCCTGCTCAACGCCGCCTACCATCTGTACGGGGGCGACCTGTTCACTGATTTTTATACCGCCCCGCACCGTGTGCAGCGCCTGCTGGGGATGATTGCCGATTTGATCGTGGATGTGAGCGAATATGTTCGCGCTCGCACCGGCAGCTGCTCCATCTCCGTCAACCGCATGATTGCGCGCGTCTGCCCGCAGGCCTTTCTGCACGCTAACTGCTCGGTGCCCATGATCTCACCCCGCAGCTACCGGGATCTGCAGCTCCCCATCGAGAAGCGTATGGCACAGCGCATCCAACCCTTTGGTATTCATCACTGCGGCGACAATCTGCAGCGCTACGCCGGGTATTACAGCGAACTGCCTTTATCCTTTGTAGATGTGGGCTGGGGTTCCGACGTCGCCGCCTGCCGCAGAGCCTTTCCAGATGCCTTTTTAAACCTGCGCCTCAGCCCGGTGCGTATGCTCAAATGCACACCTGAGGAGGTGGCAGCCGACACGGAGGCACTGCTGAGCGCCGCTGGCCCGCTGGACCGGGTGGGCGTGTGCTGCATCAACATGGATTATGGAACCCCTGACGAAAATATTTTCGCCATGTACTCCGTGGTTGAAAAATATCGCCTGAACCGAAAGGAGGTTTGATATGGAATACCGCTTACTCGGGCGCACAGGCGTATGGGTATCGCCGCTCTGTCTGGGCACGATGAATTTTGGTAATCCCACCAGCCCGGAGGATTCAGCCCGCATCATTGAGCGTGCACTGGATGCAGGGATCAACTTCATCGACACCGCCGACTTATACCAGCAGGGTGAAAGCGAATCCATTATCGGTAAAACTCTTAAGGATCTTGGCCGGCGGCACGAGGTCATCCTGGCGACCAAAGGGTACAACCGCACGGGAGAGGGCCCCAACGATTTCGGCGCCAGCCGCCGCCATATAATCCAGGCCTGTGAGGCCTCGCTGCGCCGCCTGCAAACCGACTATATCGATCTCTACCAGCTTCACCGCCCTCCCCAGGCATATATTCCTCACGATGAAACCCTGCGCGCGCTGGAGGACCTGGTGCGGGCGGGCAAAGTGCTCTATATCGGTTCATCGACCTTCCCTGCCTGGATGATTATGGAAGGACTGGCCGTCAGCGAACGCCACGGCTGGTCGCGCTATATCAGCGAGCAGCCGCCCTACAATCTGCTCGACCGTCGCG
>Ga0134098_1002874_pt1 | contig 10832 bp, 10 predicted proteins | sample 9_3taG_FD_94456 | JGI IMG/M metagenome (GOLD analysis project Ga0134098, IMG submission 94456) | Switchgrass degrading microbial communities from high solid loading bioreactors in New Hampshire, USA - 9_31_10_142_A3 metaG | ecosystem: Engineered > Bioreactor > Semi-continuous > Anaerobic >... | reverse complement strand
TACGCCATTGAGAAAGTTTGACCTCTTTTTCAACTAATTTGGTATTCATAAGTACCTCCTATAAAATTTCGTGTTAAGTGTAAAAACTTGTACAACTTTTTACACTTTTACTACATTATCTCATGAATTGAAACTCTTAGGAATGTACGCATGGTTTACCGTTTACCACCATGCAAAGATACCTGCAGTATGAAACTTTGCGTAAGAACGGACTACAGCATTTTGATTGCTGGGCAAGTACTTTTGGAGAGACTGTAACTGCTATAGAGCTTGCACGCAAGATATAGGTACACAAAACTTACCGTTACAATGTAGCCGATTACAGGGAACATCAAATGTTCCAGGTGTTCGGCTTTTTTAATATAACTTATACCAGTGAAAGGAGCGAGAAAATTCATGCAAGAAACGGAGGTGAAATTAATTAAGATGAGTGAAGTACCTGCCGAAAAAGTAAGCTGGTTGTGGTATCCATATATCCCTTTCGGCAAAATAACCATTGTTCAGGGAGATCCGGGAGATGGCAAGACAACATTTATACTTGCAGTAACTGCCCTGCTGACAACCGGTCGGCCAATGCCTGAAAGCGATATACCTACAGAACCGATTACCGTTATCTATCAAACTGCGGAGGACGGTCTTTCCGATACAATCAAGCCAAGACTTGTAGAAGCGGGTGCGGATTGTACAAAGGTAGCAGTTATTGACGAAAGTAACCAACCACTTTCTTTGTCGGACGGAAGATTGGAAAAAGCCATACAGCAGATAAACGCCAAGCTATTGATACTTGACCCTTTACAGGCATATCTCGGAGAAAATATTGACATGCACCGGGCAAATGAAGTACGACCGATTTTTAAGCAGCTTGCAGGAATAGCGGAGCGTACAGGGTGTGCCATTGTAATAATCGGACATATGAACAAAATGAATGGTACAAAAGGCTTGTATAGAGGTTTAGGCTCGATTGATATTGCAGCTGCTGCAAGAAGTGTGCTTCTTGTCGGTAGATGCAGGGATTCCCCCTCTATCCGAATAATGGCACATCTAAAAAGCAGCCTTGCACCGGAAGGAAAGTCTATCAGCTTTGAACTGGACGAAGTGACAGGATTTCGATGGGTAGGCTATTATGATATTACCGCTGATGAATTGCTGAGCGGTAACCGCAAAATGGAGGAAGGACAGACAAAGCAGATGCAGGCTGAAACGATGCTATATGAGATTTTATGTAATGGCGCTGTACCCTGCTCTGACATTTACGCCAGAATGGTTGAACAGAATATTAATAGGAGAACAACCGAAAACGCAAAAAAATCAATAGGTGTCAAGTCCTACAAACAAGGCTCTTGCTGGTACTGGATACTACCGCAAGACAACAACGCAACAACGCAGTGAATGAGAAACATTGCAGTGTTGAACTCCAATATAGTCATTTTTGCTAAAATACCTAAAAGTATATAGTTCTCGTAGTTACTGACTTGCTGAATGAGCAGGTCTTTTTTATTTCAATAAAACAAGGAGGAAATGGACATGAAGTATTTTTACGATGAAATCCATAAAAATAGTGTTTTGAAGGTCATAAGGGATAAGAGGCTAATTTATCCTGACGGTCAGGTAGACTGCTATTACCTGCCTGCATTGTTTATCCTGCTCTCTACTAAAAACAATCTATATAAAAAGACAAGAAACTATATCACTGAAGATGGAATAGACTTTGCGATGATGATGGAGAGACAGGACTTTTCAAGTGGTGAAGCAAAGCTTGTAAGACTTGCAGCTAATTTATTTAACGGTTCAATGGAAGTAACACCGCAAGAGCTTATCAACACGCTGGACGATAAAAACTATGACTTAGCAATGCAAGCAATACGTTTCAGGCGCTATGGCTGTCATATCGAAAATCTTCTTGATAGGACAATGGACAATAAAGCTAAGAAGAAAAAGCATCTGGAGATAGAGCTATGAATTTGTAATTATATTAGCTTCTTCTTATTGACAATATAGGTTTAATGCGTTAGACTGAATATGGGTTTAATGAATTAAACTTAAGGAGCAATTTACTTATGGAGAGAATAAAGATATTTGATGCAGAATACAGATTTATGAATATCATCTGGGAGCATTCACCTGTGTCAAGCACAGAACTGGTCAGACTTGCGAGTGAAGAGCTTGGTTGGAAAAAGTCAACAACCTACACTGTTATTCGAAGGTTATGTGAACGTAAGGCCATAAAAAATGAAAATACAATGGTTAGTGCTTTGATAAAACGTGAACAGGTTATGCGTGCAGAAACAGAAGAGCATATAGAGAAGGTCTATGAGGGATCTCTAAAACTTTTTTTCACCACATTTTTAAAGAAGGAAAAACTAAGCAAGGATGAAATTGAAGAGTTGAAGAAAATAGTAGAGCAGTATGAGAAGGAGGAATATGAATGCTAGAAAATATATTCACAACAGTTCTTAATATGAGTATTACAGCTTCAATAGCTGCTGTTTTAATTACTTTTTTCAGGTGGATATTTGGCAGAAGATTGCCTAGAATTTTTAGTTATACCCTGTGGGCAATAGTGTTTTTAAGACTATTTATTCCATTTTCCATACCGTCAATGTTCAGTGTATTTAACTTAATACCTACGCCTCAAACAAGCATGACTCAAAGTCAGCACTACTATGAAACAAAGGGAATTATACTGTATAGCATGAATGATGGGAATACTTCTGTGGAGATAACAGCTGCTGATGCGTTGAGTAACAATATAAATAGTTCTTTGCCTTTACCGGTTCCTGAAGCATCGGCTGAACCGTTGCAGGTGCTTACATTTGCATTATCATGGATATGGTTGGTAGGGATGGCAGGTTTGCTTTTGTTCAGCTTGTTTGCATATTTTCATACACGGAATAAGCTCAAAACAGCTGTTCTGTACAAGTGTGGCTCTTTGATTTCCCAGTGCAGTCAAAAGATAAAATTAAAGAGAAAAATTAAAATTTTCACTTCGGATTGGGTACAAACACCTATTGTGTGTGGATTGATTCAACCACGCATTATCCTGCCGGTAGTTTTTGAACGAGACTTAAGTGAATCAGAAATAGCGCTTATTATTACCCATGAACTAGTACATATCAAAAGATTCGATTATCTTATAAAGCCGTTGTCGGTGTTGGCATTATGTATACATTGGTTTAATCCGATCATTTGGATGAGCTTTATATTATCCCAGAAAGATATGGAGATGTCATGTGACGAGAAGGTCATATCCGTATTTGGACATGATATAAGAAGTGAATATGCAACATCGCTTATCAGACTTGCGGTAAAGCAAAATAGAATACTTAACTGCGGATTATTGGCTTTTGGTGAAAGCAATATTAAAAGCAGGATAAAAGGAATAATGAATTTTAAAAAGCCCGAGTTTTGGCTGGGCGCGGTAGCTATTGCCTTTATAATTGCTTTAGGTACGATGCTGCTGACCAACGGTCAATTTGATGATCCGATGAAACGAAATGGAAAGAATGTTAAAAGCTTTCTCACTGTACCTGCCAAACAGCCGACGGGTATACCGACAGAGCCGAAAAATGAATTTGATGATAAAAATAATAATACCTATCCAGCCATTAATGGATGGACCCCTATTTATACAAAAATCATAAAGAACAACAGTGCAAAGGAGTTTTCTGATGAAGTCTTTATAAACTCTATTGAAGGGTGGAAAGCAACTTACAGTCCTGGCGCAACGCATCAGCAAGAAATGATTCTTTATAAAACAACGGATGGTGGAGAAAATTGGTCAGAAATTGCAAATTCAAATGATTCTTTACCACTTGAAACCAAAACAGGCATAACTTTTTTAAACAGTGAAATTGGATGGATATCAACAGTAACACCGCAGGAAGGGTATATAGGGCTATATAAAACCATAGATGGTGGGGCAATATGGGAATATCAAAATTTAAATATACCACATGACTATAGAGGGTGCTTGTTTAAGACGCTTCCACCTGTATTCTTTTCTCAGGAGGATGGAGTATTACTAACTATACAAAGCGATTTAGAAGAACAGCTTGTATTCGTAACTCATGATGGTGGTAATAAATGGGTTGCCACTGATGAAAATACTAATAATGAGAATATTAAGTGGAGTTTTAGTATAGTAGGTAACGGTTCTTTATGGGAAATTATTTATAAAAATACAACCTGGAAATCTAATAATGGGTATACATGGAGCCAGTCTGAATGAGTCTTTGTCTTTCTTAATTTGTTATAAAATTGCTATTATAAATGAAAACTGGAGCTTTAAAGCTCCAGTTTTCATTTATAACTTATAACTTATAACTAACTTAACAGATAGTTTATTAATATTACGCCGGTAAGGAAGAAGCAATATTTGCATCACCAGTAACACTGGGGTCATGCGCACCAGTTTCCGCATAATATTGCCATATTGTAGGCGTTGCGCCGTTTATCGAATAACATCCATCCATTGAACTTGGTGGATTATCAAATGTAGAGCCACTTGGCCAATTTGCACCCCAAACAACACTGGCATAAGCTGGTGAATTTGATGTGCCCATTATATCTTGCCATGCTCCTCTTGATGTATAAACTCCAGCTATTTTTCCTCCGGCTCTAATTCCATCAATAAAGCCTACAAATACCCCCCAGTTTATATCGGTACCAGTGGTGAACCATCCACCAAAACCCAATTCAACATCAGCGAAAATCGTTGATGTATTTATTAAGGTATTGTTTCTGCAAGCAGCTATAGCCGCAGTAGCTTGAGCCTTTCCCCAGTTTTGTGCATCTGCCATAGAAATAAGACACAGAAGACGACAATAAAGTTTCATAATTTTGGAAATATGGTACTATATTCCTATAAATTAAGGACAAAAGTCCTATCTTCTCAGATGAAATTTATTAACATATTTTCAACGGCCACGGTCTTTTTATACAGATTTGTTGCTGGCTACAATATTTTCGATTACACCCCATAAAAGGCACAACATCAGCCTGTATATTATATTAGGCTGATTTTTTCATGCTTAGAACTAATGCACATTGGCAATAGAAAACTCATAACAGACATAGACGATACAACAGGCATTGCTTGCAATGCCGCCTCCCTGTTCAAGGCAACAACGCAACAAAACATTGAGTATATAAGTTTGAGGTGTTGGTTGTTGCATTGCAAGGCTGAAAGCCTTGTAAAAGCCGTCGGCAGACCACACCACATAGAAGGCAACAATGCAAAGCAAGAATGCAAGCATTTACATTCTATGTATTGTTGCGTTGTTGCCTTAATCATGATTGAAAAGGAGGAAAGGAAGATGCCCTATGCAATACTGAGATTTCAAAAGCGCAAGGCAGGCGGTGTCAGTGCCATCGAAAGGCACAATGAGCGAAAAAAAGAAGCTTACAAGAGTAACCCTGATATTGACATTGCCAGAATCAAAGACAATTACCACCTTGTCAGACCCCCTTCTACCTACCGTAAGGAAATAAACCGCCTGATAGAGCAGGCAGTCTGCAAGGTGCGGCGTGACAGCGTGGTTATGGTGGAAACCCTGATTACCGCCAGCCCCGATTTTATATCAGCACTATCTCCACCTGGACAAAGAGAATATTTTGAAAGAGCATTTACCTTTATATCAGAGAGAATCGGACAACAGAATATCCTATCTGCTACGGTGCATATGGACGAGAAAACGCCCCATATGCACCTTTCTTTTTGCCCAATTACAAAAGATAACAAGCTCTCTGCAAAGCTTATACTCGGCAATCAGGCGCAGTTATCCAAGTGGCAGACGGACTTTCATAAACATATGTCTGCAAGATGGCCTGAGCTTGAGCGTGGTGTATCCTCTATGATTACTAAACGCAAACATATCCCTGTATGGCTGTTTAAACAGGCTCAGAGGCTTGATAAGCAGTTTAATGAGTAAACATCGCCCTTGCCAATGTAAATGCCTTTAACGCCGGGAAAAAGCGAGACAAGGCATTAAAATTATTATCAAACTGGATACCCGAAGCAAAAAAATTCACTGCACAGCTTAAAAGCGTTAATAACCATATCGAAAGTCTTGAAAAGGCTTTTTCTACTGAATCAAAGATAACTTCCGACCTGCGCTCCAAAGCCTATATAAGCGAAGAAGAAGCCAAACAAGCTAATGCGGAGATTTACCGCCTGCAAGGGCAGCTTGAACAACATAAGCGCCTGTTGGAGCGCGTCCCTCCCGAAGTATGGGAGCAACTAAAAAATAGAAGGGAAAGAGGTAGATAAAATGAGTATCGAAAGCGAAGCCGCTGAACAACTGGTTTCAGCAGAAATCCAAGGCGTTGAAAAGGTAATAGAAAAAACAGGTGAAAAGGCGCTGGAAAAAATGGATGAGGCATTAGAGAAACAGCTTAAAGAACTTGATTCAGACAAAAAACCGTCCGTCAGGCAGGTTCTGAAAGAGATGAAACGGGCACAGAAAGAACGGGCACTAACACAGCAGCAGAATATAAAGAAGCGTTCACCTATACAGAAAGTGAGGGATCCAAGATGAAGGAAACCATAAGAGCGATTCCACTTAGCGAACTGCACCCTTTTCCCGAAAATCCGTACAAAGTGCTTGATGATGAGGAATTACAGGCAATGGCAGACAGCATACGGGATTATGGGGTGATTTCGCCCCTTGTGGTACGCCTCCGGGATGAGGGTGGCTATGAAATTATTGCAGGACATCGGAGAAAAAAGGCTTGTGAAAAGGCAGGGATAGATACAGTCCCTGCCTTTGTTCGTGATATGGACAGAGATACCGCTGTCATTGCTTTAGTGGACAGCAATCTTCATCGGGAGCATATTTTACCTTCCGAAAAAGCATTTGCCTACAAAATGAAGCTTGAAGCCATTAAACATCAAGGAATAGCTTGTGGACAACTCGTCCACAAGTCCAGAGACTTGGTTGCAGAAAACAATGAAAGCGGCAGACAGGTACAGCGCTATATCCGACTTACCGAGTTAATCCCGCCTATACTTCAGATGGTAGATGACGGAAAGATAGCCTTTAGCCCTGCGGTTGAACTGTCTTACCTTGCCGAAAAAGAACAGTATAACCTCTTTGAAACAATAGAAAGCGAGGACTGTACCCCTTCCCTATCTCAAGCTCAGAGAATGAAGAAATTGAGCCAGGACGGAAAGCTTGATATGGATATGATATTTGCCATTATGACGGAGGAAAAGCCTAACCAAAAGGAGCAAATCAAGCTGCCAAAGGAGCGCATAAAGAACTTTTTTCCAAAAGACTACACTGCAAAGCAGATGGAGGAAGTCATAATGAAGCTGCTTGCCGATTGGCAGCGCAAACGGGAACGCAGCAGGAATAAAGAGCGCTGATTTTTGTTTCGGCATAGTAAGCGGGCATTGGGAAACTGGTGCCCTTATTCTTTTTACAGGAAAGGTAGGTATGAATCAATGAGTAAGATAGATGAAAAAGCAAAACTTCAAGATTTGAAGCAATGTTCGCCTCAGCATGTAAAGGTGCTTGTTGAGCGTGAGTTTGTTGGGACAAGGCCATTTGAAGAAGTATTTAACGAGCTAAACAAAGAAGTGATTGAGCAAAATGCGCGTGGATGTCTGACCAGCAACGAAGAATAGCCACACATTGGAAATCCCCCCTACTATACGCCATAATTTCTATAATATGTATCTAATACATTAACGTGAGGTCATTGCTGTGACAGGGAACAAATTAGCTGCTCTCTACTGCCGTTTATCGCTTGATGACGGTAACGAAGGCGAAAGCATGAGCATTCAAAGCCAAAAAGCCATACTGGAAAACTACGCAAGAAATGCGGGAATCATCAATTATGAATTTTATGTAGACGACGGTTATTCCGGCACCAACTTTAATCACCCATCTTTTCAAAAGATGATAAGTGACATAGAAGACGGTAAGATTGAGTGTGTAATAACAAAAGATTTATCACGACTTGGGCGCAACTATCTTGAAAGCGGAGCCTATATTGAGGTGTTTTTCCCAAAGCACAAGGTTCGATACATTGCGGTCAATGACGGTGTTGATTCGATGAGCGCCGCAGGGCTTGACATAACACCATTTAAGAACATTCTAAACGAGTTTTACAGCAGAGATATTTCTAAAAAAGTTAAGACAGGCAAGCATATCCGGGCAGCATCGGGAAAGTATATGTGTACCCACGCCCCCTTTGGTTATATCAAAGACCCGGAAGACCGCAACCACCTGCTGATAGACGAACAGACCGCTCCTATCGTTCGCAGAATCTTTGAACTTGCCTTGGAAGGCATGGGCAATAATCGTATATCAAAAATCCTTAAAAAGGAACGCTTGCCACGCCCTGCTTTCTTTAAGCAGGAGTATTTCGGAAAATATTTTGACAATATTGAGGGGTATTATGACTGGACACAAAGCATTATCACTCGAATACTTAGAAATCCCCTCTATAAGGGTGATATGTGGCTTCATGTTACGTCAAAAAGTACATTTAATTCTAAGTCGAGGGGCTATATTGGAACACATGAGCGTGAGGTTATTCAAAACACCCATGAGGGCATCGTATCAAGGGGGGTCTGGGATACGGTGCAGGAAATCATGAACCGCCATAGTAAGGTAAGACCCTCTAACTCTGGTTATGAGAACTTGTTTTGGGGCATTTTGAAGTGCCCTGACTGTGGCAGGAGCTTACTGCTTCACACGGACACCAGAAAGAAATGCGAGGCACGTTTAGCCTCATTCTTTCAATGTTCCACGTATCGCATGAAGGGGCGTTCAGCCTGCGACCAGCACAGGATTGAAGCTGTGGATTTGGAAAAGGCAGTGCTGGAGGATATCCAAAAAAACGCTAAAAAGGCGATGAAGAATCCTGAAAGTTTTATTCGTAAAATATTATCCGGTATGGCTTCCCAATCAACAGAAAATGCTGATAAGCTGGAAAAACGCATTAGCAAGCTCGAAGTTGAAAATGTTGATACTGACCGCCTTTATATTAAATGCTACGAGGACTACTCTAACGGGATTATTGATAAGAACCGCTTCCAGTTGCTTTCAGCACACTATGCCGAAAAACAAAGTCAGAATCGTGCGTTAATCGAAAAATATAGAGCAGAGATGGAACGGAGCCGGACATGCAATGCTGATGCATTGCTTTTCACAAAAAATATCAGCGAATACGCCGAAATTAAACAGCTTACAGGAACAATGATAAACCGATTGATTGAGAAAATCGAGGTGTTCGAGCCCAAGGTAATTGATGGTGAAAAAAAGATTAAAATCCGTATCCACTATCGCTGTGTTGGTGCAATTGAGTAGATGTACCTATATATTTAGCGCCATTGAGCTTGCGCCGGAAGGTACGGGATATCGGGCGAAAACAAGGTTCGCACGATTCTATAACCTGCCGGAGCTCATGAACATGTTCAAAGAAATTGCAGATATAAAAACTGCGGATATGTTAAATCTCCCTGTGCCAAAAGCCAATTACTGCAATATCGCTGTAAAGCCAAGCGAATTTCAGCAGGATATGGTAGCTGAGCTTGCTGTTCGAGCTGAACGGGTACGTGCCAAGGAGGTAGAGCCATACGAGGATAATATGCTCAAAATAACCAATGATGGCCGTAAACTGGCATTTGACCAAAGACTTGCTAATTCTGTACTTCCTGACCATGAAGAAAGCAAAGTAAATGCTTGCGTGGAAAATGTATTCCGTATTTGGCAGGAGAATAGCGATGATAAGCTGACACAACTAGTATTCTGTGATTTATCCACGCCGAAGAATGACGGAAATTTTAACGTCTATGATGATATCAGACAAAAACTTATAGAGCGTGGTGTTCCTGCCGATGAAATTGCTTTCATTCACGATGCCAACACTGAAATGAGGAAAAAGGAACTGTATGCAAAGGTACGAAAAGGGCAGGTACGAGTCCTGTTAGGTTCTACATTTAAGATGGGCGCAGGAACCAATGTGCAGGATCGTTTGATTGCGCTGCATGACCTGGATTGTCCATGGCGGCCAAGGGATTTGGAACAGCGATCCGGACGTATTGTCCGGCAGGGCAACAAAAATGATGAAGTGTATATCTTTCGGTATGTAACCGAGAATACCTTTGATGCTTATCTCTACCAGATACTTGAGAACAAGCAACGTTTCATATCGCAAATTATGACTTCGAAGTCCCCGGTTCGTTCTGCCGAGGACATTGATGAAACGGCACTCTCCTATGCCGAGGTGAAGGCGCTGGCTACAGGCAACCCGTACATAAAAGAAAAGATGGATCTGGATATTCAGGTTTCCAAGTTGAAATTACTGAAAGCCAATCATCAAAGCCAGCGGTATGCTCTTGAAGACAGGCTGCTAAAGTATTTCCCTCAGCAAATCAAGTCTACAATGGAACGCATAGCAGGCTATAAAAAAGACATTGCTTTGTACAGGCAGCAAAGTGAATTGGAACATGCGGTGGAAAGTTCAGAGGAAAGCAAATTTGCTGGTATGTCTGTGAAAGGTATTTACTATACCGAAAAATCAAAAGCAGGCGCAGCTATCCTGGAAGCCTGCAAGCAGATGACTTCCCCGGAACCGCAGGAATTAGGCAGCTACATGGGCTTTCCGATGTTGTTTTCCTTTGACAGTTTCAATAAGCAGTACCAAATTACTTTGAGGGGTTCTATGAGCCATACGGTTACACTGGGCACAGACATCTACGGTAATATTACACGGCTCAATAACATTCTTGCAGAAATCCCGAAGAAGCTTGAATATTGCAAAGAGCAGTTAAAAACTCTCCACCAGCAGATGGAAACAGCAAGACAGCAGGTTGATGTCCC
>Ga0134098_1002841_pt1 | contig 10993 bp, 8 predicted proteins | sample 9_3taG_FD_94456 | JGI IMG/M metagenome (GOLD analysis project Ga0134098, IMG submission 94456) | Switchgrass degrading microbial communities from high solid loading bioreactors in New Hampshire, USA - 9_31_10_142_A3 metaG | ecosystem: Engineered > Bioreactor > Semi-continuous > Anaerobic >... | reverse complement strand
TGTCCATACAAAAAAGTGAAGGGTTTTCCCTTCACTTGGTGCGGACAAAGGGACTTGAACCCCCACGGTTTCCCGCCAGATCCTAAATCTGGTGCGTCTGCCAATTCCGCCATGTCCGCATGACTGATGCAAATATTATAATAAGGTCAATATGAGGTTTTGTCAACTTGGACAGTAAGACAACTAAATGAATGGATCTTCATAAAGGCCTACTTCTTTTGAATAGTTGACGGCATAGATTGGCAAATTGTACTTATTCTCTATATATCTTGCTCTGTATAATTTATTAAAATCATTAATTTTGACTGGTATTTCATAAAGCGGGATAAGACTATATTTCTTCTCTTCAAAAAGCTTGATCACGCGATCTTTATACAAGTCAGCAGGTATTATTGGTACTTTCAACATATTATTACCTCTAGTTACTAACACCTGTTCCGCTTCATCGATCAATACGTCTTTAATACCATACTTTTTTTCAATTTCTGAGTATAGCTTTTCTCCTTCTATGAAAGCGTCATCATACAAATATGTATCGCGATATACCTCTTCTATCATTATTGATATTTCGTCTTCTGAAAGAATACCTTTACTGTTTTTAATCACCTGGACTGTTCTTTCCATAATTATTTCTTTATTCTTATAAACATATAGTAGAGATGTGTCAGAGGTCTTGAAAACATAAAAACAACTATCATTAAACTCACCATATCGGTTGCATCGTCCAGCACGCTGAACAAGACTATCAATCGGTGCACATTCGGAAAACATCACTTCAAAACTTATATCCAGGGATACTTCTATTACCTGTGTTGCTATCACCAAGTTATAGTCATTATTATTAATTAATTCTCTTTCTTTTTCTTGCCGATCAATCATTGCAAATTCAGAATGTAAACAGATTATTTTATACTCTAAGCCATTTCCATTTAGTTGGTTGTTATATTCTTCATATTCTGCTTTTGCCGTTTTAATATCGTTAACAATAACAGCAACTTTTTTACCTTTTTTTACTTCAGCAACAACTCTTTCTCTTATTTCCTCTACTGTGTTATCAATATATATCCACCTATTTCGCTTAATACTCATTCTTTCCTTGGCTACTATAGCCTCAGGCAGTGCTAACAATTTTAAAAAATGCTCTCGTAAAAACTGAGGCATAGTAGCACTCATAACCATCACTTTTCCACCGAGTAGCTTTATTTTTTTTATGACTGCAGATATAAGACCGAGTGTATAATGTTCATATGCCTGTATTTCATCAAAAATAACAGTACTCCCAAGAAGCGCATATTCCTTTAGACTCCATAATCCAGTATTAAAACCGCATGAAAGGATTTGATCGACAGTGGAAACCATAACAGCTGGTATGAAAGCTTTCTGATTGAGAAACCTAAATTTATCTATCGAATATATTTCTTTCTCCTCTTTTACAGCAAAATATGTTTCCATGCTTGAATGGGACAATCCGCAAGAAGCATTACCAAAATAGTAGCAAAGACGTTCATATAGACTGTTTGATGTAACCATTGTTGGCATTAAATAAATGATTTTTCGTGGGTTATTATTTAATGCCCACACAAGACTAGCCTCAGTTTTTCCTGAGCCTGTTGGAGCTATTACAACAGCATCACCTTTGCATTTTAAACATTCTAAATGAAAACTACGTGGCTCATATCTTTTTCCTACACTTTCTACTTTAGATTGTAATTTGATAAATATATCTTTAGGTGTTACATTATCTATACTACAAATTTCTCTATAATTTACTTCAGAAGAGCCCAACCAATCACAAAAATGCAAAAAACCTTTCATAAGTCCATAAAGAGTTCGTACAACATGCATGTCCTTACCATGAAAATAGGATGGACTTAAAAATTTATATGTATATAACATTAAAATTTTCAAAGCCAATTTGGAAGGAGGAAGCTCTAAATGCCGCTTATAGGAAAACTCACCTGCACTTATTCGATTTATTGTATCTGTTATAAATTCAATTTCATCTTTTCCTGGCAATGGCCACTCGTTATTACACATTTCTCGCTGAAAATGTCTTAAATCGCTTGTTAATGCTTTGTGATGACCTAATATAGCATAATAATGATAAGGTAGCCCAGCACTTTCAAGGCTCTCTTTTTCAAATAATACCAAAAGCAAGCATGATATAAGTTCATGTCTGAAAAAATCATCCCGGTTTATGGGATGATCTCGAATAAGTTTACTCATCAATCGTTGAAACACTGGGTTTAATTTTCCGGTATCATGGAATAACACCGTTAATTTCATAAGCCGCATATAGGCTTCAATATTAACATCAAGTTTCAAAAGTACAGATTTCAACAGGTCGTGGTTCTTGGCAATTTCAGCACAAGCTATTTCGTAACATTTTTGAACATGATTATCATACAAACCTTCTTCTCCAGCAACAGGTTTTGCATAAAAAACTTTATTCTCCATAGTTCTTTAATCACCAAATTTCACCATAGGCACACTTGTATCATAAAACGAATATGTGGTAATTTCATTAAGTAATTGTTGCTTATCTTCCAAAAAGGTCAGAGTTAAAAACCTGGAAGCTTTTCTAACACCTTCTGCATCAATGTCGAAATCTATCGGTAGCCTTTTAACGATCGGTGGCCGTAATGTTTGAGGTATCGGTATAGATTCTATTTTCTCCCAATTAAACTTGAACATTCTAGAATAATCACCACAAACCCATGTGTTACATATATCACATTCTTTCTTAATTGTTACATTTTCAAAACATGTGACAGCGATTATCCGGGCAAGATCATCACTGGTACCAAGGGTAATTGCATAATAAGGGCAATTGAAAGCATCATAAAGCTCTTTTATTGCCTCTTCATTCTTGCTGGCATAAAATGCGCTTAGTCTTAAATCAGATAAAAAAGTTCGCAACAATACGGCACGTGTAGGCTCATCTGCATTTTTATCTGCTTTTATTTTTATGTAATTCCAGAGATCCTTACCCCTTCCATTTGAAAACCCAATGCATCCAACGTGCAATTCTTTAGATTTAGCCCAAGCGAGAACTTCTTCAAAAGTCTTTCCCAGTGCTGCGCCAGCCATACCAAGCAAAGTAGTAGGAGGTGGAAGCGGCAAAGTTTCATGATAGAGCTGAGCCCCAGGATCTCTGAAAGACACAAAAGGCGCATAAAGATCTATCCTTAGCCCTTTCATAATTACACCTCTTAGTTATATGCTATATACATTCCTAATCCATCCTTTGATTCTATCAAAGCATTCTCCTAATGGAACATATTTGGCATTGTCTTCAGGGAAAAATCCCTTTCGCTCTCCAATAATATACTCGATTATCTGTGATGAATTATCCGATATGGTACTTTCAATTAATTTCTCGTTAACTTTGCCGTTCGTATCCATTTTAATACTCTCAAGGAAGATTGGATTTTTAACTTTTAGTAACGCGGCACAGACGAATTTGGGCGACATATCCGATAAGAACCGGCTTTGCCTGCCAACAGTCCATAGGTTCTGAATAGCATCGCACAAAGCTGCTACACGATTGTACTTTTCTTCGTTAGTCAGCTTTAACTCATACTTGTCGCCTGGCGATTTTTCTCCCACTCTATCCAATTCCAGCATAATTGTACCTACATAATAGCCTGAATGGATTTCAGTCTCGAAAATATTGGGATTTCCACCCGTTTTTATTGACATGTAATTCGTACCAAAATCCATCTCTCCCCTGTAAGGATCGAGAGAAATTAGGGGAGATACACGAAGCGGAGCTGTTCGCTTTATTGTTTCTGCATCAGCTTGCATGAATCCGAACAAATCATCATCAATATATTCCTGCGGGTTGCATTGAGTTGATGCAGCTCCCTTCTTCTGTTTTGCCTCTGATGTTTCTGAAAGCTTCCAACCTAAAACGGAGAGCTGCTCTCTTAATGCCCTTCTGACAGCTTGTGAAGAACAGTATGGGTATTCTTTGCCATCGTTCTTCTCAATTTTTTTAATGCTAACAATATTGTCAGCCTCTTTGTCTGCGCCGTTCAAAGATGCATATGAAGCCCATGTAAGGTAAGTAATAGTTAAAGCCTTTGCATTCATTTCAGTTATCCCCCTTTAAACTATTATTTATAGCATTAATTATCTGGAGTGCTCCCATTACGCAGTAAGCGCGAAAATCTTCAAATCTAACTTCTTCCAATATACCTTCAAGCAGTTTATTGGATACAGTAATCCCATAGCGGAACATCATATTATTAAGCTCATTGAGAAAGTCCGTTGGTGTTCTTGTTTTTCTTAATACAAACAAGTCCCCCTTAATTTTCTTTATAGAAGCTTCCGTTAAATTCCTGTCCCTCTTTCCGTCGGAATCAGGCTTGGGAATTACGGAACCAGCAATCTGTTTTCCTAGGTTTACAGCAATATCTATTTGTTCCTTGTTCATGCCAACACCTTCCTTTTTTATTAAAAGTTCATAGTTTTTAATAAAACCAAAAACATCTGAATAAGCCATCATTCGCCCATTCATTATGTTTTTGAAACAGAATGGTTCCAAGATATGAAGAATGCTGTGCTTTTGAAGTATTTTTCTACAAACTTTGTCCCTTAGCATATTTGGATTTTTACTGTTATCATTATCCCAAAGCGAATTATAGAAAGCCCTTATTCTAATTTTATCTTCATTCATATATTTCAGGAGCCTGAAAACGTAACAAATATCCTGATATATTGTTAAAGCTTTAGTAATAAACGTCTGCCTCCCGACTTGCACATAAAGCAAGAAAAACATTACAGGATTTGCATATACTTTTTTGAAGAAATCGGCAAATTCATCTTCATCCAACCAATCATATATTTCATTATCTTCTGCAATATTTTGCTTGTTCCGTTCTTTCATCAATAATGAAAACTTATCATTGAAAAATGCCCATAGTAATTCAAAAGGTTTTGTAGCAAATTGAACTAAACTGTCGCTTTCAAGACCAATGTTGCAATAAAAAACCTCATCATCATTTTGCTTTCTTAAGGGAGATATAGCACCCATTTCGGATTGAATATCGATTAACATCCGAATTGACGGAGAATATGGCTGTATAATTAAAAGATCGTTCCCAACTTTCTTATAACCCGCTGTATGAAGTGCAAACTTTGAAAGAAACTCACATTCCCAACAAATAATATCTGGGTTCTTTCCCTGAGAGTTAAAAGACTTAGCAGCGGTATTGCTTGCAAACAACAAATATGAAGGCTGGCTAACCTCACTATATGTCATAGCCTCTTTGCCACAAACACAGCATATTTTGCCTTTACGTCTTGACTTATATTCGGGTAATATTTCCAATGTCGGGTGGCAAGTCGGCAATTCATAAAGTAAGTATTGCTTCATGCCCCATAAACTTTTTTTATTTTTCTCAAGAAAAGTCATTACTTTAGCTCTTTCATCCTCATTCAGTTCCTGTAGTGTTACTTTATCCGCTTTCCAACTGCTTCCCTTAACAAACAGACCTGCAATTGGAGTCGGAACCCTTTTGGGTCCTAGTTTGAGTTCTCTTGTCTGTTTATCCATCAAAACCAATTCTGGATTTTGCTTTTGTTTTAAAGTAGAAACGTTCCAATAGCGCATAGCAAGATCTTCATAGCATTCTAAAAAGAATTGCCTCAAACTTGATAGCTCACTATACTTGAATACCAAAGCGTTCTTTTCATCATCAACTTCTATCTCTATATTATTGTGTTTTAGCCTGTCAGAATTGGATTCGGCAATTAAATATAAACCTGCTATACCACAGTCTATCCAAAAATGATTGCGAAGTTCAATGAAATATGTATTCATAAACACACCTTCTTAAATAAGCATATTCTATTCTTTAATGTGTTTATTAATTACAAAAACTTTATTTTTTTTATATTGTACCACAATTTTTTTCTAATCAATAGGTTTTTATCTAAAAAATCAAGATTGGATGGAAACTTCCTTCCACATAGCAGCCGCCGCTATTTGGTAAGAAGTTATTCAAGTTTACCCATCCAAAGGACTAGATAAGCCAAAACATACGATGTTTAGAGCGTTGTAATCCTTATAAGTAGTCTTAAACGAAGAAATCATCGCTCAACTGAACACCTGGAAGAAGTTTTAAATCCTTATAGGTAGTTTTAAAACGATTTACAGCCCCCTTAAAGAAGTCTACAATAGGCTGTTTCAATTCTTTATAGGTAGTCTTAAAACAGATGTAGTCATATCCAAATCATTATGATACCTCGTTTCAATTCCTTATAGGTAGTCTTAAAACGAGTGAAATGCCTACATTTGCTAAAGGGCAAAGGAGTTTCAATTCCTTATAGGTAGTCTTAAAACTGCACCGGCCAATCCTGCTCACGGCTTGCAAGGTGTTTCAATTCCTTATAGGTAGTCTTAAAACACTCCGAGGGTGCGAGAAATGCTCAGACGAATACAGGTTTCAATTCCTTATAGGTAGTCTTAAAACCTTGTTCAGGGTCTCAAACAGGGATGTCAGGACGGGGTTTCAATTCCTTATAGGTAGTCTTAAAACTACGCCCGACATGTGGGGCATGATTGAGAGAGCGGTGTTTCAATTCCTTATAGGTAGTCTTAAAACGTGGCTATCCTCCCATCCAGCAGATATGCGGTTATCCGTTTCAATTCCTTATAGGTAGTCTTAAAACTCATCACTGGCTTTCCCCTCTGTATCGTAAACCGAGTTTCAATTCCTTATAGGTAGTCTTAAAACGACATTGTGAGAAAGCCTGTGATGCCCTGTATTTGTTTCAATTCCTTATAGGTAGTCTTAAAACGATTTGAAACATACCTGACCCACCTATTCGGCACGCGTTTCAATTCCTTATAGGTAGTCTTAAAACAAAGAAAACCAGATTAAAAAAGAGATGTTAAAACTGTTTCAATTCCTTATAGGTAGTCTTAAAACTCACATTCAAGATTTAGAACATGCTTTCCGTTATAGGTTTCAATTCCTTATAGGTAGTCTTAAAACGGGAATATCCTCAACATTCTTTCGCAGGCTCCGAAGTTTCAATTCCTTATAGGTAGTCTTAAAACACGTTTACGGCAACTATATTAATTACATGGCAGAGTTTCAATTCCTTATAGGTAGTCTTAAAACGAACACTGTTTATTATGAATATGAGGACAGGCCCTGTTTCAATTCCTTATAGGTAGTCTTAAAACATTGTTTTTCTGCCTGCTTCCTTTTCGGATAGATGTTTCAATTCCTTATAGGTAGTCTTAAAACGTAGGGCAGAACTACCAAGTGTTTCTGAAGGCAAGAAGTTTCAATTCCTTATAGGTAGTCTTAAAACGCTGTTATGTCACTGACGCGCTGCCGCTCAGCTTCGTTTCAATTCCTTATAGGTAGTCTTAAAACATTTACCTGCCCATGACATTATTTGGTTGTTTAACAAGTTTCAATTCCTTATAGGTAGTCTTAAAACCCCATTCTCGTCCTCGTCGGCCTTGCAGATGAAAAGTTTCAATTCCTTATAGGTAGTCTTAAAACAAATGAGCCAACCCAACTATATATTGGAATACTGGAAGTTTCAATTCCTTATAGGTAGTCTTAAAACGATTTTGGCACAAGTACCGGGCAGGCTCCAGCGGGGTTTCAATTCCTTATAGGTAGTCTTAAAACTTCTGATGTGCTTTTGCGCGGTAGCAAAATGCTGAGTTTCAATTCCTTATAGGTAGTCTTAAAACGGTCAGAAAACAGCTGGAGAAAAACCTCCAAGGCTCGTTTCAATTCCTTATAGGTAGTCTTAAAACCCGTGGCACACGCATAAATAAATATCGTTAACACATCAAAAAGCTGACCAATATTTAGGTAATAATCTGAAAGCAGTTGCTAGCGCAAATTATATAATTATCGATCCCTACCCTTTTTACCTTACCACACATCGACATAATTATTATATCATATTGCTTGGTTCTTTTCCTTTATTCCCGTAAACCTCCCTATTGGAATACTTCATATTTTCAAATGTATAAATGATTAATGAATCATAATCTTCATCCATCTTTTTTCTTAGCTCTGTTACAAGCTTTTTTAAATTGGCCTCCGTTATCTCGCCTTCGAAAACTGAATTCTGAACATGAGTCAAATATTTACGGCATATTTTTAGAGCCTTTGCCACTCTTTTTTCGCCAAAATCATAGTAGAGAATTGCAAACATAAACAATTACCCTCCTACCATTTGGCTGTATATCCTTCATAAGCAACACCTTCTGTAATATGCTTCTGCAACTTGTATAGCTCGAGCCGAATTAGTCTTTTATAACTGACATTGCAATTTAGCTTTGGATGCTTAATTACTGATTCTAATTTTGAGTTCATCTCCTGGATAAATGCTTTTTTCGCATTGTCTTTCAATATAATACCACCTAATTCGTTCATAAAATCTTTTTCAGTAATTACCTTTTTATTTATCACTGTAAATATAACCCGATCAACAATAATAGGCTTGAATATATCTGCAATATCAAGATTAAGAGAAAAACGCCTGCTATTTGTTGTATGAAGAAATCCAATTCGCGGATCTAAAAAAGTATTGTATATCTCACCCAAAACAACAGTATAGAGCACTGCATTACCGAAACTAATCAATGCATTTATTTTATCTCTTGGTGGCCTTCGACTTCTAACGGTAAAGCTAAAATGAGGATTTTTTAGTATATGTGAAAATGTTGAATAATAAAGGTCACGAGCGTTTCCCTCATAGGACATAAGTTGCTCAATACTATCGCATCTATTCGTTTCGTCTACATACTTTTCAATAGTACTGATATAATCAGTTAGATCAACATCACGTGAATTATAATACTTCAGCACCACTAATAAATTCTTTATTGATGTTTTTACGATTTCTCTTGCTATGGATACTCTTTTTTGAGGATCCAGATAGTGCTCAGCCTGTTTCAGTAACACATAACCAGAATTTAAATGCTCACGAGGGTAAAAGGTACCACTATAATAACCATAATAGTTAAAGAAATGTACACATATTTCCTTTTGCGCTGCAAAATCCAAGAAATGCTTATTTACATTTACTTCTCCGAATACCCATATATTATCTGTTTGTTCAACGGGAATAAACTTCTTTTTTCCTTCCCCTTCAAAGTAAAGGGTATTATCTTTTCGTTTTAACTCACCACTACTAAATATATAAATATCTTTCTTCATTTTGATACCCCCGTGATATTTTTACTATGCAAAGCAATATTCCCGATATCCACAACTCTTACAGAAGTTATTCTTCTTTGCTTCGGGGGGCTTGTCCTGAGATATTAGCTTTTGTATTTCAAAAACTGTGTTATTAAGTTCTTCCCTTGAATGTTCATCCAGAATAACATCTACACGTTTTTTCTCCTCCGGATATAGAAGCAACCCCTGTGCCTTAATTCCTGCATTCTCTAGCAAAGATAAGTAATAAAGTAATTGATACTTAGAAGCGGTCTGGTATCTCGATGATTTCTTCGTTTCTCCAATAATCAATTGATCTCCTTCTTGCATAAATACATCAAACTTTACATTGCCAAATTCTATTTCTTTTTTGTTTCTTTTATAAGAGTTCTCATGAATAAAGCGTCCAATTTCAATATTGGTATCATGTTGATCAGGAATTATTTGATGAGACATAAGCCATACTTCTCGTTTGCAGATATGGTAATACCATATGAGCGTCCCATTCACATCCATAAGGGATCACCACACTTATTTGATATTTCCCTCTGCTAATCTCACACATCCAAAGCCTTGCGAGTTTTTGCTGCCAAGTCCAGCATCCACTGCAACCTGTATAAGCTGTTTAGGTCCAAAAATACGAAGTTTGCAAGTATAGCCTTTTATAATGAAATCTTTATATTTCACTAAATGCAATCTAGGTGTCTGAATGGGGTGTATATTTATATCATCCGGCGGCAGCTCATCCCCCATATATGCCTTATATTTTTTACGGAGATTTTCTGCCACTATCCTCTGAAAATCTTCCTCTCCCGGTTGGAAATAACATGTATACTTTCTCCCATTAGGTCTCAGAAGTGTACTATACGCTACTATTGGAGAAAGCGGCATTAATACAACATTTTCAGAATTTACATATTGATTATCAATTTTAATACTTGCAACCTCAAGAATATTTGAACCTAAACGTATTGATTTTCTAAAAATACCGTTTGCAAAAGATTCGCAAAAGTCAGTCAAAGGCGAACAAACTTCTATTGAAATTTTACTATCAAACACAAGATGATCTGGTATCGAATGTATATCCGGCTTTGCTAAAATGTTTGAAAAACAAAACAGCTTAAATTTGCGCCCTTCTCCATACCCTTTTGAATGTAGAAAATCTGCTAACTTCTCATCAATTGTGTCATATATAAAAGCTTGAATGATATGATTATAATGAACTGGTAGTATTATTGATTTTTCCGATAAGAATTCAATCGTTAGATGCATCTAAATCTATCAGCCTCTTTCTCGAAATAACTACAATTTCTTGATTTGTCCATTAATCATTTACTTTCATGTTACCACTTATTTCTAATTAATTCAACAATTTATGCTGAATTAAATGTATAAACTGTAAACAAAACGAAAAACTTAAACCGCTACTATCCGCATGTTTCAATTTTTTAGTTAGTATTTAATCTTTATGGATGAGGGCAATTTATCCATCCCTGACAGTTTAATTCCTTTTAAATAGTCTATATTAGATAGTCTATAAACCGAATAACCTTTTGTCGTAGGCGCAGCATGAAGCGTTTCAATACCTTATAGGTAGACTCAAAACGAGGTGAGTACGGTACAGCCACCCCTGCAGAAGTCTGTTTCAATTCCTTATAGGTAGACTCAAGATAGTGTCTTGTCAAGTGGTGTAAAATGATTTCTACTTTATCATTTTTTCACCTCATTTATGTAATAAAGCTACTGGTGTCAATGTAAATTCATTTATCGATGTAATCTTTGACATTGAT
>Ga0134098_1002830_pt1 | contig 11058 bp, 6 predicted proteins | sample 9_3taG_FD_94456 | JGI IMG/M metagenome (GOLD analysis project Ga0134098, IMG submission 94456) | Switchgrass degrading microbial communities from high solid loading bioreactors in New Hampshire, USA - 9_31_10_142_A3 metaG | ecosystem: Engineered > Bioreactor > Semi-continuous > Anaerobic >... | reverse complement strand
TGATAGAGCTAACGCCATTTGTCCTATTTCATCTTTGCTTTTTACTTGAAAGTCTACTGTTAAGTCTCCTTCTTTGAATTGGTTTATCTTGTTTCTTAGTTCAAGTAATGGTTTGGTTATACTTCGTATTAGATATATGACCATTATTATTGCTACTACAAAAGCTATTACTGTCAGTACTATTGTTAGTAGAATGGAGTTGTTGTTCTTTTCTATTAGTTGTGGTCCTAATGTGTCTTGTTGTTCTTTTAATTGGGACCTTTGGTCTTCTAATAGGTTTAGTATTTCTACCCTTAATTGTTCCATTTCTTGGATTATCGGTTCTTGTGTTTCTATCTTTTCTACTATTTGGTTGAAAGTGGTTTGTAGAAGTTCGCTTTGATTTTGAATTTCCTTAAAAAGCTGTTTTAATTGTTCTAAATTGGAACCATAACTTTCATATGTAAGAATTTCACTTTGTACTTTCTCATAATATGAATTTATTTCTTCAAACCTATTATAGGTTCTATTCTTGTCATCAGGAGATTTATATAAAAAGAAATTTGAAGAGGCATCTATGATATCTTCAAAGAGCTGCATTATAGTTTCAGAATAAAATTCAAAAGTTGAAATATAATTATTCTTTGCTTCAATTTTAAAATTCGAAATAGTTTGCATAATATTTTTTGAGATTGTATTAAAATTATTAATTATAAGTATATCTTTTTCCTCATTTAAACGTGTTATTCGGATAAAATCTTGTTGATATTTTTCTAATTCATTAGCTATATTTTGAACTATTGTTGAATTTTCTGTTTCTACAATAAAGTATTTTTGAGCATTCTCTATATTATTATTAAATATTTTTTTTGCTTCATCATCATAATTTGCTAAATAATCCTTTAAAGCAAGAGACGAATAAAAAAAATTAATTTCTACTTCTGTTATTCCGTTTGTCTTATCAGATAAATCCTTATATCTTTCAAAACCATGATTAGAACTAAGCAATGAAAATATATTAAAGGCAATACTTAATCCAAAAAGTATTATAGTAAAAGAAATAGAAAAAATTATTTTTCCTTTTAAAGTTTTAAAAATCATTACGACTACCCCCTGTAGTTTTCACTTATTTGATTTTTTAATTTTACAAGATCGAAATTATTGCTTAAAAAAATAACTATATTATTGGATAATTTCATAATTTGAGTAGAAAATTACTCCCTACGTCATAACATATTTTAAAAATGATTCATTATCAGTACGTAAGGAGTTAGAACAAGAATAAAATACTATAATTTTCTAAATTACCAAAACCTAGGCAAGTCTAAATAAAGATTTAAAATCCTCAAACATTTGAATCTAATATACTCATTTCAAAATAGTATTTCCCACTTCCTATACTCAAAACGATATTTTCATCGTTAATTTCTTTGAGTGTAATCTTTTTTATTTTCAAATCTTCAAATCTTTTTGTATTCTTCAACAACATGTCTCCGCTTTCTTTCAAAACATAATTTGCCCACAGTTTAGGAAAATAAACATTTGCTTCGCATCCAAAGGGAATTACTATAGAAAGTTTAAAGACTTCTTCTCTTTCCCAAGAAACTTGGAATTCCCCTCTCACAGTTTTCATAGTGGCTGAAGCAAATTTTTCTTCCTCAACTAAATGAGGCTTTATTCTAACTTTTTGCCAACCAGGCTGCTCCAAAGATAAACCTACCAAGTATTTATAAAACCAGGTATCAACAGTTCCCAACATAATATGATTTTGAGAATTCATTCCTCCAGCTTCTAACTTTTCCCATCTTTCCCAAACAGTAGTTGCACCTTCTTTGATCATATAACCCCAACTAGGATAACTTTCTTGAGTAGCTATCTTAAATGCAAGATCAGCATATCCATTTTCGCTTAAAACATCAAACAAATATCTAGTTCCAACTATTCCAGTATCAAGGTGAGAATCTTGATGTTCTACTATATTATTAATCAACGCATTTAAAACTAAGTCTTTTTTATCCTTTGGAGTCATATCATAATATAAAGGTAGAATTTGAGAAGTTTGCGATATTAGATTATCAACAGGTCCAAACATTCTACTTTCATAACCATATTCTTTCAGAAAATGCTCGTTGAAAGAGTCCTTGATCTTTTCAGATAACTCTGAATAATAATTTGCTTCAGATTTTTTCCCAAGAACTTCACATATTTTTGAAAAAAGGTAGACATCATTGTAATAATACCAAGTAGAAGTCACTTCTAAGGGCGTTTTTTTAGGAGAAATGGCACCAGGAGGACACCAATCACCATATTTTCCTAAATTTTTTATTAAATTGTTTTCACTATTGTTTTTCAAAAATTCTATATATTTTTTCATTGATTCCCAGTGTTCCAATAATACCCTTTCGTTTTTGTAATACTTGTATAGATACCAAGCTATCGTTATATAAGCACTTCCCCACGCAGGATCAGAAGGATATATTTTTATATATGCTGGTACCACATCTGGAATGGAACCATCTTCTTTTTGTGATAACTGAATTTCTCGAAGATAATTTTCATAAAAAAGGTTCATATCAAAATTATACATAGCTTCTTCAGCTGATAAATGAGCATCCCCCATCCATCCAAAACGTTCATCTCTCTGTGGACAGTCTGTGGGAATACTATGAAGATTGCTTAACTGCCCCCATAATATATTTTCATGTATTTTATTTATCAATTCATTGGAACAATAAAACTCTCCTGTTTTAGCAACATCTGTGTGAACAAAACAACCCTCTATATTTTCAATCGTAGGAACAAAAGGAAGTCCAGTAACTTCTACATATCTAAAACCATGGTAAGTAAAACGAGGCTCATAAGTTTCTTTTCCATCACCTTTAAGAATGTAAGTGTCGGTAGCTTCGGCTTTTCGAATAGTAGCTGTTTTTAAAGAACCATCTTTGTTTATCAATTCGCTGTATCTTAGTTTCACTTGTGTCCCTCTAGGGCCAGATATACTTATTTTGACCCATCCAGTAAAATTTTGACCAAAATCATATACATATACTCCTGGTCTTATAGAATACATTTTTTTTGGGGTTAAAATTTTTGTAACTCTTATAGGAGGCATATTTTGATATCTTAAATTAGGTCCTTTTACAATTTCTACTTTTCTCCAATTTGAATCATCAAACGCATATGTATCCCAACCTGGAAATTCTAATCTTGCATCATATTTTTCACCAAAATATATTCCATTTTCCTGCAAAGGACCTTCTGAAGCAACCCAGCTCTCATCGCTTACAATAAATTCTTTTTTACCATTTTCATATTCAACTAATACTTGAAGGATGAACTTAGGTTTAGAATAACCATGATGTTCTATATGTCTGCCATTCCCTAAAATAATTCCAACACAATTGTGTTTTTCAATTAAGTGGGTAATATCATAAACGTTAAATAATGCTTCCTTAGAATATTCTGTTTGCCCAGGGTCAAGTACATTATTTCCTACTTTCTTTCCATTTAAATATAGTTCATAAAACCCTAATCCGCTAATATATGCTCTTGCAGATTTTATATTATCTTTTAATTCGAATGTTTTTCTAAAATAAGAGGCATAATATTGCTTAAAACTTTCTGTTGAATAATCACCACCAGAATAAAAAGTTTTTAAATCTTTTTTAGAAACCCAATTTGCTTTCCAATCTTCTTTAACTAGAGGACCTGTTTCAAAATAAGAAATTTCACTCCATATACTATCTTTATCTTCCTCATCCCAAATTTTAACTTTCCAGAAGTACTTTTTGAAACTCTCTAATGGTTTTCCATTGTAGTAACAATAATTTTCTTCTTTATTTGTTTTACCGCTATCCCAAATGTCACCTTCATTTTTTTCTAAAACTTCTTTTGAAGAAGATACTAAAACTCGAAAAGAAGCTTGCTTTTTTCTTCTTTCATTTGATTCAACTATCCAAGAAAAACAGGGCTTTGAATCTTTTAAAGCTAAGGGCTTTGAAACATAATCAGTTTTTAAACTAGTTATATAAATACTCACTTTTTGCCACCTCCATGTGTATTAAAAGATTATTGAGTTATTTCTAAAACATGATTTTCTTTTTTATATAAAAAACATTTTACATATCTATCCATCACCTCTATTTCTTCTGGAGATTGTTTTTTACAGATATCCATAACAAAAGGGCACCTTTCAGAAAACTTGCATCCAGGTAAATTAAATTCTTCTACTTCAAAAGAGACTTTTTTAATTTTTTTTCTTTTATGCTTTTTTGGAACAGGTTCTAGCACTGATTCTTTTAATAATTTTGAATATGGATGAAGGGGATTCGTTAAAACATTTTCTACATAGCCTCTTTCTATAATTTGCCCTCTGAGCATTATTGCAATATGATCACTTATATAATATGCTGTTGCTAAATCATGAGTTATATAAATTATGTTTATTCCATATTTATCTTTTAAATTTTTAAATAAATTAACAATACTCATTTTCAATGAGGCATCAACCATAGAAACTGGTTCATCTGCGATCAATAATTTAGGGGAAGGAATTAATGCTCTTGCTACAGATATTCTTTGCAATTGCCCTCCTGAAAATTCATTAGGATATTTCCCTTCAACTTCTTTGTAAGACAATCCAACTCTTTCTAAACTTTCTTCTATTATAGAATTGATTTTTTCTTTATTATCTTCATTCAAATCTTTATTATATTTAATAGCTGAAGTATACAAATAGGACATTACAGTTCTTAAAGGATTAAAAGATTCAAAAGGATTTTGAAATACTGGTTGAACATTTTTTAAATAATCCTTTTTTTCATCCTTTTTCATAAGATTTATATTTTTTTTATTAAATAAGATTTCTCCCGAAGTAACATCTTCTATACCTAAAATAAGTTTCGCCAATGTAGATTTCCCACTCCCACTTTCACCAGCTAAGGTAAAAATAAAGGGTTTATCTAAGTTAAAATTTAAATTTATATCTTTTACAGCTTCAATAAAACTTCTGCTTACATAAGAACCTACTTTATATAGTTTAGTTACCCCTTTCAACTTTAATTCATTCATTTTGTATATCATCACCTCCATATAAAAAACAAGAAACTGCATGAGTATTACTTTTCCATTCTAATTTTGGCTCTTTTTCTAAACAGACATCCATTTTTTCAGGACATCTTTCATGAAAAGGACATCCCTTAGGAAGATTTGACAATGAAGGAGGTTTCCCAGGAACTGATTTTTTAATTTTTTTATCTCCAATTTTTGGTAAAGAACTAATCAAAAATTTTGTATATGGATGCAACGGATTTTTAAAAATATCCTCAGTTTCACCAATTTCAACAATTTTTCCAGCATACATTATAAATATTCTGTCACATATGTTCGCATGTATTGACAAATCATGACTTACCAACAACATTGTGTTTTTTTCTTCTTCATGTAACTCACTTAGAAGATCTATAATATCTCTTTGCATTACTACATCCAAAGCCGTGGTAGGTTCATCAGCAATAATAATCTTAGGCTTAAAGATGGTAGCAAGAGCGATAGCTACTCTCTGTCGCATTCCCCCGGACAACTGATGAGAATAAGATTCTTTTACTCTTAATGGCAACTTTAAACTTTCTAACCTTTCGTTCAATAAATATTCAAATTTATTTTTATCTAAGCCTTTTTGAGATTTAGCAAAATCTAAAAAGATTTTTCCTATTTTTCTAATAGGATTTAGTATATTCATAGATCCTTGAGGAACATAAGAAACAAGTTTCCATCTTAATTTAAGTTTTTCCTCTTCTTCTAGTTCTAAAAAATTAATATATTTTTCTTGACCTTCTTCATTTTGATAGTAATAAATTTCTCCTCCAAATATTTGTAAAGGAGGATCAATAATTCCTAATAAAGTATTTAACAAGGTTGTTTTACCGCAACCTGATTCACCGGCTATACCTACAATTTCATTAGTATAAATATCAAAAGTAATATTATTAACGGCTTTAACAACCATTTTTTTATCAAGTATATTAGAAACATAATAAGATTTCAAATTTTTAACCTTAATAATTTCTTTCATTCTTTCACTTCCTCTTTAGAAACTTTGATTCTCTGAATTCTAGTTTGGGGGTCTAAATAATTTTGTAAACTAGCTGAAAGCAAATACAACCCAAAAATTGTTATTATTAAAAATATAACTGGAAATCCCCACCACCACCATATGCCTCTATAAATAGCATTGTGATAGTTGGCCCAATAAATCATTGTTCCTACTGTAGGAATTTCTAAATCAAATAATCCCAAAACAGATAAAGTGGTTTCCATACCTATAGCCCATATTATTCCACTTATTATATCTACTATTATATATGGAATTAAAAAAGGCATAAATTCTTTTAAAATAATCTCTACATCCCCCATTCCTGAAAATTTGGCGTTTTGAGTAAATTCCCTTTCTTTTAGACTTAAGATTTGCGATCTGTACCTTTTAGAAGGCCATCCCCAGTCGAGAATTGCTAAAATAAATCCCATGGACAAAATATTTAATTGTTGTTTAAAAGTAAAGGCTATTAATATCAGCAAAGGCAACCGTGGAATCACAATAAAGCTTTCCGCTATAACTGATATAACCCCATCAGTTTTACCTCCTTTATAACCTCCAAATGTTCCAAGGAAAACTGCTAATATTCTTGAAATAACTGCAGCCATGGAACCTATAAGCAGAGAGTTTGGAAGTGCTTTTGCCAAAGTTAAAAAAGTATCTTGCCCTAAAGATGTAGTCCCCATTATATTGGACCTAGAAGGCGGTTCGCTTTTTGGAAAAAGAAAATACTGTGAAGGATCATATTTTGAAAAAACTCCTATTAAAATCATTACTAAAGTAATTGATAAGAGAATAATAGAAAACATCATATTTTTATCGTGCTTTATAAAATTCGCAAAAGATCTAATCTTCATAATTTATTCAACTCCTTCTTATTCTTGGATCGAGAAGTGGGTAAAGTAAATCTAATATTAGAGAGGCTGTAGCAATGGCTATTATAGAAAAAGTAACTATCCCAATCATCGTATTATAATCTCCCTGTAAAATCGCACTTTGAAGTACTTGGCCTAGCCCAGGATATGAAAATACTACTTCAACAATCAAAGATCCGCTAAAAACTGTCCCTAAAGACAAAGCAAGATCAGTCACCTGAGGAAGGGCACTATTACTTATTAAATAAAAAAATCTTGTCTGTTTTGGAACACCACCAATCTTTGCATACTTCATAAAATCCGATGAAAGTAAATTGGAAACCAAAGCTTTTTGACTAAGTGCTCTCCATCCTAAAGAAACTAAAATAATAGATAAAGCTGGGAGAAACGAATGCTTTATTATTTGAAATAAAAATTGCATATTAAATTGAGGAGTTATCCCCATTCCATACGCGCCAGTTAATGGGAAAATGGGAATTAAATATGCAAATAAAAATAATAAAACTAGTGCAAGAATATAATGAGGTATTGGATACAAAAAAGTAACGAAACCTTCCAAAATTTTTGCCCATTTCTTTTTAGAATTTAACGCTGTAATAGTGCCAATAAAAATCCCTAAAATCCAAGCAATAACAATAGCAGTTAAAAGGAGAAACATAGACCACGGAAGCGATGTTAGAATGACATCAATTACAGGCACTGGAAACATAGTTAAAGAAGGTCCAAGATCGCCTTTAAGCAATCTAAGCCAAAATTCACCATACTGGACAAAAATATTCTTTTCCGTTCCAAACATAGCTTGCAATGATTCTCTTAATTCTTCCACCGCCTCGGGATTCATTACAGAATATCCGGTCATTTTATTTAAAACTGTTTCTACTGGATCTACAGGAGAAAGTCTCGGTATAATAAAAGCAACAGTTATTCCAATAAATATGACAATTAACCATTGAATAATCCTTGGAATGAAATAATTCAAAAATCCTTTTTTCATGTTTATTCACACTCCTAAAAATAAAATAACCTTTTTAATTAGGGCATTTTCAATACTGTTGTTGAAAATGCCCTTTTTGAAAACAATTAAAGATCTTATCTATTTAGGTTGTATATATGGGAATACAAATTTGCCACCCATAAACCAATAAAGTGGTTGACCATATGGATTTTCTGCCGTGGGGAAATTTGTCCAATAAGTTTCATTAAAAGTTATGAATTTTTTAAAACTTGTCGTAGTTATCGAAAACTGATTTTCTACCCATGTTTTTAAATAGGCTTGAGATAATTCTAATATTTTATTTTCATCATCTGTAGGAGTTTTTTCTAACTGATCAATTATTGGATCCAATTCTTTTGATTTAACCCTTACTATATTTGATTGTTGGCCAGCAACGGCTCTTTCCCCGATGGGAGCATAATATCTAGAGTGATGTCCTTGAATATATGGCCACTTATCTACAAAAGAGCTTGCAGCGCCACCGATTGACCATTGCGTTGTGACTTCAAAATCTCCTGTATTATTTCTAACGTTAAATGGTTCTCTTTCAAGAGATTCTATTTGAACATCTATTCCAAATTTTCTCCAATTAGAGGCTGCCCATAAAGCTTGTGTATAAGCATCTATTTCATCCGGAGGTGCGATAATGGATATTTTCCATTCCTCCCCATTTGGAAGCAGCCACTTTCCTTGCTTGTTTTTTGTAAATCCTTCGTTTATAAGTAATTTTTCTGCTACTTCAGGTTCATATTTCCACCAACCAATTCCCCACTGTTCTATGATTTTCTCTTCCTCTTCAGGTACTTTGTATCCTTCTTTTTTAGCCCAATCAGCTATTTGAAATGGAATTGAAGAATCAAAAGGTTTGAAAGTTTCATTCTTACCAATTTCAATTTCTAATGATTCAAACCATGGGAGCATTGGAATATGAAAATGTTCCATATGGTAAGAAGTAGCTGGTTGAGGCATAGGATTAACCCTAACAACACCCTCCATATAGTTCGTTACTAAATCAACTATATCCAAAGAGAGAGTAAGAGCCCATCTTACATTTTTTATATTGTAGGGATACACATCCAAATTAAAAGCTATATCTCTGTGATCAATCTCATCAGGAAATGCCCAAGGAAAATCTTTATACCAGGATCTGATGTTAGGATTTCTTTGAATCATGTCTTTAAAAGTATCTATGTCTATATCCATAAATAAATCCAATTCATTCCTTTCCATTGCCATTGCTTTTGCTGTAGGCGTATTGTAAAAAATGCTCATTATGTATTTAGGGCCAGCTTTTCCGCTAACCATACCTTCGGATGTTCTTTGCCAATCCTCTCTTCTCTCATAAAGAGTCCAGTAACCTGCTGGATCAGCACTTTTTAATTTATAAGCTCCTAAGGAAATAGGCGGATAGAAATTATTTGACATAGGGTTTTCTACCTTTTCCCAATAATGTTTAGGCATTATATAACACGCGTCAAATCTTACAGTAAAATAATAATGAAATCTGGGATTTGGCTCTTTTAAATGAAAAGTAACAGTATACTTATCAATTTTTTCAACTTTATTCACATTTTGTCGAAATTCTGCTCCCCACCTTAATCCTTCATTTTTCATTAAATAATTTACAGTAAACACTACATCATCAGCAGTGAACTCAATACCATCACTCCAAAATATTCCTTCTCTTAGTTTAACAGTCATTTGAGTGTAATCTTCATTGTAAATAGGCTCTTCTTTTGCTAATGCGTTTATCCATTCACCTGTCAACTGATCTGGATACCAAAAAGTATCAAAAAGTAAAGTTTGTCTAATGTGATTGGGAACAGTAGCAGTCCAGAGATTATAATTATTCGAATATGTATATCTGCTTATTTGATCAATAATCAAAGTCTCTTCTCTCGGAGTAGCCATCGTTACTTGAGAAAAACCACTTAATGCCGTTATAATAATTAATACAAAAATAACTGACTTTTTCATGTAACATCTCTCCTTTCATTTTTTAGTATATTAATTAAAAATCTTCCCTTTCCTTCACAATTTTCCAATACTCATCACTCTCCTTTGTGTACTTTATCGGATCTTCAGGTAATCCTTTTTCTTTTCTCACCTCCCTTAAAATTTCTCTTACATCTGTTTCATAAGCTGATTTTAGAATTTCTTCTGCTTTTATTACATCATGTTCTTCTTGTGCCTTATTTAATTTCTCAAAATCAACTAATAAAGATTTTATGTATGTTATTTGTAGATTGTTTATAGATTGAATCACTGCAGGAATTTTTGGTTTTACATTATGACTTTGATCTAAAACTAAGCTTATTTCTTGATTTTCTGAAGAGAGATCAAAGTATTTGTTTAACTCCACAAATATCAAAAATAATTCATATGGATCTATTGAACCAACCGTTAAGTCATCATCTGCATATTTTCTTGAGTTGAAATGGAATCCCCCAAGTTTCCCCTTATAAGATAAAATGGATACTATATATTCAATGTTTGTTCCTTGAGGATGGTGTCCTAAATCTATTAATACTTTTACTTTATCTCCTAATTCTTTAGACAACATATAAGAAGTTCCCCAATCACATAGAAGTGTTGAATAAAAAGTGGGCTCAAAAAACTTGTATTCAAGGAGCATCGTCATATCTGCATCTAATTCTTTGGTGATTTGTTTTAAAGAATCCTCAAGTAATTCAAAAGAACCCTTAAAATCTATTTGTCCAGGGTAATTAGAACCATCTGGTATCCACATGGATAGTACTTTTGAATCTGTTTGTCTCATAATTTCTATGCATTCAAAGGTTTGATCTATAGCCATTTTTCGTATTTTTATATTTGAGTTACTTAAAGAACCATATAAGTAATCCTCTTCTTCAAAATAGTTGGGATTAACTGCCCCTATTTTTAAACCTTTATTTTCTGCGTACTCTTTTAAAGCTTTATAGTCGTCAACCTTATCCCAAGGAATATGAATTGCTACAGCAGAAACACCATCTGTAATTTTATTTACAAAGGCTGCATCATCAATTTTTTCATATATGTTTCTTGCTTCACCTGGAATATGAAATGCATGAAACCTTGTTCCAGACCTTCCAAATCCCCATGAAGGAACTTCTACT
>Ga0134098_1002823_pt1 | contig 11071 bp, 10 predicted proteins | sample 9_3taG_FD_94456 | JGI IMG/M metagenome (GOLD analysis project Ga0134098, IMG submission 94456) | Switchgrass degrading microbial communities from high solid loading bioreactors in New Hampshire, USA - 9_31_10_142_A3 metaG | ecosystem: Engineered > Bioreactor > Semi-continuous > Anaerobic >... | reverse complement strand
GCATTTAATAAAGACGGTACAGCAAATTTTGAAGCAATTGCAAGAAGTCTTGTGTGGCTGGCAGAGCGTAATGTAGATGTAATAAATATGTCCTTTTCATCGGATTCTGTTTTCCGTGAATATTATTATCTTATTTCACAAATATATCGCAGCGGAATTACAATGGTATGTGCGGCAGGAAATGAAGGAAGTACCAGAAACAGCGAAAACACTATCGGATATCCGGCAAAATTTGATGAAACAATAGCAGTTACAGCAGTTGACACGAGAAAGCAAAGAGCCGGCTTCAGTTCGGTAGGAGAGGAAGCGGAAATTGCCGCAGCCGGAGTTAAAGTATATTCGTGCTATAAGGATAACAGCTATGCCACCTTGAGCGGTACATCCATGGCAGCACCGGCCATTACCGGAGCGGTAGCAATCCTACAGGCGAAAGCCATTGCAAAACAGAAAAAGAGGCTTAGCCCTGAAGAAATTAGAACGGTTCTTCATATGTATTCTGAAGATTTAGGGGAAAAGGGAAGGGATAAAGAATACGGTTTTGGCGTATTCTCTTTTGGCAGGATTAAACAAAATGATGACGTGAACGGTATTTTGGAAAATGAACCTGATAAAAAAAATTACAAAAGGCCGCTGCTGTTTAGAAATTTAGTGAGAAATCAATAATATGAGTGATTCGGGATTTGTTAATTTTTGTTGTATTGAGGGCGACCACAGGTCGCTACCATATTGGATACTGTTTCATAGATGGATAAATCGTTCTTTTAAGTTCTACAGAATCTCGGCGAAGTCAAATAGACATTTGGGCAATAATACCACAAATAGTATTTAAGAAGCAACCGCAATACGGACGTAGCGTTGCTGTGGCCTGAATGAATATTTGACAAGCCGATGAGTCTGTACACGAAGAATACAGATTTCGGAATATATAAACAGTACACATTTTATGGTATTTTAAGCAGATGGCATTGACCTATGTGATGCATAATACTTTGTCCGTTAGGGCGGAATTGTTTTAATTCCGCAATATTTGCATGTTTTTGCCCAAACGGTGCAATTTCATTTTCAGATGAAGTTATATATAATTTAAATTGAAAAGATTGTATGCTTTTTTTAATTTTGGCTTTAATAATGCCTGCTGTTTTTATACCAATAATGTATTCTTGTTTAGCATAGCAGATTGACTGATAACTGCAAAAAAAATACCTGCGGAATCATTTCTGTTTATGAAACAGAAGTTTTTTGCAGGATTTTTATTTTTTATGCCGAATTAATCTATTTAAAAAGCTAAAAGCTATATTTACATATGTAGTAAACTTTATGATAGGAGATGTGAATTTTGAATAGCGAGTTTATTTATGAAATGCATACACATACGTGTGAAGTAAGCAAATGTGGCAAGATTAGTGCAGTGGAGTTGGTGCGATTTTATCATGATATGGGTTATCATGGGATATGTATTACAGACCATTTTTTTAATGGTAATACAATTGTTTCAGCGGATCTTCCCTGGGAGAAAAGGGTGGAGCATTTTTGCAGAGGCTATGAAGCAGCAAAAAATGAGGGAGAGAAGCTGGGAATGGATGTGTTTTTTGGTTGGGAATATACTTACGGCGGTACGGATTTTTTGACATATGGTTTGGACGGGCAATGGCTACTGGATCATCCTGAAGTTTTAAGCTACAGGGTACCTGAATATTGTGATGTTGTTCATTCGTACGGCGGATTTATTGCTCATGCTCATCCGTTCCGCGAGGCCGCATATATTGAAATGATTCGTTTGCTGCCTCGGCATGTGGATGCCGTCGAAACATATAATGCTTGCAGAACAGATTTTGAAAATCACATGGCAGATATATATGCGGATGCTTATGGACATTTGAAAATCGCTGGTTCTGATAATCATATAGGACAGCTGCCAAGACTTGCTGCCATGAGTTTCCCTAAAAAGATGAATTCGATAAAGGAAATCATTGAAGCCATAAGAAGCGGTGAAGGAAAAATTAAGGTAATTGAATGTGACAGTAAAGCGAACTAATATATAAAATAAAATTCAGGAGGGAAACAATATGCATAGAATATTTGGATTATTGGCAGCTTTACCTTTGTTAATTATCTGGTTTGTGCTGATTGGCTTAAGTATCTATTTGTTGATTTTATTAATCAAACTTGCTCATAGAGGGATTAAGGCACTGGATATTTATATTGCAAAGAACACAAGTGTGAATTATACTAATCAACAGCCGAATGAAAATAATATGTAAAATTCATTATGGAAATACAGGGAAAAACGGTTTAAGCCGTTTTTTTCATTAATTACCTTTTTTAAATTTAATAAATTGTTAATAATTCATTTATAGATATTTAAGCCTGGACCGTTATTATATAATTGTACTAAATAAACGTTTATGATAGTACATAAATACATAATAAAAGGAGGAATTAAAAATGCGGTTAAGTAAGAGAACTGCTGCCCTTTGTGCTTTTGTAGTTGGTACGGTTGTTCTGGTAACATCAGCATTTGCGGATGTTATGATTGAATCGGGTTATTACAGCCTGAAAAATTCGGCCAAGACAACAATGGCAAAGCTTACAACGGAAGTTGATAATTTCACTATAAACATTATCGCTTCAGCTAAGGTTGATGATCAGGTTTTTGTTGAGACCAATGAGAGAATTAAGTATGATATGGTGCAGCAGGCAAGAGAATCTACAGGAAAAAATAATGAAAAAGGAGAAATAACCGAAAATTATAATTACAGTGACAAGAATCAAAATATTTATAAAGACTTTCAGACGGGAAAGTATCATGTTTATTATAAAAGGCATCAAGATGATTATAAGATTTTAGGTAATCCATTTGAAGAAGAACAGGCAGAAGATGTCGAAAAGATTGTAGATGCATTTGTGGGAAGTCTGCAGGACACAATCCAGGTTGAACAAATTGACGGCAAGAAGGTATATATCGGAAATCTGTCCGATACACAAGTTCCGTCACTTATGAATGCAATCCTGTCCTTTGCATTAAAATACTCTGTATTTGATGAACGTACAATTAAAGAATCGAATTTTCCATATCCCAAGACGAATATTTTTATAAGCAGTGTTTCCGGCAAGGCCGTAGAAAACGAAAATGGCATTTTAGAGAGTATTATCGGCAGAATAAGCCTGACGGCAGACGATAAGGATGGCAGTACGCACCTTTATACGGTGGAACTTTCAATAGAGATTTTTGATGTTAATAATACTGCTGTAAATAAGCCGGATTTAACCGGTGAGGATGTTGAGTACAGCAGAGGCTCGGGATACAGCTTCGATGAAAAGTATATCGGAACATATAAGAATGATATTGTGGGACTGGAAGGAAACACCTTTGTAAAAAAAGGCGAAAGAATTCTTGAAATAACTTCCGTGCAGGATAACAAATTGATGGGAACATATCGTGAGGTTTATAACGATGTTTATGAATCGGATGATTCTATGGTAAGCTTTGATTTTATCACGGATGATTTTAATTCCGGTTATTATCTGGCATTCCACTATCAGGATAAGAATGGTGAAGATAAGACCGGCATTATTCAACGTGGAGATGGTATGCAAAACCTTAATGTTGTATTTGATGTTGAAATCGATGAAGATGGCAATGGATATTCACAAAGAAATTACGATGAAAATTTCGATAATAATTTTATAAGGGTATTTGAATAAAAAAGCATGGGGGGTTCACCTCTTGTCCGCTTATAATGAACGGGTTACAATCGACAGAGGTGTTCGCCCCTATGGTATGCAGATATGTAATTAGCGTAATTAATTAACGTGACTTAGCCCATAAAGGAGGTTCAGCTTTGGACAAGGCAATCGTAATCGAAAACCTTTCAAAAATGTATAAAAATAACAGGGGGATACAGGATATTAGTCTGGAGGTTAACCGGGGAGATATATTTGGTTTTTTGGGACCAAACGGAGCTGGAAAAACCACTGCCATGAAAATTATGGTGGGACTTATGAAACCGGATAAAGGTGATGTCAGGATTAACGGATACAGCATTTTAGATGATTATGAAAATGCAATCAGGAATGTAGGTTGCATTATAGAAAGTGTTATACCTTATCCCTATTTAACTGCTTATGAAAACATGAAAATATGCAGCAGATACTATGAAAACATAAATGATTCGAGAATTGATGAGTGTTTAGAGCTTGTAGGACTGTTAAAATACAAAAATGAGAGGATAAAGAATTATTCGTTAGGAATGAAGCAAAGAATAGGCATAGCAATGTCGATTTTATCCAAACCGCAGATATTAATTCTGGACGAGCCTTTAAACGGATTGGATATTGAGGGAATGGTTGAAATAAGAAACCTTATACTTAACATGTCCAATGAGTATAAAACAACATTTTTTATATCAAGCCACCTGATTCATGATATTGAACTGACATGCAATAAGATTGGAATCTTATATAATGGCAGATTGTTGGGGGTTGATAGTACGGATAATATTCTGAAAAACTATTCGTCATTGGAGAACTACTATCTTAGTGAGGTGGATGTCAATGCAGGCTCTTAAGGCTGTTTATATAAACGAATTATATAAAATATCGAAAAAGAAGAAAGTTGTTGTTTCTTTTATACTTACATTGGCAGCAGTTATAATTGCAGCAATTATTGCATTTTGCTTAAATAGTTTTGCAGGAATTCGAGTAACCGGCAGTTCGGAATTTTCTCTTTTAGTGTTGTCGGTTTTAAGTTATACTTTGATTCCCCTGTTTACCGCATTTATATGTATTGATATGTTTGGCGGAGAATTTGTGGAACAGACCATGAAACTGACTCTTACAAGACCTGCTTCAAGATTTAAGGTTTTTACAGGAAAGGTTCTTGCGGCAGCAAGCTTTATTATTGCAAACTTGCTTATGGTTATGATTCTGTCGGTAACAGCATCTTTTTTTATCAATGGAACTTCATTTAATATATTAAAAATAATTCTATCATACGTTTTGGCTTTTTTTCCTATTTTCGTCTTTGCGTTGATGGTTATTCTTATTACAAATTGCACAAAAGGTACCACAAGTGCATTTATGCTTTCTGTGCTTGTATTTCTGCTATTTACAGGACTTGGCATAGCATTTCCGTATTATAAAAGTTTCTTATTTACATCTTTGTTTGATTGGTATAAACTGTTTTTAGGAAGTTATATTAATATTTATAAAATTATCAGGAACTTTTTTATTTTATGTGGTTATTGCATTATGCTATTTGGTTTAGGATATTACTTATTTGAAAAAAAGGATCTGTAGGATTGATTATAATGAGTTTAAAATACCGGTTATTAATGCAAAGTATATTGGTCTTTTTAATTACAGGAATTGTTACGGGCTGTATTGGATTTGCTTATATTTATTTTTTCAATTTATTGAATAATACTTCTGTTACCAATGGAGTTGCCGATACAGCCGTGATTGTTGTGAAAAATGATAATATCATTTACAAAAACAGGGATTTGAGCAATGTACAGGTAAAAGATATCATGCTTAATATAAGCATTAATAAAAATGAGTTTGTATATAATGATTTAAGGTATAGCATTAAAGAAGAAAACTTTACGACTCAGGACAATAACAGGTACAAAATTATTAAGCTTACACCAGAGATTGATTTCAATCAATTATATTTGTCATTTATTGTATTCATTATTTTTGTATTTATCGTAGTATTTATTATAGTGAATTCTGTTGTTCAAAGAAGTAATCTGCAAAATATAATAAATCCAATTATAAACTTAAAAAGAGAAACTGAAAATCTGAAAAACGGTGACCTTGAAACTGCCATATCAGATGATGGCTATGGAGAGGTCAGGGAGCTGGGAAGAGCTGTTGAGCAATTGCGTATTAAACTGAAGGATTCCTTGTTTTATCAGAAGAAGTTTGACGAGAATAGGAAGTTTTTAATATCAAGCATATCCCATGATCTTAAGACACCGGTAACAGCAGTAAGAGGATATATAGACGGTGTATTGGAAGGCGTAGCCGATACGGAGGAAAAGAAAAAGGAATACTTGCAAAAAGCCGTCGAAAGGACGAAGGTAATCAATACCATAATAAACGATCTGTTATTGTATTCCAAACTTGATATGAACCAGATTTCATTTCAAACGGAAAAAGTTGATATTGTTAAATATATTGAATACTGCGTTGAGGATAACTTAATGCAGTTTGAGCGTGAGAACAAGCAAATTTGTATAGAAAATGAGCTTACGGAAAAAAGGTATGTGAATATTGACAGCGAAAGATTTATGAGGGTAGTTCAGAATGTTGTTGATAATGCAAGGAAAAATATTGAAGAAGGAGAAGGAAGGCTTACCATCAAGTTAAGGGAGACCAATTCCGCGATTATTCTGGAATTTAAGGATAATGGAACCGGTATAAAGCAGGAGGATTTACCGCATATTTTTGATCGATTTTACAGAGCGGATACGGCAAGAAAGGTCGAAGGTTCCAGCGGTTTGGGGCTTGCTATTGCAAAGCAGATTGTTGAAGGACTTGGTGGACGTATCTGGGCTATCAGCAAAGAAGGCGAAGGTGCTTCTATTATTATTTCGCTAAAGAAATATCTGCAATCGGAAGTGGTAAAATGAAAAGAATATTAATAATTGAAGATGACAAAAGTATATCTGAGCTGCAAAAAGACTTTCTGGAGATGAGCGGTTATGAAGTGATGTGCGCTTTTGACGGTCAAACGGGACTTTCACTTATTCAAAGCCAGAGCTTTGACCTTATTATTTTAGACCTGATGCTTCCCGGCAAAAATGGATTTGAAATCTTAAAGGAAATCACTGATACAAAGCAAATACCGGTTCTTATTGTCTCGGCAAAATCCGATGAGCCGAATAAGATAAAAGGCTTGAATTTGGGGGCGGATGATTATATTACGAAGCCCTTCGGTATGGGTGAATTGGTTGCCAGGGTAAACAACCATATTAAAAGATATGAAAAATTTAAACGCAGCACGAAAAATGATATAATAGTGACAGGAGAGCTATCCATTGATAAACAGGACCGAAGAGTATTTGTATCTGGGAAAGAAGTAATACTGCCTCAAAAGGAGTTTGACTTGCTGTTGTTCTTAGCGGAGAATCCTAACAGAGTTTTTAGCAAAGAAACTCTGTTTGAAAGAATATGGGGATATGATGCTTTGTCCGATGCTTCAACCGTAACTGTACATATTGCAAGAATAAGAGAGAAAATTGAATCTGACCCTGAAAAATATCAATACATTGAAACAGTATGGGGAGCAGGGTATAGATTCAAAGTTTGAAAAATAGAAAGGAAGCGTATATGTATGAGCATACAGAAGCTTAAATCAATTATTTCTGAAAGCTCAAATATTGTGTTCTTTGGTGGAGCAGGAGTATCTACCGAAAGCAATATACCGGATTTTCGCAGTGAAACCGGTATTTATAATGCAAAGACAAAGTACGGATATCCTCCTGAAATTATGCTAAGCCACAGTTTTTTTGTTAAGCATACGGAAGAGTTTTATGATTTCTACAAAAATCAAATGATATATAAGGATGCTAAGCCTAACCAGGCGCATTTGGCATTGGCAAAGCTGGAGCAGATGGGAAAGCTGAAAGCAGTTATCACTCAAAATATTGACGGCCTGCATCAGCTTGCAGGGGGCAAAAATGTTCTGGAGCTGCATGGCTCTGTTTATCGTAATTACTGCATGAAATGTAAGGAAAACTATGACTTGGATTATATATTGAACAGCTCTGAAATGGTTCCTAAGTGCAGCAAATGCGGCGGAATAGTCAAGCCTAATGTAGTCTTGTATGAAGAAGCACTGGACAGCCTTGTGCTTGAACAATCCGTTTCATACATTGCAGATGCGGATGTATTAATCGTTGGGGGAACATCGTTAGCAGTATATCCGGCAGCCGGACTCATCGATTACTATAAAGGGAATAAACTGGTGCTTATCAATAAATCGAAAACTGCATACGACCGAAAAGCGAATCTGGTCATAAACGATAGTATCGGTAAAGTATTAAAAGAAGCGGTTGATGAGCTGTAAAAACGATTAAAAATTAATGATTCCCAAATGTTCAAGCAGAATTTTAAGCCCCATAAATATCAGAATCATTCCGCCCATAAATTCTGCTTTGGATTTATAGATGGAACCAAATACATTTCCTATTTTTACGCCGACCATTGAGAGAATAAAAGTGGTGATACCGATTAATGCAACTGAGGGAGCAATATTAACCTGAAGAAATGCAAAAGTTATACCTACGGCCAGTGCGTCAATACTGGTAGCAATTGCCAACACAGACATATTTCTGAAGCAAATGGAGCAATCTTTATTCTCTTTATTGCAGCATACCTGAGCAATTTCGCATTCTTCATGCCTTGATTCCTTAATCATTTTTATACCGATAATGCCAAGCAACACAAATGCGATCCAGTGGTCAATGGATACAATCTTATCATGAAATTGCACTCCCAATAAGTAGCCAATCAAAGGCATTCCTGCCTGAAAAGCTCCGAAATACAATCCGACGATGGCGGCATTTTTTATGCTTCTATTTTTCATTGACAACCCTTTGCATATAGCTACTGCAAATGCATCCATGGATAATCCGACGGCAATAATGAATACTTCAACTAAACTCATACTTGCTCTCCTTTATCTTATAATGTTGAAACAAATATCATCATGATGAACAAATAAAAGACTTATCTGCAGCTTGTCTCTGCAGATAAGTCTCATTATTTAAAATAAAGCCAGATAATACTATCAGCATGTTGACTTTATTACACAATCCGACAGATTGTGCTAATTACTCTCTTATCTCGTTTAATATTATATTAAACAACGCGGATATTGTCAATAAAATTTCGTCATGAGCATAGGAAAAACAATTAATGTGTGATTATTTAATCAGAAGAAAGAACAAGTGGTATAATATAATTGTCAGACTACAAGATTATCAAACTACTTTTTATGGAGGGCATAGGTTATGAGCAAGAATTATACAGGCAGTTCAAGACAAATTCTGATTGTAGGAAACGGAGCAGCAGGGTTATCAGCAGCAAAGGCAGCCAGAGTCCAGGACCCGGAGGCTGCAATCATTATGTTTGGTGCAGATAATTATTTGCCGTATTACAGGCTTCGTTTATGCGATTATATCGGCAAAAGCGAAGAATTTGATAAGCTTGAAATCAGCAATGAAGAATGGTTTGAGAAAAACAGAATTCAAGTAAAGCTATCCTCAAAGGTTACATCCATAGATGCTGTGTTCAGGAAAATTCGCGCAAATGATAAAGAGTATAGTTATGACAGCCTGGTGCTGGCTACCGGAAGTACACCCATCATGCCACCTTTTGATAATAAGGAACTTATGGGCATTTATACTATATGGACCTGGAAGGATGTCATTGAAATTAATAAGAGCCTGACGGATGCCCAAAATGCAGTTATTATTGGTGGGGGGTTACTTGGGCTGGAGGCTGCACACAAAATCTCTGAAATGGGTATTAACGTATCGTTAATAGAAGCTATGCCAAGGCTTCTGCCCAAACAACTGGATGAAAAAGGCTCGGAAATCTTTGAAGGAAAGGTGCGGAGTTTAGGTATATCCGTATTTTGCGGAAAATCTGTTGAAGGTTTTGAAGCAGACAAAAATGGACATGTTGCACAAGTACGTCTGGCTGATGGCACGCTGCTTAAAGCCGATGTTGTTATTGTAGCGGTTGGTGTTAAACCAAACACCGGAATATTCAGTGACAGCGTTATGAGCGTAAATCGCTTCATTAATGTGAATGAAAAAATGGAAACCGGAATGGATGGTGTATATGCTGCAGGAGATGTAGCCAGTGTCAACGGCAGTTGGTTCGGCCAGTGGTCGGTAGCCGGCAAGCAGGGACAGGTTGCGGGAACAAATGCTGCCGGAGGAAATGCTGTATACAAAGCAATGGATGTTCCTTATATTCTCTCTACTATGGGAACAAGAGTGGTTTGTTCAGGTAATGCGGATGCTATCCAATCGGGCAATTCCCAGGGAACGTATGAAATAGATCAAAAAATTGATAAGGAACAATTTTCCTATTCCAAACTTGTATTCCGTAACGGATTGTTTATAGGATACATACTTGTGGGTGAACCGGCAAAATCCTTTAATAAGCTTCAGTCATTGATTAATACTGGTGTAAACGTGGAGACGGTATATAATATTCTATATAAATAGCTTGACTATTCTATAAGAAATAATATAAACTTACATGGTGTGATAATTAGCAAAAACATAAAAGTTTTTGAAGCATATACATTAAAATTTCGGAAAAAGGTTGGTATGATAGTTGAAAAACGACATAATAAATGAAGTAAGAAAAAGAAAAACATTCGCAATTATATCGCACCCCGATGCAGGTAAGACCACACTTACGGAAAAATTGCTTTTATATGGAGGTGCAATTCACTTAGCAGGAACGGTAAAGGGAAGAAAGGCACAGAAATATGCTGTTTCTGACTGGATGGAAATAGAAAAGCAAAGAGGAATATCAGTCACATCCAGTGTGATGCAGTTTGATTATAAAGGATACAAAATCAATATATTAGATACGCCGGGGCATCAGGATTTTAGTGAGGATACATACAGAACTCTTATGGCTGCGGATAGCGCGGTTATGTTAATTGATGGCGCCAAAGGTGTGGAAGAGCAGACGAAGAAGCTGTTTCATGTATGCCGAATGAGAGGGATTCCCATTTTTACTTTTGTCAATAAGCTGGACAGATATTGCAAGAATCCTTTTGAACTTATGGAAGAAATTGAGGAAACATTGGGTATCCGTTCTTATCCTATGAACTGGCCTATTGGCATTGAAGGAAATTTTAAAGGAGTATATAACAGAAAGCTTGCTCAAATTGAGCTGTTTGAGAGCGGTTTCCACGGACAGAATATTGTTGCTTCAAAAGCTGGAAGCGTTGATGACAGTACCTTTAAACAATATATTGGGGAGCATTTGTATGCCCAGTTATGTGAAGATATTGAGCTTCTGGATATGGCCGGAG
>Ga0134098_1002822_pt1 | contig 11071 bp, 9 predicted proteins | sample 9_3taG_FD_94456 | JGI IMG/M metagenome (GOLD analysis project Ga0134098, IMG submission 94456) | Switchgrass degrading microbial communities from high solid loading bioreactors in New Hampshire, USA - 9_31_10_142_A3 metaG | ecosystem: Engineered > Bioreactor > Semi-continuous > Anaerobic >... | reverse complement strand
TCTCAGACAGTAGATATATTATAACTCAAATGAATAAATATGCAAGTCTGCATAAGCAAAGCCGGCCAAAGGAAATTAAGAAGTCCATTGATGAAAAAGCTGAGGTTTTATATCAATGAAGCTTGCTTTGATTGACGCAGAATGCTAAAAATGGTAACATAAAATGGTATCTGCCTTTACGCTGATGACATGAAGCACCCATTAACGACTGACTAATTAAATTGCAGAAAAAAGAGAAGACCTGTGAAAAAAACTTACTGCTATATTGCTAAGATTATTATTATTATTTGCTCTTATGCTTACAGGATGCAAAAAGGAGAGCCAAGGTCCGGATGAATACCGGAATACGGATGAGCACCGTAGGGCAATAATAACAGAGCCGACTGAAGAACCAAGGGAGAAAAGTATCAAAGATAATATGCTGCAAAGATTTTTGATTCTTTTGTTTGGAAGTAAGGAAAGCAGGGGAAAAAGAATGCCGATATTTGAAGGAATCTGCAGATTGATTAAGGTTAATGGATAATAAAATCCTTCTGTAATCGGCAGGGCTTTTCCAATTTGAACAAAAAAGAGTTTACACCTTCCTTATATCAAAGAGTGCATTAATCAGCAGCCATAGGCCTGAGGCAAACTGCATAATATTCCAGGTGCCGATTCCCTCAAGGCCGTACTCGGCTACAAGAGCCAGAATGGCTGCAATGCTTCTGACATCACGGAACCAGACGATGTAGTCATTGTCCAGACTATAAGTAAAATACGGGGCTTCTGAAGCTGGATCATGCAATACTGGGGCTCCAACATCCAGGGCCAGATTAAGGGCGGAGTTATGGGTGATTGCGTTTGCGGTGGATGAGCCGGGAATAAAGGGAAGGCGCCAAATATAGCCGATGATGGGGACACCGATATTAATTTTTTCGGCTGGTACTTGACTGATAGAATACTCCATCAGAGCCCTTACCTCAGACAAGGGAAGTGCCGGCTGAGGGCTGCTAACATTGCCCCATTGATATGACAGGAGCATGGCGCTGTCTATTAGCTCACCAATCATTGCATATTCAGGGCCTTCATAGAAGGCCCCTGTTTCAGTAAGAAAGGTATTGGGAGTAAAGGTTACCAAGAGGATAAAGCCTGCCTGCTTCAGCCGGGCAGACATTTTGGAAATGAAATCAACAAAAAGCTGCCTTTCCTCGGGTGTGATATTTTGCATATCAATATTAAGACCATAGTAGCCCTTAGTTTGCATTACTTCCAGTACCCGGCTAATAAGCCGATCCTGTACATCAAGGTTGGTCAGGATGCTGCGAGTTGTTTCCATATCGGTTGTCCTGTTTTCAGTTAATGTGGATATTAGCATAATAGGGGCAACACCGTATGCTTTAGCCGTATTGATCAGCTCCTTCTCATTAATGTCAATTAGGCCGCCGTCCTTCGTGATCTTATAATAAAAAATAGTCAGGTAAGTCAGGTAGGGGAGGGTTTTCTGAAGAAGGCTGATATCTATAAAGGGAAAAGCGTAGCCATTGGTTGATAACGCCATTATTTTTTCATCGCTATATCTGATAACAAGCTCTTCGCCGGGGAATATGTATTCTCTGCCAAACAGCTGGAGATTGTTTCTTAGGAGCTCTATCGCAGATAGGCCATGAGCGGCTGCGATATCGGCCAGATTGTCAGCCTCTTTTACCTGATAGGTTTCCTCCGGAAAAAGAACTAAAAGGGTTTGCCCTATAACAAGCCTGTCAGGATTGATGAGCTGATTATTCAAGATAATAGATTCGGCGGATACTCCATATGTTTCAGCGATCGTAACAATGGTTTCATTTGGCTGTACCGTATGTATTACCATAATGCACCCAAAAAGCGATTCTCTTTTAAATATTATATGGCAGTTAAGGAGTTAAAATGCTTAAATGCGGAATGGTCAAGGATCATAAAGTTTATTCGTAGTGCATTCCGAACAGAGAATTGCCAAACAGAAAAAAATCCATGGCACTGGTTGATTACCGCCATGGATTTTTAAATTTTAAATATAATGATTACCCCAATCGGTTATGTTAATTATATAGTGAATTTTCGTATAGACTGTGAAAGAGAGTCTGCATCCTCTTTTAAAACACCTGCAGATTTATTCAAGGCTTCTACAGAATTTTGCTGTTTACCGGTGCTCTGGCCAAGCAAGCTGGTGGATGCGGCTATTTCCTCAAGTACTGCGCTTATATTTTCAATTCCGCCCAGGGTGCTTTTTCTAGATTCTTCAATATCATCCATACTTTCTGAGATATGGTTCAGATGATGCATCAGCCTTTCCATGTTTTGATTGATTTTGTAATAGGAATCGGTAGTGTTTTTAACTGCATCCTCCTGTCCGCCCAGAACAGCTTCAACCTTTTTAGCTGTTTCAACAGCTGTCTTTGTGTCATCCAGAATGCTGTTAATTATTGTTTGTATTTCAACAACTGATTGCTCCGACCTTCCAGCCAGATTTCTTATCTCATTTGCTACCACTGCAAAGCTTTTGCCGTATTCGCCGGCTCTTGCCGCCTCAATAGTTGCGTTTAAAGACAGAAGGTTGGTTTTGTTGGCAATCTCTTCAATTACATTTATAATCTGAGTTATAGCCAGTGATTTTTCTGACAGTTTTTCAATTGCATCTATGATATCTGTTGTAATCTCTATAGTAGACCGAGTCTGCTGATTAAGCACCCGGGTACAGTAGGTGCCTTCAGCAATTGCATTTTTGGCATTGTCCGCCACCTGGCTAATCTCTTTGGTGTTATCACTTATCCGAACAATCTTTTTTGATAAATTGTCCATTTGTATCAGGCATTTTTCGGCGTCTTCAGCCTGCTGGGCGATTCCCTGCTCGATTTCATATATTGCACGGGAGATATCCTCTGAGGATTTCAGGAAGTTTTCTGAGGTTTGACTCAGCCTTGCGGAGGAATCCGCCACTTCGGTACTCAACAGGTTAACCTGCTTAATAAGTCCTTTCATGTTTGAGAAGGTGTTACATATTTCCTCTGTCAGGGTTTTAAATTCATCGGTTCTGCCGGTATGAAATTCTACTGTCAGATCTCCCTTAGCTGCTTTTCTAAGTCCGGATATAATTCCTTTAATTGCCCTGTCTATACCGGTTGAAATATTCCGATAAATATTGCTATAAGGCAGGCTATTATAACAATTAAAACCGTCATATTCTTTATACCATTTGCCTGGCCTGTAATTGTGGCTTCCGGTATCAGAAAACAAATCATGGCGCCTGTATCTTCCATCTTTGAAAACATGAATAAATAGGATTTGCCGTTTATATTTACATAATCAGAACCTTGGGCATCTTTACTTTCCAACGCTATTTGGTAGAAAGTCTGATTGCTAAAAGCAATCCCTTCTGTATTATTATTGGAAATCTCCTTTCCGTCTCCGCTAACAAAGGCCAATATGCCGGTATCATCAAGCTGTGTATCATCAATTATATCCTTTATCGTATCAGCCTTGACATCGATTATCAGTACACATTGGTGATTCTTGAATTTGCGAATTAAGCGCAATGCATAATCCGAATTGTCAGCAGCTAATTTCTCATCAAGATATTCATCACATCCTGACCAGATATAGTCGGAATGGCTGCCATTTAACTTACTTCCGATATCATTCTCCAGAATTTTTTTGTAGGTTTCAGCATCCAGGCTAAGGCCGGCTTGTGAGGATATAGCCATACCCTTTTCCGGAATCAGATAAATATCAAATATGAAATTGTCTACCCAGCTTTTTACTGTAAAATCGTTCTGGATAACGCTGATAGTCTGAAACATATCAGACAATGCATCAAGATTTGAATAGCTGAAGTATGTGGAGATATTTTTATCATTCATATATTCCTGGGATGTTTTTTCAACAGTTTTTAAGCCAAAGCCGATATAGTCAGCTGTTTTACCCACTACCTGCATGGCGGTATCCTTATACTTTCCGGCCAATCCTGAGGAGGCCATCTGATAGGAAGCCAGACCCAGAAGTATAATAAAGGCAATGGGGATGAGGAATGAAAGAATTAGCTTGGATCGTAGAGATCTTAGCCATTTTGGAACAGGTATTAATAAAAATAGCTGTGAAATATGCAAGCAGGTAGGCCCTCAGATGGCTTTTTCTGTAATTGATTTTGAACCGGTATAGGCTTATAATTTTCTTTGTTATATAGTATAACTTGCTATACCAGATAACAAGATAATGGATATCTGGATTTATCCCATGAAGAATGACAATTATATCTTTCTTCTGGCAAATTCTTACCTTAAGGAGATTGTTAAGCATCATGAAGGTAGCAGTTGTATGGTCAAGTCCAAATAAAGATGGATTAACAAACACTGCAGCCAGTAGGATAATGAAAGGATTAACTTCCGCTGGCGCAGATGTCAAAGAGATATGGTTAAATAAAGAAAAGATAGAACATTGCAAAGCCTGTGGAAACGGATGGGGAAACTGTAATAAAACAGGAGAATGCATATTAACAGATGATTTTAAGAAGGTTTATAATGAGCTGAATGAATCAGATGGTATTGTATTTGTCTCAGCAGTATACTGGTCAGAAATGACGGAATGTATGAAGGCATTTATTGACAGGCTGAGAAGATGTGAAGCGACAAAGAATCATTTTCTGAGTGGAAAAAGGTGTATCTTAGTAGCTTGCGCCGGGGGAACAGGACGAGGTACATTAGAATGTCTTCATCAAATGGAACAGGCATTAACTCATATGGGAATGAGAGCTTATGACAGAATTCCTATCGTCAGATATAATGCGGAATATATGTTACCTGCATTAGAAAAAGCAGGTGAGGTATATTGCGATAAATTAGCGAATGGTTTTGATATGTATTATTAGAGGAAGCGGTCTTTTGTTACATAGATACAGATACAAAGCATTGTTAACTATTAATGGCGGTATAAAATTTACCATTATATTATATAGGAGGGGTTTACATGAGTTTAGAGCATAGAAAAGCAGAGCAAAGAATACGTTTTGTAGATGGAGAAGGAAATGTACTATCGAACATTTCTGTAAAAGTCAAATTAGTGAATCATCAGTTTTTGCTTGGTTGTGGTGCATTTGATTCTCTTCCTGCTACATCTGATGTCAATGTGAGAAAGCCGGATGCTTATATTGGTAAAAAATATCCTGATAAAAGCTTTTTCGAAGAAAGAATGAAGCTGTGGTTAGAAGTATTTAATTACGGAACGCTTCCATTTTACTGGGGAGGATTTGAACCGAGAGAAGGAGAGGTTCTTACAGAAAGTCGAATGCGAGCTGCTAAAATGCTGCAACAAAATAATGTGAAGGTAAAAGGCCATCCATTATGTTGGCATACAGCTTGTGCAGACTGGCTGATGGAATATGACAATTCAACAATTTTACAAAAGCAATTAGATCGTATCTATCGTGAAGTTACAACATTTCGTGGTGTAATAGATATTTGGGATGTAATCAATGAGGTTGTGATTATGCCTGTTTATGACAGGTATGATAATGCTATTACCCGCATATGTAAGGAGCTTGGTAGAGTTCGACTTGTGAAGGAAGTGTTTGATGCAGCTAAGAGTGCTAATCCGGATGCTACTTTACTTATTAATGATTTCAACCTGTCTGAAAGCTATAGGATTCTTATTGATGGATGTTTAAACGCAGGTGTGCCTATATCTGCAATCGGTATCCAGACTCATCAACACCAGGGATATATGGGACGGGAAAAACTTGAGGATATTCTTGAGAGATTCTCAGTATTCGGGCTTCCTCTTCATTTTACAGAGAATACCATAATATCAGGTGAACTTATGCCTAAAGATATCGTGGATTTGAATGACTATCAGGTTGATGAATGGCCAACAACACCAGAAGGTGAAGAAAGGCAAAAGAAGGAATGGGCTGAAATGTATCGTATCTTATTTGAACATCCTATGGTAGAAGCTGTCACCGGTTGGGATTTTGCAGACGGTGCATGGCTTGGGGCTCCAAGTGGACTTATTCGTAAAGATAATACCACTAAGCCGGTTTATCATGAATTAAAGCGACTAATCCATGAAGAATGGCATACAGAAGGTGAATTACGAGCTGATGAAACCGGAAGTATTATTCTTAGTGGCTTTAAAGGAGAATATGAAATCAGCCTTATGGGAAAGACGGTTAATTTTAATCTGGATGGAAAATCTAAAGATGATGTCATTGAGATAACTATATAAAGGAAAGCATAGTTAAATCGGCATAGCTGGTAAATACGTATCAAGCTATGCCGATTTTTTACTGGGATTAAAAATCCCAAAGCAAAACCTCAAATGGGTACGTTACTCAAACCTACTGGTACCCAATGGCTTATGTACATCAATACGGACGTATGGTTACCCCGTTGCTCGGATAAGCGACACCCTTTTATAATCGCTGAAATAAAAAAGGTACTATGCCTTTGGCATAGTACCTTTTTTATATCAGCGGATAACGGGAATCGAACCCGCGTCACAAGCTTGGGAAGCTCGTGTTCTACCATTGAACCATATCCGCATGGCTTTTACATATTATATTTTATAGTTTTGCACAAAAAAGTCAATAAGAAGATTTATAAAAGCGCGACTAAAAAGATTTATAAAAGCGCGACTAAAAAGTTTATAGATGGAAATAATAAGTTATATCAGTTAGACCCATAGATTTACTTCTTTTTGGGCAAATTATGGGTAATGTACTTACACATTGCAGATTGTGAAAATAATTCAATGTGGCCTGGCAGAAACGAATAAATCTAGAAATTACTGCGAAGAATATGGATGAGGTGATTACAGTGAAAAAGAACAAATTTGCTGATTTTATGAAAGGGAAAGGGTATTATGTGCTATTGTTTGTCGGTGTCTTGGCGATTGCTGCAGTTGCTGTCATAGGATCAAGGCTGTCCCAAAGGTTAGACAATAAGGAACAGGACTACGTTGATCTGAATGATGTTGAGGAAAACATAGCAGACCAGGACAATGAAAACAATCTGGTGGATACTGACCCTGTATCAGATGGAATTGTAAGTAATGAGGACAATTCATCTGATAATTTTGCTGCAAATGATAATACAGGCCAAGAGACTGATTTGGCCAAAGATCAGGTTGAGTACGAAGGATACGGATATGATACTATTGCGGATACGGAAGATACGACTAAGAAGGATCTTACATCCGGTGCTGCAGAACCGGCCAAGGAGGTAGCAGTTGAGACAACAGGCTCCAAGCTTAGTGCCCTGGACAAGCTGAGCTTTGATCGCGATGAGGGTCTGGCCTGGCCTGTAAGCGGCAACGTTATTATGAACTACAGCATGGACCGCACCGTTTATTTTGCAACTTTGATGCAATATAAATGCAATCCGGCAATTATTATCGATGCGGAGGTTGGTACTGAGGTTAAGGCGGCTGCCGACGGCGTAGTTACCAAGATTGCCAATAATGAGGAGACAGGCTTAACTGTAACTATGGAAATCGGTGACGGCTATAGTGTTGTATACGGACAGCTGGATAATGTAAGCCTTGAGGTGGGTGATTTTGTATCCCAGGGAGAGGTTATTGGTACAATCGCCAAACCTACCAAGTACTATACTGTAGAGGGAAGCAACCTGTATTTCCAGGTGCTGGAGGACGGAAAGACTATAAATCCTATGCTGTTACTTCGCTGATGATTAAGAAGGTTTAATAAAGCGGGTGAGGAAAGACATGAATAAGTTGTGTCGCCTCGCCCGTTTTTAGCGCAAAGAAGGGTTTCACCGCTGTTTTATTAGCTTCTGTTTGCTTTTCTGAAAACAAAAACCACAAGCAAGCTCATAAACCGGATAAGCTTAGCTTGTGGATAACGGCCAATTCCAATAGCTGTCTAAGTATGCTTGATGTGCCAAAATCAAGTCCATGAAATATTATTATATTATATCAGATAGCCCTTTTGGGCCAATGCTTTTTCTATCCGATCCAGAACCCCTTCGGAATCTGCTTCCACGGTATGCTGATGCAGTCCGTTGGTCAATTCCTTCAGAGGCACGATTTTTTTAGTCTTTACTTTGCTGACAAAATCATATATGTCCTGACGGTTGCGTATGATAAGAGGTGTGGTTATTTCACCGTATATTTCATGCTTTACCAATACATCAAGTATCTTGCCGCCATTATCGACTATAGTGCAAAGCTCGTCCTCTATCTGTTCATCCGTATGCCTAACCTGAAATACCCGTTTGACTTTATTCTGTTCTAAGGGATAAACCATATATCCTTTGGTAGTGGATATGATGTTAACATTGGAAGCACGCAACAATGCAATATCCTGGACAATCACCTGTCTGCTTACACCCAGAAGCCGGGAGAGCTCACCGCCGGAGACTGGCTCGGTGGCATTGTTTAAAATTTTAAGCAACTGCTCTCTGCGCTTATTTCCCTCCATAGATGCTTACATTCCTTTCACATTGCTTCCGATTGAACAAGTATTAAGTAAAACTGATGCTTTGCATTTTTGCCTGATTAATATATAATTATTTCATGATTAATTATATACTGTATGACACAAAATGGCAATCGTTTTTGCCGAAGGTAACTATACTATACGGATTATAGAAAGAGGATGGGCATATGTTTCGTTTATGGGCAAAGATTTTTAAAGACAACAGAATGATTAAGGATATGGTTGTGTGCAACGACAGTACTGAGCTAAGACGTACTCAGAAGATTATGATGGCCATAGATGAAATATGCCATACCTTTGATCTGGCAAAGCCAATATGGCTGGAGTCAACCATTAAGGATTTTAAAAAGCATGATAAAACCCGTTTTACAAAGGATAATTTTATTGAGGCAATCGATTTTGATTATCTTGAAATTCAGGTAATAGAAGAGGATTTTTAATGAAAGGTTGCTGATATTGTGTCATACAAATATATTGCTATGGTTGTGCTTTTTACAGGTCTTTTTATTACCGGCTGCAATAGAATTACCAGAATTAAAGAGGATATTAATCCTGACACAGTGCCAAAGACGGTAGTGCCAGTAACTCCTGAGATTAATTATGTGCCGGAGGCTGATTATAAGGCCGAAGGCATGCCAGGTGGTTTACAGACACTTTCGGCCGATAATATGAGTGATGATACCGGCGTTATTAATCAGGAGGAGCCGAATATGTTTTTAATAGAGCATATCAGCCAGGATATTAAAGACAGAATTAACGGAAAATCATATGGCAAGGATTGCACTGTTCCATATGAGGATTTGCGCTATATCAGGGTCCTTTACTGGGGCTTTGATAATCAGCCGCATGAAGGCGAGCTCATAGTCAATAAGGCTATAGCGGAGGATATTATTGAAATATTTAAGGAGCTGTATGAGCATAAATATCCGATTGAAAAAATGGTTCTGGTGGATGAATATGATGCTGATGACAATGCCTCGATGGCAGACAACAATACATCAGCATTTAATTTCCGCTTTATTGACAACGGCTCCGGGAAGCTGTCAAAGCACAGCTATGGTCTGGCTATTGACATCAATCCGTTATATAATCCCTATGTCAGAACTATTAACGGGAAGAGTGTGGTTTCTCCTGAAAATGGAGCCGAGTATGCAGACCGCACTATCGATTGCCCATATTATATAAAAAAGGATGACATTTGCTATAAAGCTTTTATTAGCAGAGGCTTCAGTTGGGGCGGCGAATGGAAAAACAGCAAGGATTATCAGCATTTTGAGAAGGATATTGACTGATGGGCAGCTGGCAAAAACATTGATTTTAAATATCTGTAATGATATAATGACGTCAATAGTCGGTACACATACAAGTACCATTGTGTACAAAAATTGCTTGAATGAAGCCTGTATACAGATCTTTAATTAAGTCTGTGAGATGCTGGAAAGGAAGTAGCCCGATGTCATATACGGCTCTTTATAGAAAATTCCGTCCGGATAATTTTAAGGATGTCAAGGGACAGGATCATATAGTAACTACCTTGAAAAATCAGATTAAGGCCGGCAGGATAGGCCATGCATATTTGTTTACGGGAACCAGAGGCACAGGAAAGACAACAGTGGCAAAGCTTTTTGCCAAGACGGTCAACTGTGAAAACCCGATGGACGGCAATCCCTGCAATGAATGCAGTATGTGCAAGGCGATTTCGGCCGGAACAGCGATGAATGTAATTGAGATTGACGCCGCTTCCAATAACGGTGTCGACAATGTCCGGGAGATAATTGACGAGGTCAGATATTCGCCTACGGAAGGCAAGTATAAGGTTTATATTATAGATGAGGTCCACATGCTCTCCATAGGGGCCTTCAATGCCCTGCTTAAGACCATTGAGGAGCCGCCGTCTTATGTAATCTTTATACTGGCGACGACAGAGGTTCATAAAATACCGGTAACGATCCTTTCCAGATGCCAGCGTTATGATTTTAAGCGTATCAGTATAGATGTTATAACGGACCGACTGGCAGAGCTTATGAGGATGGAAAACATTGAGGTTGAGGAAAAGGCGCTGCGATATATAGCCAGGATCGGGGATGGTTCATTACGTGATTCCATAAGCCTTCTTGACCAATGCATATCATTTTATCTTGGACAGAAGCTTACTTACGATAAGGTGCTGGATGTGCTGGGAGCTGTAGACACTCAGGTTTTTGCCCGGCTTCTGGGCTATATAAAAAGTCATGATGTGGCCTCATGCATCAGACTTCTTGAGGAAATTGAAAATACAGGCAGGGAGCTGGGACAGTTCTGTGTGGACTTCGTATGGTATCTGCGCAATTTATTACTTATTAAAACAACAGAGGATATAACAGATCTTGTAATTGAGGTATCTTCTGAAAACCTGGCTCTTTTACAGCAGGAAGCCCGCCAGATGGATGAGGAGGCCTTAATAAGATATATCAGGGTATTTTCAGAGCTTAACAACCAAATCAGGTACGCAACAAGAAAAAGAGTTCTGATTGAGGTGGCGCTTATCAAGCTTTGCCGGCCGCAAATGGAAAGAAGCATGGATTCTGTACTTGAGCGGCTTAAAGCGCTGGAGGAAAAGCTTGAGAAGGGTGT
>Ga0134098_1002821_pt1 | contig 11104 bp, 11 predicted proteins | sample 9_3taG_FD_94456 | JGI IMG/M metagenome (GOLD analysis project Ga0134098, IMG submission 94456) | Switchgrass degrading microbial communities from high solid loading bioreactors in New Hampshire, USA - 9_31_10_142_A3 metaG | ecosystem: Engineered > Bioreactor > Semi-continuous > Anaerobic >... | reverse complement strand
TGCAAATGCTGCAATTTTCGAGGGTAAAAAACTATACTTGCTCCGCAACAAGAGCAAGGTAGGAATGGGATTCTTCGAAGCAGGCAATTTTTATCCGGACTATGTGTTATGGATTGATACGCCTGATGTGCAATATATTTCCTTTATCGACCCGAAAGGTTTAAGGCATTTACAATGGGATGATCCAAAAATTAATTTTCATGCCACTATTAAAGAACTTGAAACGCGCCTACAGCCCTCAAGCGGTGATAAGAAAATCGTGCTAAACTCCTTTATAATGTCCGGCACCCGTTCTGAGGATTTGCGTCAGTGGTGGGGAAAAAACAAACCGGAACGTAGAGCAAAGAATGTGTTTTGCCTTGATGAAGATGATTGTATAGAAGGTATGATTGCTAAAATATTGAAGTAAGAATAGATGTTAGGGGATAACATTGGAATGAATGTTATCCTTACATCCCACACCAGTTCTGGAAAAGTGCATAACTATGACATTGTAAAGCGGGCGGTTTTACACGAAATAATGCATGCTTACGTCAGAGTAATGAACCTTATATTCAGTTTTGGCTGACTAAAGGCACAGCCCTGTATCTGACCAATTGTGAGGAGTTTTACAGGGAATACCTGGAATACATGTCTGTTCCGAGCTATGATGATACCCGTACGGGGTACCCTGTAAAATTTTCGAATTGCGGCGGTTATACCTTTGCGCATACTTATATTGAATATCTTGATGTGACTTATGGCTGGGACGCGGTTCTCCAGCTCCTTAAAACGGAGGATTACCGGCAATGTTTCGGGAAATTGCAGGAAGAGATATACGAAGAATGGGTGGAGTACATCAAAAACTATCGTCAGTAACATGCAAGGAGTCATAATAATCATAGAAAATGTCCTATATTTTGTGTATAAGGTATCATAACGATTCTTTTCTGGCAGTAATTGACAATAACAAACCAGAAAACAAAAAGCCTGATGCTACTAAAAAAGAAGCCTAAAAGGCTTCTTTTTTGCTGCATATAAGATTTTTCGGACTTTGGTTTGTTAACCCATTACAGGTAACGGTTTGTATTTCACATCAGAATTTTCATTATGCAAGGCTTGTGATGTAAGGTTTCTGGCACGGCCGGGCTTTTTCTTGCATCAATCGTTTTTCACTTCGCTGTCTTATTAACGAAATCAACTTGCTACATAAAATCGCCGTATTTTCGTTCGTTGTCAATAATAGTACCCTCTGTAAGGGTGATGCGCAGAACGGTTGAATTCGGATTATCTTCATCGCCAACATCTTCAAACCAGTTAAAAACTTTTTTGAATTTAACCATGATACGGGCATTCTTTTCGTCTTTAACCCAGCCAAGATTTTCAGCTATGCCATTGAAAGTGAACCAGTCCAGGCCAGCTACCGCAACTTCATTATTCTTCTCAATTTGCAGCATTTTGTTTTTCCTTGCATCTGTACTGAATTGGTGTATTGGGCTGCAGTTTACCTTATTCTGAAATGAAATTAAAACTCCGCCGCAATAAGAATAAAATAAAATTTGTTGAACTTCAGTGAATTCTGTTGTAATTTTAAATTATGTGTTAAGAGAATGTTGACAATATTACTGCCGGAATGCATAATAAATTAAAATTCCCATATATGTAAGCAAAAATTGGTATTAATACAAAAATCAACGGCTGCATAACAGCCAATAAAACAGCGGGTGTCGATATCCGCCTGAGGGGAAGAACCGGTATGTTCAAGGTTTTCCTTGTCGAGGACGAAAAGGTGGTTCGTGAAGGCATACGCAGGAATGTGCAATGGGAGCAGTACGGCTTTCAGTACACGGGCGATGCCGCCGACGGTGAACTTGCCCTTCCGATGATTCGCGAAATAAAGCCCGATCTCCTGATTACAGACATCAAAATGCCTTTTATGGACGGACTGTCCCTGATAAAAATTGTCAGAAAGGAGCTTCCCAGGACAAAGATTGTGATAATAAGCGGGTACGACGATTTTTCTTATGCCCAGCAGGCTATCCATCTCGGGGTTGAACAGTATCTTCTGAAGCCGATAATTAAGGAAAAACTGGTGGAAATGCTCAATGAAATGCGGGAGAAAATGCAGGAAGAGCTGAGCCAGCAGCAGTACATAGAGAATTTCAAGAGGGAAGCCCGGGAATACGAGAATTTTTCACGCAGACAATTCTTTGAGCAGGTTGTTTCCGGCGGGTTAAGCGTACCGGAAATATATGAAAAAGCCAAGAACCTGAATATAGACATTATAGCCCCGTACTACAATATAGTGCTTTTTTCGCTGAGCAGCTCTGAATATGACGGAAGCGTTCCAGAAAGCTACACGGAGAATCTTGCAACGGTGCAGAACAATGTTACGCGGTATTTTATCGATCATCCCGAACTTATCTTTTTCAGATGGAACATCACCACTTATGCGGTTTTGGTCAAAGGCTCCTCGGAAAGCGAAATTGAACGGAATACAGCTGAGTGCATCGAAAATATAAGGAATCTCTGTGCTGAAGCAGGACAGGATGTAAGCTGGTATATTTCATCCGGTACGCCTGTATCCCGTATCAGCGCCATTCCCGGCTGTTTTGCAGAGGCCAGCCGTATACTGTCCTACAGGTATTTGTGCCCCGATGAGCATATTCTTTCGGAAGCAAGCATAATGAAACTGCGGAAAAACAACCGTTCCCAGGCTGACTGGAAGAAGGAAATTGACATGGAATATGTCAGGAAGTTCCTGAGCAGCGGAACGGAAAATGAGACCCCTGTTTTCCTTGACCAGGTACTGCAGAACGTTGACGAGGAATTCGCTTCATATCCCGTGTTCTGCAAATACCTGGCGATGTCGGTGTACCTTGCAGCCGTTAAATACCTGGATTCCATAGGCTGTTCCGTTAACAGCCTGTGGTCGCCGGAGTTTCAGCCCGATGAGGGAATATCCACGCTGGACCAGGCAAAACAGTATGTGCAGAAGGTTATCCGGCAGACGATTGAATTGCGCGATCTTGAAGGAATAAAACAGCAGCGGGACATTTTAAGGCATGCGATGGATTTCATAGATAAACACTTTTCTGATGCATCCGTTTCTCTTGACAGGGTTGCGAAAGAAGTGAACATAAGCCCGAACTATCTGTCTGCAATATTCAGCCAGGAAGTCGGACAGACGCTGACAGAGTATCTTACCGTAAAGCGCATTGACGAGGCAAAACGCCTTTTGCGCCATACGGACAAGCTTTTGAGCGAAATTGCTTATGAAGTGGGATATAAGGATTCACGGTATTTCAGTTTCGTTTTCAAAAAAATCACGGGGTCTACACCCAGTGATTACCGAAAAGGGGCAAAAGCGTGAATGTTATTAAAAGGCGCAGGGACAAAAAAATAAGGATGCAGCACAGGCTCTGGAATATGATCCTGCTGGTGTCGCTTCCGCTGATGATAGTAATTGTAATTCTCGCGGTGGTCGGTATCGCGTACGCATTCCGGTACAATGCCATTCTGAACAATGTAACCACTGCCTCGGAGTTCAACCAGAATTTCAAGGACGACGTGGACCTGAAAATGTATTATTACGTTATCGATAGCCAGTACTCGGAAGGCCTGCCGCTGAAAGAAGTGCAGTCGGCGAAGGAAATAGCCCAGAAACTGTATTATACAACTACGCAGAAAAACAGTATCCGGGCAATCAGCAGCGTTCTGAACCTGTGCAATAACCTTGAGGAAAAGATGCAGCAAATCGCCGAAACCAAGGAATACGACTCCCGTGTTGATCAGCTTGAAAAAAACATATATATCCTGACAGACCTTATCCAGAAATTCATGTACACATATCTCTATTACGAGTCTGCCCACCTGAACAGCCTGCAGTCAGGCATGATCAGGAACATGATTGTTCTTATGGTTACAGCCCTGGTATTTTCGATGGTTCTGCTGTCGCTGCTTCTTACAAATTCGAAGAAGCTGACGCGCAGGATTGTTGAGCCGATAGACATGATATGCGAGCGCCTGGAGGCGATAGGGAAGGGAAACCTGGAAGTCCGCGAGCCGATCCAGGCAGACGTGGAGGAAATACAGATCCTTTCCAACGGCATCGAGGACATGGTGGAGAGGTTGATAAAGCTTATTGAAAAAAACACCGAGCAGGAAAAACAGCGAAGGCGTGCAGAGCTTGCCCTGATGCAGGCGCAGGTAAATCCCCATTTCCTGTATAATACCCTGGATACGCTGGTGTGGCTCATTGAGTCCGGTGAAATAAGCTCGGCGGTGAAAATGGTTGCAAGCCTGTCGAATTATTTCCGTTTCACGTTAAGCCGCGGAAAAAACGTAATAACCATCGGAGAGGAAGAACAGCATGTGCGGAGTTACCTTGAAATCCAGCAGATGCGTTACCAGGACCTGATGGATTATGAAATTGACATCCCGGGCGAACTGAAAGAATATATCCTGCCGAAGCTCACCCTGCAGCCGCTGGTGGAAAACGCGCTTTATCACGGCATTAAAAATACGCGGAGAAAAGGCACTATACGCCTTACGGGAAGGATAGAGGACGGAAATATAATCCTGGAAGTAACCGATAACGGGCATGGCATGTCCGAGGAGCGCCTGAACGAGATAAGGGCTTCAATTGCCGATGTGAAGGGAGAAGGCTTCGGCCTGAGAACGGTACACCAGAGAATCCAGATCCTGTTTGGTCCTGAATACGGCCTTAAGCTTGAAAGCAAGCTGGATGAAGGAACAAGGGTTATTGTCACCATTCCGATGAAAACAAGCGACAAGGAGATGTATATATGAAAAAGCTGCTTGTATTTCTTTTATGCACGGGAATTATATTATGCTGCGGCTGTGAGAAGGAAGAACAGTCTTCTGCGGGTACCCCCGAGGATAACCTGATTGTTGTGGGTTTTTCCCAGGTTGGGGCCGAGTCGGAATGGCGCGTGGCGAACACCGAGAACATAAAGGCCACACTGTCCGAAGAAAACGGCTATGTCTTGCTGTTCGACGATGCCAGGCAGGAACAGGAAAACCAGATTAGGGCAATAAGGATGTTCATACAGCAGGATGTGGACTATATCGTGTTTTCCCCGAAGGTTGTGACCGGCTGGACATCCATCCTGCATGAAGCCAGGGAAGCCAATATACCGGTTATTGTCATAGACAGGTTCATAGAACAGCATGATGAGGAGCTTTTCACGGCATATATCGGTTCTGATTTTTACAAGGAAGGGGAAACAGCGGTTATGTGGCTGGAAGAGTTCCTCGAAAAGCAGGGAAGAACAGAAGAGCCGATAAAAATAGTACATATCCAGGGCACAATGGGTTCCGCGGCCCAGATCGGCAGGACCGAAGCCCTTGAAGAAGCTGCCAGGAAGCATCCGAACTGGGAGATTGTGGCGCAGGAATGCGGTGATTTTACAAGGGCGAAGGCATATGAAGTAATGAGTGCGATACTGAAAAAAACAAAGGATATAGACGTCGTTTACTGCGAAAATGACGGGGAAGCGCTCGGTGCAATTGATGCAATGGAAGAGGCAGGCCTTAAATGCAATCCCAATGACGGCGTAATTGTGATATCGTTTGATGCAACGAGGCTCGGCCTTGAATACACGCTGGAAGGGAAAATTGCACTGAACGTGGAATGTAATCCCCTGCAGGGACCGTATATAGATGAAATTATAAAAAAGCTGGAACGCGGGGAACCGATAGAGCGGATAACCTACGTCGAGGAAACATGGTTTGACTTTACAACTGTTACCCGGGAAATAATCGACAGCCGACCGTACTGATGTTGATTATTTTACTGTTTTTGTTTGAAATATTAAGAATGTTAACATTAATAATTTACTAATTAAGTAATAATAAGGAAATATAAGCGCCTGTTGTTTGAATTTTAACTGAATTTGTTCAAAATTTTATGCATTTCGTACTGAAATATTGTTTTTGCTTTTCAGAAATTGTACAATTTGCACAAAAGAAAAAAGAAAGGGGAATGGAACATGAAAAAAATCCTGGCATTGCTCCTGGTTGCAGTGTTGGCTTTATCGCTGACAGCATGCGGTACACAGACAAATGCTCCGACAACGGCAGGTGACCAGCAGAAGGATTCCGGCGATCGTCTTATAAGGGTCGGCATTGTCAACAACCCGCCGTCAGAGTCGGGGTATCGTGCTGCCAACGTGGCTGACTTTGAAAGAGTATTCAATGAGGCAAACGGATACAAGGTATCAACATTCTACAGCCTGAAAAACGATGAACAGCTGAACGCAGCCCAGCAGTTCATTACCGAAGGCGTGGACTACCTGCTCATCTCGGCTGCTGCAACCGACGGATGGACAAATGTTCTTGAAAATGCAAAGAAAGCAGGCGTAAAAGTATTCCTCTTCGACCGTATGATGAATGTTGATCAAAGCCTGTTCGAAGCAGCTGTTATTTCCGACATGGAAGCCCAGGGAAGAATGGCTGTTCAGTGGCTGCTGGACCAGAAGCTGCCTGAATACAACGTTGTACATATCCAGGGCGCAATGGGCAGCGATGCACAGATAGGACGTACCAAGCCTCTGGACGAACAGTTTGCAAAAGGAACAATGAAACTCGTTGTTCAGCAAAGCGCTACATGGGATGAAGCTACAGCAAAACAGATCGTAGAATCGGTAATCAACTCCGGCGAAAAATTCAACGTAATCTATGCAGAGAACGACGGTATGGCCAGGGGTGCAGTTGCAGCTCTGGATGAGGCTGGTATTACACACGGCAAAAACGGGGATGTTGTAATAATAGGCTTTGACTTCAACAAGTGGGCTCTCAGGGAAGTCCTTGCCGGCAACTGGAACCTGGACGTTCAGTGCAGCCCGTTCCAGGCTGAAAAGATTCATGAAATGATCCAGGCCCTCGAAAGAGGCGAAACACTGAAAGAAAAGATCATCATCAACGAAGAAAGATACTTTGACTGCAACAACATCACTGAAGCAGATATAGACAAATACGGTATAGGAGATTAACATAAAATATTGCCCCTGAAAACTGTGATTCAGCTCATACGGCGCAGGTAAGCGGTTCCTTTCCGCTTCCCTGTGCCCGGATACCTAATTTTTCCGAATATTTAAGGATGGGGAGCCATGCAGAACAACATAGTCTTGTCAATGAAAAATATATGCAAGTCATTTCCCGGTGTCCGTGCTCTTAAAAACGTGGATTTTACGCTCAGAAAGGGAGAAATCCACGCTCTTATGGGCGAAAACGGGGCCGGAAAATCTACCTTGATCAAGGTTCTGACAGGAGTTCATCCGAAAGACTCCGGTCAGATTTTTTTGGATATGGGCGGCAGTTTAAAGGAGATTAATGTCCGATCGCCGCAGGAAGCGCAGAACCTGGGCATAAGTACCGTTTACCAGGAAATAACGCTGTGTCCCAATCTGACTGTTGCGGAAAACATGTTTATAGGCCGCGGAAATTACCGCCTGGTTAACTGGAGAACAATGAAAAAGCGGGCGGCTGATATACTCGAGAAACTGAATATTCCTGCAAGAGCTGCGCAGCAGCTTGGTACATGCTCGATAGCCGTGCAGCAGATGGTGGCAATCGCCCGTGCCGTAGACATGGAATGCAAGGTGCTTATACTGGATGAACCCACTTCATCACTCGATGAGCAGGAAGTTGAAAAACTGTTCTCACTGATGCAGGATTTGAAATCGCGCGGCGTAGGTATTATTTTCATAACCCACTTTCTTGACCAGGTTTACCAGGTAAGTGACAGGATTACCGTCCTTCGCAACGGTGAACTGGTAGGGGAGTATGAAGCCAAAGAACTGCCTAAAGTGCAGCTTATATCCAAGATGATGGGCAAGGACCTGGAGGATGTTTCAGCAATAAAGAAGCAGAAACCGCCCGAGGAAAAGAACGATGTTCCCCCGGTTTACGAGGCGGTTGGCCTGTCGAGCATAAATTTCCCGAATGCCTTTGATTTCAGAATATCAAAGGGAGAAGTAAACGGGTTTACGGGACTTCTGGGTTCGGGCAGGAGCGAAAGCGTGCGTGCAATTTTCGCCGCTGACAAGATTACAGGCGGAAGGATCAGGATAAACGGAAAAGAAGTGAAAATCAGGAAGCCGAAAGATGCGATGAAGCAGGGCATAGGATACCTGCCCGAGGACAGGAAACGTGACGGAATTGTGGAAGACTTGTCGGTGCGGGAAAACATTATTCTTGCTCTCCAGGTAATGAAAGGTTTTTTCAAACCGTTTTCAAGGGCAGAGGCCGAAGCCTTTGCGGATAAGTACATAAAACTGCTTGGAATCAAAACCGCTTCAATGGACACGCCTATCAAGCAACTGTCGGGCGGGAACCAGCAGAAGGCCATAGTTGCCCGCTGGCTGCTTACAAACCCGCAATACCTGATCCTGGACGAACCGACGCGCGGCATTGACGTCGGAACAAAAGTGGAAATCCAGAAACTAATACTCAAGCTTGCCGAAGAAGGCGTGAGCGTTACATTCATTTCTTCCGAGATAGAAGAGATGCTTCGTACCTGTTCCCGGCTTATTGTCATGCGCGATCGGAAGATGGTCGGAGAGCTGAAAGGCGACGAAATGACCCAGGATAACATCATGCATATGATTGCGGGGGAGGCGGTACATGATGCGTAATTTTTTCAGGAAGCTTACGGGTTCACAGCTGATTATACCGTTGTTTTCGCTTTTGCTGCTGATAGTTTTCAATCTCATAAGGGACGTAAGCTTTTTTTCGATAAGCATTGTTACTAATAACCAGGGATACCCTGTACTGTCGGGAAACCTTATCAGTATACTGAACGGAGCGTCAGCGGTTGCGATAATGTCCATCGGGATGACGCTGATAACGTCCTGCTGCAAGGGGCAGGATATAAGCGTTGCGGCGGTTGCCGCAATTGCAGGAAGCGTTTTTGTAAGCGTCCTTCGCTCGAGAGAGATTACGATACCCGTAATTATTCTGGCATTCCTGTATGCATGCCTGGTTTCAGTCCTTTTCAGCCTGTTTAACGGAGTGCTCGTGGCGGTGTTTAAAATTCAGCCGATGATTGCAACGCTTATACTGTTTTCTGCAGGCCGTTCGATTGCATACTGGATTAACGGCGGAGCGACGCCTACAATCTCAAACCCGCTGCTGGCCGCCATAGGCGGTTTTATCCCCGGGATACCGATACCTACCCCGATAATTATAATGGTCATTTTCCTTATCCTGATCATCCTTGTTTTAAAGTTTACAACCCTTGGATTGTATACGCAGGTGGTTGGAATAAATGAAGGCACTGCGCATCTGAACGGTATCAATCCGGTATTGGTGAAACTCCTGGCGTTTGTGATATCGGGAATATGCGTTGCCACGGCAGGTTGCATTACTGTATGCAGGATCGGGCTTATAAACCATGAAACACTGCTGCTGGACGCGGAAATGGATGTAATTCTGGCAGTGGCAATCGGAGGAACGGCGCTGAGCGGCGGAAGATTCAACCTGTATGGATCGGTAATCGGCGCATATATAATCCAGGCACTGACGGTAACGCTTTATGCGATGAAGGTTCCTTCAGCGGCGGTAAAAGCTTATAAGGCCGTCGTAATAATTATTATAGTGGTTATGAGCTCACCTGTTGTAAAAGAATTCATTGTGAAGCTTTATAAGAGAATTTTCAAAAAAGAGACTGACATAAAAGCTGCTGCGAATACGGCGTGAAGATGTTATGCCGGTTCGGCAGGAGATTGTACGTACAAAAACAGAAATATAGCGGGGAAAGGATGCTATGGGAAGAAACAATAACATGTTGACCGGAAAACTGAAAAACAGGCGCAGGGAACCTATCTCCAACACAAACCTGCTTATGTCCATAACGGTATGTACTTTTTTCGGTATGTACCTGTTTGCGATGATTGTCTGGGGCGGTGGATTCCTGAATCCCCAACAGTTTCTTGATCTTTTCAACAACAACGCATACCTGCTTATAGTTGCCTGCGGCCTGACTATGGTCATGATATCCGGAGGCATTGACATTTCTGGCGGCGGGATAACGGCCCTGGTTACAATGGTCTGCGTTGTTTACCTTGATGATCACGGCGGCACCGTTCTGGGCTCAATGCTTATAGCCCTGGGCATTGGACTGGCTTTCGGACTTGTGCAGGGAATACTCATTGCCTATCTCGATATACAGCCGTTCATTGTAACCCTGGCAGGCATGTTTTTTGCGAGGGGAATGATAACGATTGTAAGCATTGCGCCTCGGACCGCGGCCCATGAAGAATTCCTTAAGCTTAAACAGGCGAGGATTACGCTGCCCGGCATCGGTTATTACGGGAAATCGGGCAACTTCATCCCCGCCCAGATAGAACCGGGGGTTATTGTGGCCATAACGGTAGTTATAGTTGTAGCGGTTATCCTGAAATGGACGCGGTTCGGCCGAAACCTTTATGCCGTGGGAGGAAACAGCCACAGCGCGCTGACACTGGGTATTAACGTGAAGCGCACAAAATTCTTTGCCTACCTGTTGGCCGGGCTGCTGTCGGGAATCGGCGGTTATGTCTATCTTCTGCATACAGGGGCGGGAGACGCTGCGAACGCTGCACAAGCTGAAATGCAGGCCATTGCGTCAAATATCATAGGCGGGACATTGCTGACCGGCGGTGTTGGAAACGTAATAGGCACGCTGTTCGGGATGCTTTCCCTGAAAACAATTACAAACATCGTCATTGCTTCCGGTCTTACAAAACCGTATTACCAAAGCATAACGACCGGTCTTATGCTGTGTTTCTTTATCCTGCTTCAGAGCGTAATTCTTGCAGTTCGCGAAAGAGGCCCGGTGAGGCTGCTTCTTCCCGAATGGCTGAGGTTCGGGGAAATAAAAAGGGGCGAGAAGAAGTAATACTCCCGGAAAATTTAAAATATCTGATGCCTAAGGTCGTGCATCAGGTATTTTTTATTTTGAAAACTCTGATGTCGTTTTTGGATAATATAAATGTCAGAATAGTAACAATAAAGAAGATGATATATTATCTTTTTATTTGTTTAAATATTAAAAATATCTGATTTTTGGGAAAAGATTCGATAGTAATTGAAAAAGGCTTTCTGCTTTTCTGAAACGGTC
>Ga0134098_1002820_pt1 | contig 11105 bp, 5 predicted proteins | sample 9_3taG_FD_94456 | JGI IMG/M metagenome (GOLD analysis project Ga0134098, IMG submission 94456) | Switchgrass degrading microbial communities from high solid loading bioreactors in New Hampshire, USA - 9_31_10_142_A3 metaG | ecosystem: Engineered > Bioreactor > Semi-continuous > Anaerobic >... | reverse complement strand
TTTGAATATTCTTCTCTTTTCCATAGCTCCATTATAGCTTAGTTTTTTGATTTTTGTGTCTTAACCTATGGGTCCATTATAAAGTTCATTTGTTATGTATTGGTTGTGTGCATGTTGTTCAGTAGCATTTCTATTGCAGCCTCGGATATAAATATCCGGACTGTTGCCAATCAGAATTTACAGGTCAAAAGCAGCATATCACAGACCTTTCCCGATATTGAGGGACACTGGTGCAAAGAATACATAGAGAAGTTTTCAAGCAAAAAGTGGGTTGTAGGCTATGATGATGGGCTGTTTCGTCCCGATAGGTTTGTAACCAGGGCGGAGTTTACTGCAATGGTTGTGAACATTTTTAAGAAGGTAGAAAATGTGGATGAGTGTGATTTTACCGATGTAAAAAAGGGTGATTGGTTTTATAGTGCCGTAGCATATGCTGCCAGTGAAGGCTTAATCCATGGATATGAAAACGGTTCTTTCAAGCCCATGGATAATATGAGCAGGCAGGATGCGGCCGTATTGGTGGCAAAGCTGTTTGACGTTAATTTTTTTGAAGGGGCACAGGATTATAAGTTTGCCGATGAGGATACATTTCCCGAATATTCATATAAGAGCATAAAAAATCTTGCATCTCACGGAATAATACAGGGTTACCCCGACGGAACATTCAGACCTGCAAGGCTCATAACCAGGGCGGAAGCGGTTAGAATGCTTGATGTTGTATTGAAATATATAGAAGTTCCGGAAGAGACAATACCGGCGGTACCGCAGACACCGACGCCAAGTCCGACGGCTACGGCGAAGTCTACACCAACTTTGCAGCCGACAAATAACACGAGTGGAAGCGGTACGTCAGGGGTGATAATACCGGGAGGAAAGTCAGATCCTGTTTATCGTACATATACAAGCTCGGAAGATTTCAATGAGGGACAGTTAAATAATGTGACCGGAAGAATAAAGGATCAGTTGGTGCTTTCGGACAGAGATACAGACCAAAGCACAAAATTGGAGAATGTATACGGTAAAACTCAGTATCCTTTATACATAGAGGTTACTCAGAGCGTGGCAAAATCGGTATTAATGCCGTCAAACGATACGGTAGAAGTGAATGTAGGGTTATTAGGTGTTGGCGATCCGTTGGTAATTGAAAGGGATCCTATAGACCTGGTATTTGCAATAGATGACTCGGGAAGCATGGAGTGGGGAAATACTGACGATGTGGTGGAAAATCCCAATCGTCTGGACCATGCAAAAGAAGCATCAAAAAATGTTGTAGAGTTATTGCAGTCCTTTGATAGGGCAGCGGTAGTTGAGTTTGCCGGAAGTGCGTGGATACAGCAGGATTTGACCGGTGATAAAGCTGTTTTAAAGCAAAGCATAGACAATACTCCGGTATCTCCATGGGATGGAACTGCTATCGGTTTGGCGTTGAGCAAGTCGATAGAGATTTTGGAAAATAAAAGTGATGCCGGACGGCAGAAGGCAATTTTATTGCTTTCGGATGGCGGAGACAATAGGTGGAGTTCTTCCGAAATATTGCAGCAAGCGAAAAAGGCAAAAGAGCAAGGCATAAGAATATATTGTGTAGGACTTGGAAGCGGAGTGGACCAGGATTTATTGAAGAATATTTCAAACACTACAGAGGCAGGATATTCTTTCAGCCCGACCATGGAAGAACTGGAAGAAATGATGTTTGAAGCGGGAAAACAGATTTTTGATACTGCAGGGAGAAATTTAGTGTTGGAAACGACAATAGAGGATTATGTTGCAGCAGATGGAATCAGTCCTGCTCCTTCAAAGGTAATTGAAAATAGTGACGGGAGCAAAACATATCAATGGAGTTATGAGAGCCTCATTATCGGAGGGAAAAAGAATATATCAATATCTTTTGAGTGCAATGAATTGCCTGATGTATCAAGGGTTTTATTGATGAAGGATACAAAGCTCAGCTACCAAGATAAAGACAGCAGAGTGGTTGAGGTTTATACGGATGATGTATTGATTCCGGTAAGCAGATATAGCGATGAAGGAAGCTGGAGTACTGTATTTGACAGCAAACGTGGCGAAACGAAGTGGGGAAGCATTTGGTGGAACGGAAAAATATACAATGACGGAGCATTGAAGGTTAAGGTTTCAAGCAGTAAAGACGGGCAAAGCTTTAGTAATCGGGTGAGTGTGTCAAATTACGGCAGTTTTGACATACCCAACGGAAGGTATGTTAAGATTGAGGTTGAATTCAAGCGTTCAAGCGACGGATTCAGTCCGGAATTGTTTGATATAACAATAGCCGAAAAGGGATATAAAATTCCGTCGTATAAAAATGCGGCACCAGTAATTGAAGAGGTATTGCCGGTTTCGGGAACAGTGGGAAAACCCTCATGGTTGGTAAGTAGGGTAAGTGATGATTGTATTCCTGACGGTAAAATGACCTTTAGCTGGGAAGCTGTCGGTAAAAATGCAGGGAAAGTAGGTATAAAGGATGCCGGAAGCTTTATAGCTAAGGCTGTGTTTAGTGAGCCGGGCAAGTATTCTATTGAGTTAAAGGCAAAGGACGGAGGAAAGGTTTCTCAGTCAGTTGTTGAGGCTGTTGTGACGGGAACGCCGATACCGACAATGTCACCAACACCAACACCGACAATGTCACCAACACCGACGCCGACGAAAGCACCGACGCCGACACCGACAATGTCACCGACACCAACGCCGACGAAAGCACCGACGCCGACACCGACAATGTCACCAACACCGACGCCGACACCGACAATGTCACCAACACCGACGCCGACACCGACAATGTCACCAACACCGACGCCGACACCGACAATGTCACCAACACCGACGCCAACACCGACAATGTCACCGACACCAACACCGACGCCGACGCCAACGCCAACGCAGTCACCAACACCATCACCGACACCTACACTAAGTACTCTGAAAGTGAATGTAGGAACCGTTGAAGGAGAAATAAATGAGGAGATAATAATTCCCGTATCTTTTGAAGGTGCTTCAAAAAGCGGGATACATAGCTGTGAATTTATATTGTCCTTTGACCCTGAAGTTATAGAAGTACAAGAGGTTATTGCAGGGAATATAATCGAGCATTCTGCTGCAAATTTCGGTACGATCATTAACAATGAAGAAGGAACAATAAAGTTTGTATTCTCGGATGAAATGGAATTGGAACTTATAAATGCAGACGGCGAGTTTGCAAAGATAAAGGCAACGATAAATGAGACTGAAAAAATAGGATTTAGCCCGATAGAGTTGGTTGAAGAAAAGTTTATAGATGCTAATTTAAATCCGGTAATTATTATATTTAACGGTGGCGGTGTAAATGTAAAAGAAATAGAAATTACACCAACACCAGAGCCGACATCGGAGCCTACATATGAGCCGACACCGGAACCAACGTTTGAGCCGACACCCGAGCCTACAACGGAACCGACAGCAGAGCCGACGCAGACTATTGATGGCGACTATGAGAAACCTGTTGTAAAATTGGAAATGAGCTCAACTGTTGTAAATGAGGGCAGTAAGGTAACAATACGTGTCACAGCTACAGATAACATGAAAGTAGAATCTGTAAGTGCACAATATGACGGAGTGCCTGTTGATTTGGATGAAAATGGGATGGGAACTCTTAAAGCAGACAAAGTAGGAATGTTTGAGGTTAACGCTGTTGCCCTTGATGCACAGGGTAATGAAGGATATGCAAAAAGAGACTTGTTTGTGAAGGGAAAAGCCGACAATAAAGCTCCGGAGGTATCAATTGAAAGTCCGGTTGAGGATTCTAAGATAACATCCTCAGTAGAAATTATTGGTACCGCATATGATGAAAACCTTGTAAAATATGTTTTGGAATATTCGGAGAAAGGGAAAGACCAATATATTAAATTTGCTGAGGGAGATACTTCCGTCAAAAATGGAGTGCTTGGTAAATTGGATGCTACTATGATGCGAAACGGCCAGTATGACATAAAGCTTACTGCATACGATGCAGGGGGTCTTATATCAAGCTATTCGGTTTCATATATGATTGAAGGAGAGAAGAAGGTCGGAAATTTCTCCATAGCATTCGAAGATCTTACAGTTCCCATGGCAAGTTTACCAGTAACCGTTGTTCGTACTTATGACAGCCGCAACAAGCAAAAAGGCGACTTTGGAATAGGCTGGACAATGGCTTTAAAAGATATTAAAATTGATGAAAATTGTGCACCGGGTGAGCACTGGAAGCATGAAGCAAGCGGGGGAATACTGAACCGAAGGTATGATTTGTATGAAACAAAGGAACATACAATAAGTGTCACATATCCCGATGGAAGAGTTGATAAATTCGGTATTAAGGTATCTCCATCCTCTCAGCAATATGCACCGATACAGGCCACCACCGTAAGTTTTGTGCCAAAGGAAGGGACAAGTTCAAAGTTAGAGGCACTTGATATGCCGAATAACTGTATGGTGTATAATAATGGGCTGTATACTTATGATGTAGAATTATATGACCCTGACCGGTACAAACTTACTACGCAGGATGGAACTGTTTACGTAATAAATCAGAATAGCGGAGTGGAGAGTATTACGGACGCAAACGGCAATACTGTTACGTTCACCAGGGACGGAATAATACATTCTGCCGGTAATAGTGTAACCTTTAAAAGGGATAACCAGGGAAGGATAACTGAGATAATTGATCCGATGGGCAACAGTATTAAATATGAATATGACTTTTATGGTGATCTTGTTAAGGTGACGGATCAGGAGGGAAATTCCACAAGATTTACATACAATTCAAGCCATGGCTTAATAGATATAATTGATCCAAGGGGCGTGAAGGTTGCCCGAAACGAGTACGATGATGAGGGAAGGATAATTGCCCATATTGATGCCGAAGGCAACAGGATTGAGTTCAGCCGTGATATAAATGCGAAGCAGGAAATTGTAAAAGACCGTATGGGAAATATAACCGTTATTTCATACGATGACAGAGGCAATGTGCTTTCACAAACTGATGCCATGGGCAATACCACATCCTATACCTATGATGAAAGCGGAAATATGCTTACGGAAACGGATGCTCTCGGTAATACCACATCCTATACTTATGATTCAAATAATAATATTTTGAGCACCACAGACGCTATGGGCAACAAGACGGAATATACCTACAACAGCATGGGACAGTTGCTTACAGAAACGGATCCTATGGGAAATACAACTACGAACACATATGATGGAAACGGTCGATTAACCAGTATTACAGACTCGGAGGGAAGTACTGTTTCGTTTGCCTATGATTCTAAAGGCAACCTGGAAAAAATGACTGACCCCCGTGGAAATGTTACGAGTTTTACCTATGATTCTAATGGAAATATTCTAAGCAAAACCGATTCGGAAGGAAACACAACAACTTACACATATGATGCGATGGGAAATTGTCTGAGTGAGACTATAAAGAATGGGGACAAGACAATTACTACCTTGTATGAATATGATAATACAGGACAGCTTGTCAAGACTACAGATGCTTATGGATACTCAACCATTGTGGAGTATAATTCTATGGGAAAACAGTCTGCTACTATTGACAAGCTTGGAAGAAGAACGGAATACGTATATGATGTATTTGGAAATCTCGAACAGGTTGTATATCCTGACGGTACAGATGAAAAATATACTTATGATAAAGAGGGAAGAAGGCTTACATCAACTGACCGCGAAGGCAATACTACCCACTATTTGTATGATAAGCTTGGAAGGTTGATTAAAACTACCTATCCTGACGGTACCTTTAAAGAGACAGAATATGATGCCAACGGACAGGTAATCAGTGAGACCGATGAACTGGGCAATGTTACAAAGTATACTTATGACAAGCTGGGACGAAACACTTCTGTAACAGACGCATTAGGGAATACTACACTGTACGAATATGATAAAAACGGCAACGTAACAAAAATGACCGATGCAAAAGGCAATACAATTACCTATGAGTATGACTCAAGGGGCAATTGCATTAAAACTGTCTTTGAAGACGGATATTATATTCTTGCAGAGTATAACGAAAACGGTTTAAAGGTGTCGGAAACAGACCGGGCAGGTAACGTTACTAAATTTGAATATAATTCTATAGGTAAACTGACAAAAGTTATTGATGCAGAAGGCAACACAACGGAATATGAGTATGACAGTTTGGGAAATATGATATCCCAGACAGACGCCAATGGAAATACCACTACCTATGAATACGATCTGATGGGAAGGATGATAAAACGCACGTTGCCTCTTGGCATGTTTGAAACCTATACTTACGATGCAATAGGGAATATCAAGAGTATAACCGATTTTAATGGAAATACCACAACCTTTGAATATGATGAAAATAACCGTATGGTTAAAAAGGCCTTTTCTGACGGTACCGTAGAAGAATACACTTATACCTTGTCGGGACAGAGAAAGACAGTAAAAGACAGCCGGGGTACCACCTTATATGAATATGATACAAGGGGAAGACTTACAAAACAGGTTAATCACGATGGAATAACTCTGACATACACTTATGATGCTGTCGGGAATGTAAAAAGTGTTACTGTTCCCACAGGAACCACAACCTATACCTATGATGCCTTAAACAGGCTGTCAACTGTGACAGACCCTGATGGAGGCATTACAACATACGGTTATGACGAGGTAGGTAACAGGACGAAGGTCGTATATCCTAACGGAACAAAAGCAGAGTATACCTTTGATGACCTCAACCGTCTCATAAAGCTTGTAAACAGTAAGAACAACGAAGAGATAATATCATCTTATGTATACACACTAGGCCCTGTGGGGAATAGGATTAAGGTTGAAGAGAATACCGGAAGAGTTGTGGAGTATGAGTACGATAATACATACAAGCTGTTGAAGGAGACAATTAATCATCCGGAGCAGGGGATACGTGAAATAAGCTATACTTATGACGCAGTAGGAAACAGGCTTACTAAGTCAGACAATGGTGTTGTCACAAGTTATACATATGATAAAAACAATAGGCTTATTTCCGAGGGAGGCAATACTTATACCTATGACAAAAATGGAAATACCCTTTCAAAAACAGGGGCATCAGAGACAGTATCGTACACTTACGGATACAATAACAGACTTGTAAATGTAGTCACTACAAATGAGACAGGCACGTCAACGGTTGAGTATATATATGATGCAGATGGAATCAGAGTTGGAAAAATAGTTGACGGTACTAAAATCAGCAGATATACTGTAGATAAGAACAGGGATTATGCACAGGTATTGGAAGAAAGAGACGGGAACGGAAATCTCGTTGTAAGCTATGTATATGGAGATGACCTTATAAGTCAGAAGAGAGGAGAAAACACAAGCTATTACCATTATGACGGGCTTGGAAGCACAAGGGCTTTGACCGATACTCAGGGAGAAGTAACAGATACCTATACATACGAAGCTTTTGGAATGCTTATAGGTAAAACCGGAGATACGGTAAATGATTACCTATACACAGGAGAACAGTATGATCCCAATATAGGCTTCTATTACTTAAGGGCAAGATACATGGATCCTTCAACCGGCAGGTTTGTTACAGTGGATCCCTTTGAAGGAGTTATACAGGATCCCTACAGTTTGCACAAGTATTTGTATGCCCATGCCAACCCAATAATGAATATAGATCCATCGGGCGAGTTTACCCTTTTCGGATTAATTGCTGGCTTTTTCAACACAGAGATTCTTCGTACAAGATTTGATTTATCGGTACTTAGTTTTTATTGGAAAGTTAGTAATGCAATAGATAAAATTGAAATGGTTATGGCAGCTTCAGCGGTAGCTATATTTATGATGTTTCCTACGTATACAAGGAACTCAGTTAATTACAATTTACCGTTAAGCAGGTGTGGAAGAAAAGGAAAATTCCCTGATATATCGATAGAATTACGCTATGGTGCTAAGAAACCTATTGAATTAAGGATTACAGTGAGTACTAAGATTAAAACCAGTATTCCCGGTGTAAAAGATCGATTTGCGGTTGCTGGTAGGTTTACATTTAATTTTGAAACACGTTCCTTTGATTTTAGCGGTCAGGTATCCTATGATATTGTAAAAAGGCCTTTATATAAAATATCGGCTGTTTTGGAAGTAGGATTCTCGGATGTAAAGCTTGGACTTAATTTCAAATTAGGTATAGATGGTGGTTGGGGACCTCTCAGTGCCACAGTAAGGACACCAAGATTTACTCTGTATAGTTGGTAATACAAAAGTGCTTGTAAATGCTTTAGAATGCATCATTGTGTAACTATAAGCACAGGGAGCACAGATCTTTACTTTATTCCTGGAGAGGTCCGATAATGTGACTTCTCCAGGAATTTGCTTATATCAGGAATTTGCTTATATAGGGTTTAGAGTTTATAAAATTTACTATTTAGCGAAGAGAGGCAGAAAAGGTGTCAAAGATTAAGATTTCAGTTGAGAGTTCCAACGTAGGAAAAGTAAGAATTATTAAAGACGGATCAGACAGAATAAAGAACATTTTTTACTTTATCTTATTGATGTTCATTTCAATAGGTTTTTGGGGTATAGGATTTAAACAGTTATTTATGGATATTTCTAATAAATTGGATGGCGTTGTTGATGTAACGAATGAACAAATTATAATTATTGTTTGCAATATTCTAATATATTTATTTATTATTGTTATTTTTGTACCGGTGATTTATAATCTGAAAGATTTCTATCATACTGTTATTAATAATTGTGATATATATGAATTGAACAGGGAGAGAAATACGTTTGTTGTTAATAATAAGGTAGAATGTTTAATAAGGGATATTGAAAAAGTTCATTTAAGAATAGTTCATTCAAGTACAGGAAAGGAATGCTACAGATTATATATTAAAACAATTAAAGGAAGGAAGAAACTGATTTGTCAGGATAATAACTATGAAACGCTTCATGAATTATCAAATTTTATTGGCGGATTTTTATCTGTTCCGGTAACAATTAAGTAAAACTGCTAAACATGGGGGTATAAATGGATACAATACATAGTTATATTAGATCGATTTTGGGTTCGGATTATGAATTAAGTGAAAAAAGTGAAAATATAAAAGAAATAAAAGTTATTAGTTTTTTTTCATTTCGGGAGCTTGTTGCATTCTTGTTTTATGGCATTATGATGTTTTTTGTTTTCAGGCATTTTTTAAATCTGAGTAGTAGTAATAATATTAATAAAAAGACAACATATATTATCCTGGCAAGTATTTCTATACTGGTTGGTGTTTTGTTGTTCTTTACAATCAGAATTCTTAAAAAGCGTAACATAGTGTTTAAACACCGGTTGTTTACAATTAATAAAGATAACGGCTTTTTCTTAATAAACAATAAAAAGGTTTGTTCAATTGAACAGATAAGTAGAATTCAAATTTACACGGAAATAGATGAGAGCAGTGTCTATAATTTGTTCTTAATACTGAAAGGCGGATCCAGGATAGAAGTACACAGCAGCAGCCGTTTCGGATTGATATGCGATATTGCAGACGAAATAGCTGATTTTATTGACTTAAGGGTTTATTGTTGATGCTGTTAATCTGACTTATTTTATCCAAGGCATTGAAATCAGATTAAATTTTTGTTATTATTTGTATAATTCATATATTTTGATAAGCATAAACGGAAATTGGCCGTAAAAATTATAAAGGACGATTAACATGGTTTTGTGGGGAGTTTTTATCAGTGCTTTTTTAATAGGCTTTTCGGGTGCAGTGATGCCTGGGCCTATGTTAGGGATTACAATTGACGGAAGTCTCAAAAAAGGTTGGACAGCAGGTCCTCTGGTAGTATTGGGACACGGAATTTTGGAACTGTCGTTGATTACCGTCATGATCTTTGGACTCAAAGATTTCTTTTCCAACCCGATAGTTGCAGGGATTATTGGGTTGTTTGGCGGTGCTTTTCTTGCCTGGATGGGCTATGGAATGGTAAGGTCGGGAATAAATAAATCTGTTTCTTTGGAGAATCAAGGGGCAGGAAACAGCTCGGGAATAAGAAATCTTGTATTGGCAGGGTTAATTGTTAGTGCAACCAATCCTTACTTTATTCTTTGGTGGGCATCAACGGGGATGGAATCAATACGTCAGGCTTATGCTTTAGGATTGATGGGCATTGTTTTTTTCTTTATGGGGCATATCTTGTCGGATTTCACGTGGTATATCATGATGTCTTTGGCGTTTTCTAAAGGAAAGAAACTGGTTAGTGATGCTGTATATCGCTGGATTGTCATTTTTTTGGGTATATTTATTATAGCTTTCTCAGTTTATTTTATGTACAGCGGATGGAATATGCTCCGCGGGATTTAATGTCTGTTCTATTATAGACTTTTATATATCATACAATGAAATCGAAAGTGCTATTATGGAATATGTCAATGTTAAAAGATATATGACACTATAGATTTATATTCGGAAAGAAAACAATGTGTTGGTATATAATATTTGTATCTCCTATATCGGCAGGACGGCATTTATATTAAACCCTCCATCCTCGCCGGAGCCAAAAGTTATTGTCCCGCCGACGGAATGTAAGCGTAAAATTGAACCGCACATGGTATGTCTAACTTAAAAGTAGTACAATCATTTAAAATCGGTTGAAAAAGTTGAAAAACTTTAAAAAGTGCAAAAAGTGTATAAACTTTTTTAACCACGATAGGGGTGATTGTATGAATACACAAATGATAGCAAAAGAATACCGGCTAAGTCAATGGGCAGAAATAATAAAAGCCAGGAACGAGAGCGGGAAAAGTATCAAGAAGTTCTGCGAAGATGCAGGAATAAGTAAACACACATATTTTTATTGGCAGCGAAAATTAAGGGCAGAGGCCTGCAATGAACTAATAATATCAGAGGAGTTCAGAAATAACGTACCTAGTGGATGGGTTAAACTAAACCCGGAAAAACCACAATATACAGATAACAGCATATCTATAGAAATCAATGGTTGCCATATTACTGTAAAGGAAAATACCGATCTGAAGATGTTAAAAAGTGTCTGTGGGGTGCTTAAAACACTATGATTAAGTTTAGTGAAAAGCCGGTATATTT
>Ga0134098_1002818_pt1 | contig 11107 bp, 7 predicted proteins | sample 9_3taG_FD_94456 | JGI IMG/M metagenome (GOLD analysis project Ga0134098, IMG submission 94456) | Switchgrass degrading microbial communities from high solid loading bioreactors in New Hampshire, USA - 9_31_10_142_A3 metaG | ecosystem: Engineered > Bioreactor > Semi-continuous > Anaerobic >... | reverse complement strand
GGCGCTCTTCGGGGGTGGGGATGAGCACGCGGTCGCCGGTAAAGATGCGGTTCGGGTTGGCGATCTGGGGGTTGAACTGGATCAGCTCCTGAAGGCTGGTTCCGCAGCGTTTCGCAATTTTCGTCAGGGTGTCGCCGCGCTGGACACGGTAGCTGCGCGGGCATTCCTCATTTTCCTGACCGCTGCCCCGGGCCAGAGCGCTGCCCGGGACTGCTAGAAAGGCAGCCAGGATAACCAGCAGAGCGGTTTTTAACCAGAGCGCGGTTCGCCGCGGCCGCCCTGCACTGCTGCGCGCCCGGAAGACTGCCGGAGTGTGCTCCTGGCAGCGGGTGATCGGGCGGGGCGGGAACCAGGCATTCATCTTTTTCAACCCGGGTGAGTTTCGGGGAGCGCCGCTGCAGGAGTTCGCTCTCCAGCGTCACCTTCCAGCGAGGCGAGGGGGCTGGTCTGGTCGAAGTGCAGCACGATATTGAACTGATCCATCAGACGAGCGCTGCAGTAATAGTGGAGGGGCCCGGCCTGCGGGTTGTACACGGCGCCCATCAGACGCTCCAGCATCTCGTTATCGAGGTCCGCCGCTTCCTCCTGTACGGCGCCGGTGTCCAGCAGCAGATAAAAATTGGGAATACCTGTGCTGTGGAAGAGGCCTTCAAAGCTGCCCACTGGCGCCGGGGCCAGGTCTATCACCTCCACTGGCGCGCCCCAGACCGGGGCGGCGCTCACGGAACCGGCATAGGTGGTCTGTCCGATCAGGACTGTGTCTCTGGGGAAGTGCTGGCGCATGAGCTGGCCCAGGCTGATCTCGCCGCGGTGGGCCAGATTCGTCGCACGGGCATCGCCAGCGCTGGCGTTGTGCACCCAGACGACGAAGCGTGCAGGCCTGCCAGACTGTCCCAGATGGGCAGTCAGGGCTTTGAGCGTGTGCAGCATGTGTCGCGTGCGCAGGTTCGAAAACCTGACACCATCCTCGAGCATGATGCGGTATACGGCCTCTGCATTGTCAGCGGCGCGCAGGCTCTGCCCGGTAATGAAGGCTTCATCACCGGCGATCATACCGTCGCGCTGCAGAGTCTGGAAGGCCTGAGTGCGTATTTTGACAAGCCGGGCGAGTACTTCTTTCTCGAGGCCGGGGGCCAGGCCGGTGCTCCCGGCGTAGCCGTCTTCCTGCATTTCTTCAACTGCGTATGTGGTGCGGTTGTAGCGGTCACGCAGGCGCCGGGCTGCTTCTGCGTCGGCTTCATCCAGGTAGGAAAAGACCGCGTCGAACGAGCGGTTCAGGTTATAGAAATCCAGCCCGTAGATGCCGGTTTTGAGATCCCCCGCAGCCTGACTCTCGTTGTACTCGCGCAGCCATTCGATAAACCCTTCGACCACGCTGTTGCGCCAGGTCCAGGACGGGAAATGATTGAAGGAATCCAGGACCTCACGGGCGCTGGAATCCCGGCCGATCCCCTGTACATAACGGTTGAGCCGGTAGGCGTCCGGAACGCTGGCTGCCACGGCTACGGCGGAAAAGCCGTACTGTTCGATCAGCAGGCGCGTGATCGCTGCCCTGGCTTCGGCAAACTCCTGTGTGCCGTGGGTACTTTCACCGATGAGCACAAAGCGCGCATCACCGATATGCCGCAGGAGGCCGGCGTAGTTCCCCTGCGGTCCTCTGAGAGGAAAGACTCTGGATCGAATACGCTGGACAGTGGTCCGCCCTTCTTCGGACATCGGTTTTCTTCCTTTCGTCGTGACTGCGTCCCGTGTATCCCTCTGGGGACGCAGGTGATGGATTGTAATACCAATATATTATGAAACGGGATTAAGTTCAATGGGGATAAGTCCCACGGCCATCAGGGAATTCCCTGATTAAGGGATGCCGTCCCCTGTTCATCAATGGCACGCTACGTAGAAAATAGAAGTCAAACACCCCTTACGGGCACTCGGAGAAGAATACCGGACCCCGGCGCAGCACCACCCGTCGTTACTGCAAAATTCGCCTGCATAAACAATCATACAGGACGGAACTTACCGGCGCCAACAGTGGGAGAATGAGAACCTGTTCTAAAAAAAAGGTACCTGGAAAGAAAGGGGCAGGAGCCTGGCATGGGCCAGCTCCTGCCCTGATGTTGTGAAGGTTTGTTTTCCAGCCGCTTCAGAAGCTGGGGTTGCCTCCGACCTGTCAGGGTTGGTACGTTTCCGCCAGCACGGTGTTGACCATTATATCGTGGAAGCGGCCAGCCTCTTCCCACATCTCGCCGTGGCCGGAGTCTTCAAAGAAGAAGAACCGTTTCAGCGGCGCTTCCAGCTGCTGGAAATATTCTTCCGGGATTTGAGACGGGTTGTTCATATCGTGATGCCCATGCACCAGATACACCGGCAGATTCAGCCGGGCGGCATCCTGGCGGAAATCCATCTCCTGCAGCTGTGGGTAGACCACGTTGAAAGTGTTCATCAGCCCCAGCAGGTAGTACACACGATCGAGCCAGCCGTACTCCGGCTGCTTGAGCATCAGCAGCAGGATATCGCCATCCCGGCGGTATTCCTCATTTTTGATGTTGGGCACCTCGAAGACCGCATACTCACGCCCAAAGAGCGCCGAGTATGGCTGGATGGGGCTGCGGCCGGTGTACGGCGGCGGCCCCTGCTTTTGCATGGCCTGGATGAAAGCCGTGTCTCCTGTGCTGCGGGCGTGCTCAAGCACCAGATCGTAGATCAGCCGGTCCGTTTCGAGCACGTCCACCATTTGAGAAGCACCAACGTATGCGTGGAAAAGGTCCGGCCGGGCCTGCGAGGCCAGCACGCCAATGATCGTGCCCCAGGAGTGCCCGACCAGGTAGACCTTCTGTTCATCGAAGCGGGTGCGCAGCATTTCGGACAGTTCAATCACGTCGGCCGTGTAGCGCTCCACGGTGAGATCGGCGCGCGCCGGGTAGGATTTTCCGCAGCCGCGCTGTTCCCAGATGACCACCACAAAATGCTTTTCCAGCTCCTGGTTGAAGCGCAGCACCCGGGCAGCCTCACTGGCTCCGGGTCCGCCGGAGAGGAAGAGCAGCACGGGTTTGTGCACGTCATGCCCGCGGATGATCAGCCACTGATCCACCCCGCCGAGGCGGACTTTTTCCATGCGGGCGATGCTGCCCGGAAGCGGCTTCCCGTCCTCTCCGAGAATGGGCGGGGTGTGGGCTGCCAGCTGGGATGCGGCGATGAAGATGACCAGAATGACGAGGACGGCGAGAAAAAACAGCATGCTGCCTCCAGCTTTTATTCCTTCATGTCGGCGATTTCGAAAGAAGAACCTCTTTACCAGAGTGAACAGAACGATGAGCAGCCCGCCGGCAAATGCGACCAGCAGGCACAGCAGGGCGATCAGCTCGATCTGAGACGCAGCGGCCAGACCGATGAATCGCTGCGCACCCAGAAAATAGACGGCCAGAAACAGCGCCGCCAGAACCGGGAACCAGATTGCGCGTTGATTTGTATTTTTCATTTCCTTTTTGCCTCTTTTTATTCTTTTTTGTGATCCTCGAAACCGGACCCGGCCGGAGGATCGATCTTCTGAACGGAGATGAGTTCTACGCCGATGTCACGGATGGTTGTGAGCAGGCCGTGCAGCCCTGCCTGGTCCACCTCGCCGCGAATGACGGTGACCCCTTCGGGCTGCCGGTGGACCAGCAGACCTTCCAGCCGGCGCAGCCAGCGGTCTTCCAGGATGCCGCTGACGCAGATTTAGTACCATGCGGGAGTGTGTCCGGGTGTCATATGGGCCTCCCAATGGATGCGGCCTGTTTCAGGGGATTTGCCGCAAGCGTGACAGGGGTTCTGGTAAGCATCTGGTTTTCTCCTTCGCTGCAGGTGAATGAGCTGAGTTGATCGTTCTGCTGACAGTCTACCGGCAGGGGGCGAGTTTTTCCCCTATCCAGAGATGGGTTTGCAGGTTGGGTTTAAACAAAAAAGAGCCGCGTGCGCGGCTCTGAGACTGATACAGAAGGTTTAATAGCCCAGTTCCCGGGCGCGGGCAATGGCCTGCGGGCGGTCCCTCGCCCCCAGTTTCTGCAGGATGTTGTGAACATGCCATTTGGCTGTCCCCAGGCTGATGACCAGTGCCGCGGCGATCTCCTGGTTGGATCTGCCGGCGACGATCAGCTCCAGCACACGCTGTTCCTGCGGGGTGAGCGGCTCGATGAGCGGGTCGTCAGGCGAGCTGCCCGTAGAAATGCCGGCCCCAGGCTGCCGCTGGACAGCCTTAATGATCTGATCGACAAATTCCGGCGCGGCGGAGCGCATGCGGGGCAGCAGGTCGACCAGCGGCCCGACCTCATCCAGGAAAATGCGCACATGACCGGTTTCTGCAGCCAGGGCCACCGCACGCACGAGCCATTTTTCGGCCGCCGCGAGGTCTTTCCTGGCGTGATCATACCGGCTGAAGAGGAGCATGGCTTCGATCTGGCTGGACCGCCGGCCGGCTCTCCCGGCCTGATCCAGAACGGGCTGCAGGATCTGGGGTACCAGACCCGACTGTCCACTGGCCAGGAGAACGCGCGCCAGCGTCAGCTCTTCATATTCGTCCGTTCCGCTGCGCTTCGCCTGGTATTCGGCGGCCCAGCGCGCGGCCTCCTGTAGTTTTCCAGCAGCAAGCTGCAGGCGTGCCAGGAAAGCAGCGGCGCGCGAGGCCATGAGCGGGACGCCGAAGGTCTGGATGATGCTGCGCGCTTCCTGCACTACGGCATGCGCTCCGGGGGCATCCCCCTGACAGATGCGCAGCCTGGCGAGCGAGGCCATCCCGAGCACGGCATTGTCCATCAGTCCGCCCTGGCGAGAGAGCGCTGTACCGTCCTGTAACAGCGCTTCCGCAGCTGCCAGGTCGCTGCGCTCCAGGGCGATGCCGCCCAGCACAATATATGCCAGGCCCAGCGGTGGAATGCGCACGCCGCCAGCCATCTGAACGGCTGCCTGGCAGGTGTGTTCCGCCAGGGTCAGATCCCCCAGCTTCACCTGAACCTGTGCTGCTGAGCAGTACGCCTGGATTGCCAGAAAGCGCACGCCGGCCAGCAGGGCCTCATCGCCGGAGAGCAGGTAGTTTTCCACCGCCTGATGGAGCTCGTCTGTGATTTCGTACGCCTGCCCCAGGTTGAAGCAGGCGCGTGCATGCGCCAGATGATGATCAGCGGGCAGCCGCGCCTGCGCATAGACCGTCTGTTCGATGCCCTGCTGGATATCGCCCCGCACCAGGGCGAGCGACCCGCGGTACAGCGCAGCCAGGGCGAGCAGAAGCTCTGTCTCCGGTGCAGGAGGTGAGGTCTTAATCGCAGCCTCGGCCTGATTCAGGTGCTTCTCCGCCAGGTCGAACTGGCTCGCAAGGTAGAAGATGCGCGAGGCGTTGAGGTTGAGGCGCGGGCGCTGCTGCAGTGTATGAGCCGGCAGTGCTGCCAGCCAGGAGGTCAGCAGGGCGACATTGCCGCCGGAAAAGGTGGTGTTCTGATCCACTGCTCGTTCGATTACGCCTGCGGAAAAATCGGGGTCGCCGCTGGCGAGCGCATAGCGCACGGCTCCGGTGAGCATGCCGTTTGCCTCGTGCCAGAGGGAGGCTTTTTTGCTCAGCTCGGCCTGTTCCTTCCTGTCGAGCAGCGTGGTCAGGTAATCGCGGAAGAGGTGGTGGTAGCGGTACCAGATGCGCTCGTCATCCAGCGGCACGATGAACAGGTTGGCCTTCTCGAGGTGATCGATTACCGCCTGCGCGTCCGGCTGCCCGGTGAGGGCGCTGCACAGGTCCGCGTTGAAGCGGTCGAGCACGCTGGTGCGAGCGAGAAACGAGCGGGTCTGCTCACTCTGCCGGGCCAGGACCTCCTCAGCCAGGTAATCCAGCACGTAGCGGTGGCTGCCGCGAAAGCTCTGGATAAAGCGCTCCGGGTCGGCTGTATTCTGAAGGGCCAGACCGGCAAGCTGCAGGCCGACCGCCCATCCTTCGGTGCGCTCTTCCAGCGCGCGGGCTGCTTCGCGGGTCAGGTCCAGCTGCATCACCTGGGTGAAGTACTGGCAGGCCTCCTCGGGTGTGAAGCGCAGCACCTGGGCGCGGATCTCCGTGATCTGCCTGCGTGCCCGCAGACGCGCCAGATGCAGCGGGGGGTCCTGCCGGGTGAGCAGCATCAGGTGAAACGTGACGGGCTTGTGATCGAGGATGTACGCCAGGGCGTCGTGAACCACCGGGCTGGTGATGACCTGATAATCGTCCAGGACGAGCAGGAGCGGGGATTCGACAGCGGACAGGCGGTTTAGTAGTTCGTCCAGCAGCGCCTGGGACGGGGGGATCTGCGGCCTGTCGAACAGGGAGAGCAGCGCATCCAGACCGGATACACCCGCTGCCTGGAGGGCCCCCAGAAAGTAGGCGAAGAACCGCCCCGGGTCGCTGTCTTCGGGGTCCAGAGAGAGCCAGCCGGTCTGCCGGCTGGCGGTCAGTGTATGGACCCACCCTGCAGCCAGGGTGGTTTTGCCATACCCGGCGGGGGCCGAAAGCAGCGTCAGTTTACGGCCTTCGCGCAGGCCGGTATGCATCTGCTCCAGCAGGCGCGGACGGGTTACTTCGAAGGGGCGGAAGGGGGGGGTATGAAGTTTCGTGGCCAGGAGGCGGGTGTTCATCCATAAAAATTATACCGTAGCTGTTAGCCCGGGCGTACTATTCTCTGAGTCTGCAGCAGTCTGGCGAGGAAACCTATCCCGGGATAGGCGACAGGATGGCATGAGGCCGGTACACTCGGTGAAAATTCTTATACTGTGAGGTAAAACCGTGAAATCCATGCTGGCAGAAGTTTTCCTGGTCGCAGGCGAGCTGTGCTTCCTCGCTGGCGCCGCGGCGCTGTTATGGGGCCTGCTGCAGCCCGTGGAAACCCATTCCACTGCAGCACTGGGTTTGACCCTGATCGCTTCCGGAGGGGGTGCGAAGAAGCGCTGGAAGAATAGATATTGCTTAACCGCAGGTCGAGCCCACGGCCGGCGGTGAATATGGAGAAAATCGAATGCAGAGCGCACTTTCGCTCCCGAACCGCATCGTTGGACAGGCCGCCTATCTGTGGAAGCGCCTGATCGATACGCCGCTGCTGTGGGGCTGGATGGCGGCCGGCCTGCTGCTCACCCTGCTGCAGGAGGGGTGGAGCGCGCTGCTGCAGGGCTGCGCCAACCTGCTGCTGCTCGGCATGTACGTGATGCTGATCCGCGCGCTGACGTCCGACCTGCCGGCGCCGCTGCCTGTGCGGCGTCCACACCGCGAACTTGCAGCTGCGGCGGCGCTGCTCGGGGCGATGTTCCTGATCCAGTTATTCGACTTCGGCGTCTGGCCGCTGCAGCCGTGGCAGGGATGGGTGCAGGGCTTCTTTACCCAGATCCGGGCATGGGTCTTCGGACTGGGTATTCCCGGCTGGGCGCAGGGGAGCATCTACGGGGCGATTTCCAGCACGATCAAGCAGCTGCTGCCCACGCTGATCCTTATCTGGCTGCTGGACTGCGGGCGGCAGGAAGTATGGGGATCCAACCCGCAAATCCGCCTGGCAGCCGTGCTGGGGGGCATCACAGCCGTCTTCGGCCTGCTGACCGGCGTGCTGCTGCAGGCTCCTCCGGGGCAGGTGCTGGCGGTGTATGGGATTGGCATCTTCATTAATGCCCTGCCGGAGGAAATGTTCTTCCGCGGGCTGCTGCTGCCCCGGCTGGAGAAGGTTCTCGCCAATCCGCTCAACGCCCTGGTGATCTCGGCCCTGCTGTTTAATGCGATCCATGTGCCGCTGGAAATAAGCCAGGGCGAGCCCTGGGTCAACGCCGTGCTGGGGATCTTCCGCAGCGACTATCCGACCGGGCTGCTGTGGGGCTACCTGTACCTGCGGACGCGCAGCATTCTGCCCGGGGTGTTCTGGCATGCAGCCAACGGGCGGCTTGGATTTATCTTCCTGAATTTCTGATAGAGAACCACACCGCCTCAGGCGAATGTCAAATATCCCCACAACTGTGATTAAATGGTGTTCAGGAGAGATGGGGATGTTTCAGGAAGATTTTATTCTACGCATGCTGCGGGCTGCCCTGGCGGTGATCCAGCGCGCAATGGGGTTGAAGGCCGCCGGCGAATATCAGGCCGCACTTGAAGCGGTGGATACCCTGCTGGAGGAGTGGCTGGGGCTGCCGGCGGGGATGGTGGACCGCATGGATGACGCCGGCCTGCTCGACACGGTCTCGGGCGAGGACGGGGTGGATGTCGATCCCGCCCTGGCGCTGGCCGGGCTGTTCCAGGTGCGCGGGGAGATCCTGGAGGAGCAGAAGCATCCGGTTGAAGCCGCACAGGCTTACCAGCGGGCGCTGTTCCTGGCGCTGGAAGCGTTCTTTGCCGCAGATGAGGATGAAAAGCCGGCTGCCATCGAGAAGGTGGAGCCGGTTACCGCCCGGCTGGCGGGTGCAGCCCTGCCGGCGGATCTGGCCTTTTCGCTGTTTAACTATTATGAGGTGCGAGGGAGATTCGCAAAGGCGGAAGGCGTACTGCGGGAGATGGCTTCAGGCGCTGATGCAGAGTGGGTGCAGGAGGAACTGCGGCTGTTCTACACCCGCCTGCTGGAACTGCCGGAGCACGAGCTGGCGGCCGGCGGGCTGACGCGCGCTGCCGTAGAGAAGCGGCTGTCCGGAAGTTAGTTTTTTTGGGGAGCACCGGCGATGCTGCGCATTCTCGACGCTGAAAGCGCGGATGGACGCGAATTTTACCCAGTCGTTATTCTCTAAGGCTTTTTCGATCACGCTCCCGGGCGCCCTGAGCGGCTGCGCGAGCCTGGTCGAAGAGCGTGTTGCTGCTCAGCGGGCGATGTTCGACCACCCCGCAGGCCATTTCGACCAGGCATGCGCAGCATGCCCGGGGGTAACGTCCCTCTGTCAACGCGTTTGCGGGAGCTGCGGGATGCCTGGCTGCTCGTAAGCTCATGCTTTCAAGGTTGGGTCTAGCAGCGCAGGAGCGAATTTTTTCAGCTGAAGGGCAGCTAATGTTCATTGGAGCACAATGCAGCGAAAACAGAATGACCGCTGCCTGCTGCACGCTGTGCACCATGACCACCGCCCATTTGATACTCAGGATGGGGCACGGCATACTTCTTACATGGCATCCTTCGGAAACAGCTGCCCTTTTCGGCCGGGCCGCCTTCCGGCATCGCTGCCGTGCATATACAGCAGTCAGGAAAGGACTGGGGAACAGCAGCGCGCCCAGGTTGACTGTGGACACGGGAATAACTGGGACGTATTTGAGAGCCTGTGTCTTGACGCGTTAATGATGTCCAGGTTGGTCTAAATAATCTGCCCGTAAAAGGTCATGGGGGCGATGAGACCACGAACAGAGGGACCAGGCGCAGGTGCACCGGCCGGGCGACCGCGGCGTTGACCTCTGCGCTGAGCTGCGCGGCCAGGCCGGAGGGGATTTCGTGCTGCACGTACACCGGCACGGTCACCTGGACGACGTCGCCTTCGGTGGCGAAGCGGATTTCATCCGGGCTGACCAGGTCCACGCCCTGGATCTCCTCCAGGGAAGCGCTGATGGTCGCTTCGATGGTGCTGCGCATGCGGGAGTTCTGCACGGACTGCACGAAGAAGAACAGCAGCGGCACGGCGATGATCGTAAAGGAAACCAGCGTCACCAGCAGGCCGCGGCGCAGATGGGTCTCGCGGGAGGCCGAGCCGGGGCGGAAACCGAGCAGGAAGAAGACCAGCGCGCCGGCCAGGATGATGGCGACCAGGTTGGTGAGGAAGAGCAGCGCTGCGCCGCCGGCGGCGAGCAGTTCTCCGGAAGCCAGGCTGATGCCAACCGTAGCCAGCGGCGGCTCCAGGGAGACCGAGATCGCCACTCCCGGCAGGGCAGAAGACACGTCTTTGCGGGACGCGGCGTAAGCTCCGGCTGCACCGGCGCCCAGGGCGATGAGCAGGTCGATCAGCGACGGCTCGGAGAACAGCCGCAGGGCTTCGGTCAGCGGCTGGTAGGGGATGATGAGCGTGAGCAGGATGGCGATGGCGATCATCAGGGCCAGGCCTTTGAGCGTTGATTCGACGGCCAGCCAGAGCAGACGGACGTTGCCATCCACCACGGCCAGGCTGGTGGCCAGAATGGGGGAAAACAGCGGCGCGACCAGCATAGCGCCGATCACCACGGTGAGGTTGTTCAGCACCAGTCCGAAGGTCGTGATCAGCGCCGAGAGAGCGATCATGACGAAGAAATCGATGTCCGGCCGGGCGCTGCGGTGCGTGGCACGGTAGATGGTGATCTGCTCCTCTTCGTCGAGCTGCGGCAGCGCGCCGAACAGGCTGGCCCACAGACGATGCAGCCACAGGCGGGGCAGCCCCTCGAAGCGCCGTACGATCATCACCGGCGTGTGCGCCTGGAGAGAGACCTGCTCGGGGATGTCCCCGAACAGGAAGCGGTCGACGATCCCTTCCTCAGATGCCCCCATGATGATCAGGTCATATGACTGGCTGGCCTCAGCGATGGTGGCGGTGACGCTGGGGCCGGAGGCGATTTTGCCCTCCGTCAGGATCCCGTCCAGGCCATCGTGGTCCGGTTTTACCTCCCCGGAGAAGATGCTGCGCATGAACTCGATGGTTGCCTGCAGGCGCTGCAGCCCCTGGCGGCGGTCTTCCTCGCGCGGGTGGAGGGGCGCGGCGTACAGCGGGGTCACCGTGGCACCGTATTCCCGGGCCAGATGGACGGCCAGTTCGATCGCCCGCTGCGCGTTGGGGCCACCCGCTGCCGGAACCAGGATCCTGCGCAGCCGGTAGGAGCCGTCCTGGCTGTCCTCCAGCCCTTCTTTGAGCACCGCTTTTTTAAACTCCGGGCGCAGCGACTGGGGATTGTAAGTGAGCGCGGCAACGTCGCAGGGAGCTGCGTCGACGACCCGGCGGATCACCGGGCTGATTTTCTTGTTCCTCCCCTGGGCTTCTACTTTGCCAGCCAGCAGGATGAGCGTACAGTCCTCTTCTTCGGCGGTCTCCAGGATGCCTTCGGGGACGCTGCGCGCCAGGCGTGTGATCGGGTAGACCGGGACGCCCAGCTCGCTGGCCTGCTTGAGCGACCAGCGGAAGCGGTGATTCTGCTGGCGGGCCATGCGGCGGCCGTCTT
>Ga0134098_1002813_pt1 | contig 11114 bp, 6 predicted proteins | sample 9_3taG_FD_94456 | JGI IMG/M metagenome (GOLD analysis project Ga0134098, IMG submission 94456) | Switchgrass degrading microbial communities from high solid loading bioreactors in New Hampshire, USA - 9_31_10_142_A3 metaG | ecosystem: Engineered > Bioreactor > Semi-continuous > Anaerobic >... | reverse complement strand
TTAAATCAAAAAAAATACTGGTTTAGGGTTAAGCCAGATGGGGTAAACGGCTTTTTTTCAAAGATTCAAAATGAAATTTGCACACAGTCTGCCGTCCCCTTGACACATTAACTATGTCAATATATGAGTTGTTTTTGAATTTGTTGGGTGATATAATGAAGTTGTAAAATTAATGTAAAGGAAGTTTTGTGTGATTAGTATTAATTGTAATATGGATTTTGTTCCGCATAATCTTATATCACCACCTGCTGCTCAGACAGATAACAGCATTGCTGTTTTATGGCAAAAGCCTTATAACATATCCAATGTGGTGGGATACCGGATATATGTTAACGGAGAAGTAGCGGGAACCAGTCAAAGTACGGATTATACTATTACCGATTTGACAAGTTCACAGGAATATGAGATATTTGTACGTGCTGTTTTAAAAAGCGGTGAATTGTCGGCAAAAAGCAATAAGATTAGAATTAAAACGAAAGCAAAGCCGGAAATTTTTGATATTACTTCTTTTGGAGCAGTAGCTGACGGCAGGACTATGAATACGGAAGCAATTCAAAAGGCAATTGATACTTGCTCTTACGGTGGCAAGGTTTATGTTCCGAAGGGAGTATTTTTAACAGGAGCTATATATCTAAAAAGCAATATGACCTTGTATATAGAAGAAGGTGGAGTGCTGCTGGGAAGCCCTGATACGGCAGATTATCCTCTAATGAAATACCGGTTTGAAGGCTTGGAAACTACATGTTACGCAAGCCTCATAAATACAAGAAATAGTAATGGTGAAAGGTTTGAAAACATTATTATTGAAGGCCCGGGTAAAATCGATGCAAACGGCTGTGCGCTAAGAAAGAAGGAAGTGTCGGAAAACGGGGGAAAACCCGGAAGAGCTATATGCATCAGAAATACGGATAATTTATATTTGAAGGATATTACCGTAAAGCAGTCGCCGGCATGGTGCGTACATTTTATATACTGTAATCATGTCAGCATTAACAATATAAAAGTATATACCAGGCAGGATGAAGATGGAAAAAGATATATGAATATTTGTAATGGCGATGGCATTGACCCTGATTCGTCCTCCGATGTTTACATTTTTAATTCTGTGATTGCCAGTCAGGATGACTGTATAGCAATAAAATCAGGACGCGATGCAGAAGGCAGAATGGTAGGAATACCTTCTGAAAACATCAGAATTACAAACTGTACCTTCAAGAGCGGCTTTGGTGTTGCTGTGGGAAGTGAAGCGTCCGGCAGCGTAAGAAATGTGTTTGTGCAAGATTGTTCCTTTGATAATGTGTATAGTGTTGCCACCATAAAAGCGTCAAGAGGAAGAGGTGGTGTAATAAAAAATGTCAGATATGAAGATATTATATATCAAAACCACAGCTTGGAGTTTAGTGACTGCAGGTGGTTCAGAGGAGCAATTAATATAGACCAGTTTTACAGCCATGAAATATTTGATGTGGACAAGGCTGAAGAAATGAATGACGGTACCCCCGTTATTCAGGATATTTATTTTAAGAACATACTATTGGATACGTATGCGGGGAATGCAATATATCTGGCAGGGTTGCCCGAAAGCCACTTAAAGAATATTTATTTTGAAAATGTAAAAGCAACAGGAAAGTATGGATTTAAGGCGTATAATGTAGATGGGTTGTATTTGACGGATGTTTCTGTGGTTTCCCGTCAAGATGAGCCATTCGTATTTAAAAATGTAAAAACCAACAAATCATTCATTTCTGGGAGGAAATAAAATGGAGCTATTAACAAGAAAAACACCAACAAAGCTTACGGAAAGAGTGCTTCAGTTTGGAGAAGGCAATTTTCTCCGCGGGTTTGTTGATTGGATGATTGACAGACTGAATAAAGAAGCAAATGGCGATTATGGTGTGGTAGTGGTTCAGCCATTGCCCACCGGCTTGATACCTATGATTAATGAGCAAGACGGGTTATATACATTGTACCTGCGCGGCCTTTTGAATGGCGAGAAAACCGAAGAAACACGTATTGTGGAATGTATAACCCGAGGAATCAATCCTTTTGAAAATCCCGATGAATTTTTTGAATGTGCCAAAAATCCGGATTTAAGATTTATTGTTTCCAATACAACCGAAGCCGGTATTGAATACAAGAGCGGACAGAGTAAGGATAATTTTGCCGAATCTACTTTCCCCGGACGGCTTGCAATGTTTTTGAAAGCAAGATTTGATTCGGGTCTTAAAGGGTTTGTCGTTTTCCCATGTGAGCTCATAGATAAAAATGGTGACAAGCTGAAAGAATGTATATTGCAATATGCAAGAGATTGGAACTATGGCGATGAATTTATTAAATGGGTAAATGAAGAAAACCATTTTACCAATACTCTCGTTGACAGAATCGTTACAGGCTATCCCAAGGATGATGCAAAGAGAATGGAGGAGAGCTTCGGATATCGGGATAATTTGATTGATACGGCAGAAATATTCCATCTTTGGGTAATTGAAGGCGATAAAAAATATGCAGATGAAATTCCATTCCACAAATTAGGTCTTAATGTACTCTGGACGAATGATGTAACGCCTTATAAAAAGAGAAAAGTCAGAATATTAAATGGTGCCCATACCATGATGGTGCTTGCAGCACGTCTGGCAGGACTTGAAACCGTTAGAGAGGCAATGGAAGATGAGCTTGTATACTCCTTTGCCTATAAGGGAATCTTTGATGAAATTATTCCCTCACTGGATATTTCTAGAGATGAAGCGGAGCAATTTGCAAAGGATGTCATTGAAAGGTTCAAGAATCCTTTTATCAACCACTATCTTTTAAGCATAGCCCTTAATTCGGTATCTAAGTTCAAGGTAAGGGTTCTTCCAAGTATTTTGGAATATATGAATAAGTATAAAAAGGAACCCAATTGCCTTGTATTTTCTCTTGCTGCTCTTATGATGTTTTACAGAACGGACGAAGCCAATGATGATGAAGAAATTATTCAATTTATGAAAACAGCATCGCCTGAGGAAATCCTGAAAAGAGCAGACTATTGGGGACAGGACCTTACCATGTTGCTCTCATCTGTTCAAAAGTATATTTCCATGATTGAAAAAGACGGCGTAAGAAATGCAATGAAGAGTGTGGGGACGGGAAAATAATTGCCCGTCCCTTAGTTTTTAAAAATAACCAGAATTAAATGTTTTGCTGAAAAACTCAGCAATTTTTTTATGGGTTCAAACAACCGTTTTTATAATAAACCTGTACGATAAATTTAATTTAAGTACAGGAGGGATACCATGGAAAAAGCAATTTCTATTTTGGTGGCATTTATGTTGGTATTTCACAGTATATCATTTTTACCTTTAGAGGTTATGGCAGAAACGGAAGAAAGATCTATCGGTTCATCCGTGTCAGGATATATATCAATCACTCCTTAAACAGATTCATTTGCACTTGTTAATTCAGATAAGGTATCAACGATATATGTTGATCAAAATGACTATCCTGGCGTAATGGCTGTATAAGCTGTACCTTTTATTTGGAATAGGCAGTATATTTAAAAATCGCAAGATTTGCAATAAATAAGCCAATAATTGAATTTTTATAGGGAAAGATTGTTGATAAAATAAAAGTACAAATATGGAATTTGGAAATCAAAACAAGTTAGTCCTAAAATTTAACAAATTCAAGTGGGGGTGTAAATAGGAATGTGATGTTAGTTTCTATGGACAATGTAAAACAATACAAGTACCCGGCCCATAAATCAATAATCAAGCCATAAAATCATAAAGAAAGGAAAGGGATAAAATGAAAAGTATGCTATCAATTTTTTGTATTATGACGTTGTTGCTGCAGGTTTTGCCCTCAGGTCTGGGGTTGCTGCCGAGTTCTTATGCAGAGGAATCAGAAGAACCGGCATATGTAGCACCTGAAGGTCCGTCTGCAGTATACAATATGAACATTGACTGGAAATACAAAAAACCTTCAACAGTATTCCCATTGGCAAGTGCAATGTCATCTGTTGTAAAGAACAACAAAAACTTTTATGACGTTGATTATGATGATTCCGACTGGGAAACCGTCAGCATACCTCACCAGGTAAATGCAGACAATTCCTTTACCACCGTTGGAAGAGATGCAGGTGACGGTGGTCAGTTCAGAGGTATTGTTTTTTACAGAAAGATCTTTACCGTTCCGGAAGATGCTGCGGGCAAAAAAATTTTCCTCGAATTTGAGGGGATATACAATGCGGCATATGTATGGGTAAACGGTCAAAAGGCAGGATATTATGAAGCAATTTCCGCACCATTCGGATTTGATATTACCGACTTTGTAACAGCAGGCCAAACAGCGGTAATAGCGGTTGCCAATGACAGTACATCAGGACGTGGCTCCACATCCTATTATAGAGAAACGGTTCCCGGTGAAGAGTGGGGTTCCAGTTATGTATTAAATAATTCCAATGTTGGAGCAGGTGTAGGGTATCAATGGAACTCACACGATTTTACCACCAGTCAGGCAGGGCTTGTATATAATGTGAACCTGTACATAAAAGGCAAGGTTTATCAAACCCTTCCTTTATATAGTAACTTAAAAACCACAGGAAACTATATTTATGCAACGGATTTTAATATTCGTGAGAAAAAAGCAAAGATTCATGTAAAAGCAGAAATCAGAAATGAAACCAATGAGGATAAAGATGTTACCTTAGAGGTTCATGTCGTAGAAAATGTGTTTATGGAAGAAGAAAAAGATCCTGATAAGGCTCTTAAACCTGTTTTAAGATATAGTTTTTCAAACAGCGGCAAAGTGACCAGGGCTACGGATCCGGGAGTAAGATTTGAAACGGTTGTGCCGGCTGAGGCATATCAGGATGGAACAAACCACGACGGGCTGACCAAGGTGGATACGGTGGATGTTTCATATATTGAAGCAAGCTATGAGGCAGAAGGGTTGAATTTCTGGAGCCCGGATACACCTTATTTATATGACGTTTATACTATCTTAAAAGACAGTAACGGCAATGTGATTGATGTTCAAAAAATAACCACAGGTTTCAGGAGAGTAGAATATTCTCTTTCTGATGGACTGAAGATCAATGATAAACCTATATGGCTTACAGGATATGCGCAGCGTTCGGCCAATGAATGGGCTGCAATCGGTTCACCTACCGATTGGCTGCTGGATTATGATATGCAGTTGGTTAAAGAATCCAATGCCAACTTCATTCGCTGGATGCATACCGCACCGAGGGTAAACACGGTTCGGGCAACCGACCAATACGGTATTGTAGTGGTTGCTCCTGCCGGTGATAAAGAAGGAGATGTGACAGGACGACAATGGTCACAACGTGTAGAGGTTATGCGTGATACCATGATTCGTTTTAGAAACAGTCCTTCGGTTATATTCTGGGAAACCGGAAATGCTTCGGTAACAGCTGCGCATCAGCAGGAAATGACAGACCTTAAGGCAATCATTGACCCATATGGCGGAAGATTCTCCGGCTGCCGTTCCATAAGCGGCACGGATCAAATCCAGGCAACGGAATATGTTGGAACCATGCTTAACCGTTATGCAGCTAATGCTACTAAATCTATGAAGGAACTTGGCAAATTTGTTCCGATTGTAGAGACAGAGTATCACAGAGAAGAATCTCCAAGACGTGTATGGGATGATTATTCACCACCGGATTATGACTATAGGCATGTTAAATTGCGTTCAGACGGAGTTAAGACAGAAGGATACGATGTATATGACCTGAACTCAGAAGAATTTGCAATCAATGATGCTCAGGCTTATCAGGAGTTTTATCGAGATAGAGTAAATGGTATATCCGGAAATAACTATTATGCGGCTGCAGCGGCATTGTGCTGGACAGACTCCAATCAGCATTCACGCAGCCAGGGAAGTGAAAATGCCCGTATGAGCGGACGTGTTGACCCCATTCGATTAAAGAAACAGTCCTTCTATGCATACCAGGTTATGCAGTCAACCGAGCCGAAAGTGCATATAATAGGCCACTGGAGTTATGAACCGATGAATGACCTTTCCTATGAAGAGGGAGGAAATTACTGGTACCGTGAAACAACCGTAAGTGGTTCTGAAGTAGTTGAGACAGGCAGAGTCTTAAGAAGAGACCCCACCAAAAAGACCGTATATGTGGTAGGTACTTCCGCATATATTACAAGAGTGGATTTGCTTGTTGACGGAGAGGTGGTAGGGTCCGACTCTACACCGGATTATACCTTTATATACAGCTTCCCGAATATTGATGTAACCAAAGGCAATAAGGTTGAAGCCGTTGCATATAATGCAAGAAATGAAGAGGTAGCACGTCACGAGATTAAGCGTACAGGGGATGCCGTAGCGCTCAGAATGACTCCGCATACAGGACGTTATGGATTATTGGCAGACGGTTCCGACCTGATGTACGTGGATGTTGAAGTAGTTGATGCAGAAGGAAACGTATGTCCGTTAAACTATGACAGAATTGATTTTGAATTAACAGGCGATGCTAAATTTATGGGCGGATACAACAGCGGTAAATTCGGCGCAGATTCTGTCATAGGTAAAAACTATGTGTATGCAGAATGCGGTATCAACAGAGTCTTTATTAAAGCAGGAAGAACGCCTGGAAAGATTACTCTAAAGGCAACACTGGCAGGTGGTAAAGTGCCGCCGGTAACGATAACGGTTGATGTTAAGGAATATCCGAGAGAGATTGTAGGAGGATTAACCACTTTTACACAGCAAAGACTTATATATGGGGATATGAAAATCGTTGCTCCTCCTGAAATTCCTTTCATGAAGCCTTTAGGAAAATTCTTGTCCGTACTGAAAGCCGATTGGTCAGAATCAGCTTATGTATATAAATATACAGACGCCAATGTACCTACAAAAGACGTGTATAAGGTTACCGTAAACGGAACAGAGCTTTCATTTAAGTCTGAACCATATAAGCCGGATTCGGTAACCGGCGTGCTGTGCGAGGCCAGAACCGTACTTGAAGCGTTAAAAGCGTTAGGAGCAAATTTTGAATACACCTATGATACTTCGGGGGAATATCCGGTACTGACCATGCTTGCAAGTGGTCATGAGATTGTAGCGAAGAAGGGGCAAACAGCCCTTGGACTTGACGGAGACCCTGAAGGTGACCTGACCAATGCTGAAATTTATGTTGAAAACGGAGAATTGATCGTAGAGATAAATGCTCTGCTGAAGTATATCCCTGGAGTAACGGTATCCGTTGACAATGAAGCCAAGGTAAATGCCATAACATATGCAGAATCGGAATAAATGGTTTGTAACGGAAAGGGATGGTGATATAAATGAAAAGAAGGATATTATCGATATTTTTAGTGTGTACAATGCTTATTTCGCTTGTCCTGCAAGTGCAGGCAAGCGAAATAAATGAGGCCTATGATACCATAGAGTATTATGACAACTGTGAGACCAATCCCAATTCTTCGGCAATTACTATGGGGACGGGCGCTCCTGATGGAAGCAGCTATTATATAGTTTCATCAGATTATGATACAGGCGGATTAAGCAGCGATACCTCTGACGACTTAATGTGGGAGATGGATATACGGTTTGATGAAGAAGGTAGTGGATTTACTCCACGTAATAAGAAAAAAAATTGGCAAACCTGTGTCAGACGGAACAATAATAAGCTCGCATTACAAACAGGTAGCAGCGATTTTACATCATATATAGATATTGATCCAACAACATGGTACCATATACAGCTTATTGGCCAATTTGGTACTCAAAAGCCTATGGATATGGTGGTTTATAAGTGGGAAAATGGTAAAATGGAGTATATAGCAACATATAGCGGTATTAATAAAAGAAATAACAACCCATCAAGCTTTATTACCATTCATCCGGGAACAAGCGTTGATAATATAAGGATCACCAGGTTAGGAGCAGATGCTCTTACGCTGACTGCCGTTAAAACAGAAATATTGGCAGGGGAAAGTACTCCAATAAGCTTTACTGCAACAAGACAAGGGAAGGAAATAAATAATCCTCAGGTAGAATGGTCGGTATATGATGAAGCAAACCAGAATATTATTTCAGACAATTCGGTAACCATTGATTCAAATGGTACGTTGACTGCCAGCCTTGACTGTCCTACCAAGGTGGTTACGGTCAGGGCCACATCAACCGCAAAAGGCAATGTAGTGGGTACAATTAAAATATCCATACAAGCAGTTGATGTTGGCAGTGAAAAATTTGACAACATAGAATTGTCTGCGGAAAGAGACTATGTAAGAGTCAATGAGCCGCTGCCCATTACTATAAATGCGACCAAAAACGGGCAGCCGGTAACTGTAAGCAATGAGGATATCGTATGGAAAATTTATGATGCAGATAATATCAATGAGAATAAGAACAAATATATAAGTATTCAGAACAGTACATTGTATGTCACCGATATGGTTATATCACAACAAATAACGGTTTGTGCCCAAAGCACAAGTGGTGCAATAAAAGGTTTCTTACCGGTAACCATTAAAGCAGCCGATGCACTTGAAGCAGGAGAAGATGGCTTCGGTGACACTTTATTAGTATCCAATGCATGCGAAAGCATCGTATCGGATGTCAATGTGGTAGAGGGGTCGTGGGATGGCTCCCATTATTACCAAATGCCGGCTACTTATGATATGCCCGGATTGGCATCTAATACATCGGAAGACTTTGCTGTCGAAATGGATTTAAAATTTCCTCAGGATGGCACGGGAATAACCTTTATGCGTAATGATAACGGAAAGCTTGGAATGCAGCTCAGCACTTCAGGAGGAAAGCTTGGCCGCGTAGGAGCAAGCAATATGTTTACAGCATTCTTTGATGTTGATACAACAAGCTGGTATCATGTTGAAATCATGGCACGCTGCGGAACCAGCAATGCATATGCAAAAATTGTTATCTATAAGTATGACAGTGAAGGCAACAGGGTTGACCCAACGCCGGATGACGGTGTGGACGGTCCGTTTAACAGTACTCTTGAGTTGCGTAATCTTTCGGGGGCTCCTGTAAATCACGTTCAGTTCAGTACAAATACCTGTGTAGATAACTTCAGATGGCTTAAAATTGTACCTGATGATATAGAAATGAGCATAAGTGCCAATGGAGTATTTGCAGGCAACAGTGTACAGGCTCAATTTACAGCATACAGAAAAGGTTTGGAAATCCCAAGCCCGCCTGCAGATATGGTTAAATGGGAGATATATGACCATGAAAACAAATATCCTCTTTTAAATGATTTGATAAAAGTGGATGCTACAGGTCTGGTAACAGTGGATGCCACTGTGCCGTCGCAAACCGTTTATGTAAGGGCGACCGCAGTAGGCAATGCCAACATCTATGATTATGAGAAATTGGAAATCAAGTCCAGCGATATTTTTACGATTTTAGGCCTTGGTGAAAATGAGGATGGAACAAAAATTGTTGAATTAAAAGTTCAAAAAGATTTCTTCTATAATGAGAAAGTCACATTTGTTTTAGCGGCATATGATGCAAGCAATAAATTATTAAATGCTTATGTAAAAGAGATGTATGGTGAATCATTGGTTTTAGGAGAAAACAAGGTAAGTGTTGATTTTACCATTCCTGAAGACTTCAATATCGTAAAAACATTTGTATGGACGAGAATTAAATAAAGCTATAAGTCTTATTAATGCCATAAATCTAAGTCCCTTTATTATAATAAAAATCACCCTGCGGAGAATATTACCGTGAAGGGTGATTTTTTTGTACAATTCTATTGATTGTTCGTAAAAATTGGAGTATTATATAAAATTGTGAGGCAATGGCTTTGAGTTTATGCCGTTTTTTGCGTACATGTTAATATATAGGAAAAACTTAAGGCCAAAAATGGGAGATGAAATGAATGAATTTTAAGAAATATATTATACTTGTTCTTTCCATAGTAGGTATTTTTGTTGCAGTTGCTGGCGGTGTACTGACAGCGCATTTTGTTTTAAATGAGAAGGTAGCAGAAAACGATACGGAAGAACAAATAGAATCTTTGGAAAAACCGTCAAGTGATAAGAAGGTCAATATTCTTATAATGGGTACGGACAAAGGCGGGACACGTTCGGATGTAATGATACTTGCCAGCCTTGATCCAAAAAGAAAAAAGCTGACCATGCTGTCTATTCCTCGTGATACGAAAGTAAAGATTGGAAAAAATGACCAAAAGATAAATGCGGCACTGGCAATTGGTAAGGAGGAATTGGCAATAAGAAAGGTAAAGGAACTTACCGGACTGCCAATACATTATTATGCAACAATAAGCTTTGAAGGATTCAGGAATGCAATAGATATTTTAGGCGGTGTAGAGTTTGACGTCCCGACGAATATGAATTATGATGACCCCGTACAGGACCTTCATATTCATTTAAAAAAAGGCTTGCAGGTTCTTGATGGAAATAAGGCAGAACAATTTGTGCGTTTTAGAAATTATCCTCAGGGGGATCTTGACAGGGTGAAAGCGCAGCAGGCTTTTTTAAGGGCGCTTTTTGAACAGAAGCTAAAGCTTCAATATATTACGAAAGCGGATGATCTTTATCGAGAAATTCAAAAGAGTATAAAAACAAATTTTGGTGTTGATGATTTATTACGGAATTTGAATGCTATAAGAGCACTTACTACGGATAATATAACAATGCTTCAGCTCCCCGGAGAAGCAAAAATGATTGGCGGAATATCATATTTTATATGTAATGATGAAGAGATGACCAAGATGATCAGTGAAGAATTCGGATATTAAAATAAATACCATTTGAAACGGTAGGGGTGACCTGTGGTTGCGGGCATTACAGTAATAATTCCTTGAATATCAGTGTACATTGGTACGGGCGGACGACATTGTCCGCCCGTATTGACAATATCACGCGAGAACAAATATAATACAGCATTTCAATGTATATGGGCAAGAAAAAGAGATATATTGAATCTAAAGCAATATTTAACGATTCGGCACGATTGAATTCATAAAGCCTGTGTGATATATTAAATAAGCCGTTTCGGCAGCGACAAAAAGAGACCCAATAAAAGGATTAGGTGCTGAAGGACCATCAAATAATTACCAGTACAAAATGGGTTGACAGAAGATATGGATTGTGGTAAGA
>Ga0134098_1002798_pt1 | contig 11198 bp, 8 predicted proteins | sample 9_3taG_FD_94456 | JGI IMG/M metagenome (GOLD analysis project Ga0134098, IMG submission 94456) | Switchgrass degrading microbial communities from high solid loading bioreactors in New Hampshire, USA - 9_31_10_142_A3 metaG | ecosystem: Engineered > Bioreactor > Semi-continuous > Anaerobic >... | reverse complement strand
TTTGTTTTGACTTGCCTTTGCCCAAAGCCTTAAACCCTTGCAAAAAAGCCCCCTTTTTAGCTTTGGCCATAAAAAAGCGCGGCTTTTTAGCTTGAGCCTGGTTTAAAGAGCGCCGCTATACCTAATTTAAATATCCGCCCTGTTTTTTAGGCCCGGCCCCGCGGATTTTTGCTGGAAAAATTGTCCTTAAAACAAAATCTAAAATAATCAAACCAAAATCTAAAAATTTTTAACTTTTTTTCCGGGATAATTTTTATATTTTTGAAATCGGACAAATTTTTTATCTTTTTCCATAATATATTATATTGTAAAATAAAAAACCGTTCCATATAATGGTTGTGTAGTACAATACGAAATTATCTTAAATATGACAATTTGAAAAATATTTAAGTTGCAAAGCTTAAATATTATTTGTTATATTTAGGGTAATTTCACAAAACTATATTAAGGAGGAAAATGTCAATGAAAAGGTTTTCAAAACTACTCGCACTACTTATGGCATTTGTAATGATTTTCGCGCTTGCTGCTTGCGGCGGCGGAAAGCAAGAACCAACATCTTCCCCGCAGCCGACTGAAAACACAACAGGACAAAAAACAGATAAGAAAATCGTTTTAGGTTTTGCTCAGGTTGGCGCTGAATCCGAATGGAGAACAGCTAACACCGAATCAATCCAACAAGCTGCTAAAGATTTTGGCATTGAATTGAAATTCGTTGACGCTCAACAAAAACAAGAAAACCAAATCCAAGCAATCCGTTCTTTCATTTCTCAAGGCGTTGACGTTATCGCATTCGCACCCGTTGTTGAAACCGGTTGGGATACAGTATTAAGAGAAGCAAAAGACGCTGGTATCCCTGTTATCATAGTTGACCGTCAGGTTAAACTTGAAAACGAAGATGAAGACCTATATGTAGCATGGATGGGCTCTAACTTCGAACAAGAAGGTAGGGACGCTGCTGAATGGCTAATTTCATACATGGATAAGATCGGCAAGGGCGACGGCCCGGTTAACATTGCTGAACTACAAGGTACCGTAGGTTCTTCTGCAGCAGTTGGAAGAAAGAAGGGCTTTGAAGAAGTTATCAAGAATAAGCCAAACTACAAGATCATCAAATCTCAAACAGCTGACTTCACAAGAGCTAAGGGTCAAGAAGTTATGGAAGCATTCCTAAAGGCTGACCCGAACAAAGAAATCAACGTTCTTCTAGCTCACAACGACGACATGGCTCTTGGCGCTATCCAAGCTATTGAAGCTGCAGGTAGGAAGCCTGGCGAAGACATCATCATCGTATCCTTCGACGCAGTTAAAGGTGCATTCGAAGCTATGATCGAAGGCAAACTAAACTGCACAGTTGAATGTAACCCACTACTTGGGCCTCAACTAATGGAAGCTGTTGTTAAACTAGTAAACGGCGAACCCATTGAAAAGATCATCTACACCAAGGAAGGCGTATTCCCGGCTGAAGTTGCAGCTCAAGAACTTCCAAACAGAAAATATTAATATTAAAATACATATCATGGCGGGAGGGTACCCCTTCCGCCATGATATATAAATTTTACCGCCATGGGTAACGCGGATATTACGCGTTTTTTTTATAATTATTTTTTGAGTGTTATTCTATCTTTTGGAAATAATAAATCTAAAAAATTCCCTTAATACTAATTTTTGTTTAAAACACGTTTTAGGCGAAAATTATTATTTAGGGAAAATCCCATCCTGAAAGGGGAAGTCAGATGAAGGGCGATGTAATCTTAACAATGAGAAATATTACCAAGACTTTTCCTGGCGTTGTTGCGCTTTCTAATGTGGATTTCACTTTACGCTCAGGCGAAGTTCACGCCCTAATGGGGGAAAACGGTGCCGGGAAATCCACTCTTATTAAAGTGCTCACCGGCGTTGAGCCGCTGGATAGCGGGACAATTACCTTGGAAGGAAAAGAAATTTTGGCAAAGGACCCAAATCACGCAGTTGCCCTAGGAATTAGCACGGTGTATCAGGAAGTTAACTTGTGCCATAACCTTACAGTGGCAGAAAACATATTCATTGGCCGTGCGCCGCTAAAGAACGGCTTTGTGGACTGGAAACAGATAAATAAAAAGGCAAAAGAGGCTCTACTTAAGCTAAATATAGACATTGACGTTACCAAAACATTGGACTCATATTCCATTGCTATCCAGCAAATGGTGGCCATAGCCCGCGCTTTGGACGTATCCAGCAAGGTTTTAATCCTTGACGAACCCACCAGCTCCCTTGACCAAAACGAGGTTGCAAAACTATTTGAAGTTATTAGAAAACTCCGTGACGAAGGCATGGGTATCATATTTGTTACCCACTTTTTGGACCAAGTCTATGAAATTAGCGACAGGATCACTGTTTTAAGAAACGGTCAACTGGTTGGGGAATATGAAGTTGAGTCCTTGCCCAAGGTGCAGCTTGTGGCAAAAATGATAGGGAAAGAACTGGATGAACTAAAATCCTTTAATAAAGAAGAAATTTCCCAACGCGATTTCAGCGAAGAAAATGTCATTGTTAAGGCCAAAAATGTGGAAACCGAAAAACTTCAACCCTATTCGCTAGACATTAACAGGGGCGAAGTGGTGGGCCTTGCAGGCCTTTTAGGCTCTGGCAGAAGCGAGATTGCCCGTTCTATTTTTGGCATTGACAGGATCCTTTCCGGGGAACTTTATATCAACAAAAAGAAAGCTAATCTAAAAAATCCAATAAACGCTATGATGCGCGGCATCGGGTTTTTGCCCGAAGACCGTAAAACCGAAGGCATTATCGGGGACTTGTCGGTTAGGGAAAACATTATCATCGCGCTTCAGGCAAAGAGGGGCTTGTTTAAATATTTAAGAAAGAAAAAGCAGCTCCAGATTGCCGATGAATACATCAAGAAACTTCAAATCAAGTGCTCAAGCCCTGACCAGCCGGTTAAGAACTTATCCGGCGGAAACCAGCAAAAGTGCATTTTGGCCCGATGGCTCATTACAAACCCCGACCTTCTCATTTTGGATGAGCCCACCCGCGGTATCGACATCGGTACAAAGACCGAAATTCAAAAACTTGTGGTGCAGTTAGCGGAACAAGGGGTGGGGGTACTATTCATATCCTCCGAACTTGATGAAATGATACGCTGCTGCACAAGAATCGCGGTTATGAGGGACGGGGCAAAAATCGGCGAACTTGTCGGGGATGGCATCAATGAGCATACCATAATGCAGACCATTGCTGGAGGTGAAAACTCATGAGCATAATCAGGAAAATAACATCCCGCCGGCTCTTTTGGCCCTTTGTAGGCTTTTTTGCAATCATTGTTTTTAACATATTCTTCACTCCAAACTTCCTTGAAATTTCACTAAATAACGACGGGATGCTCTATGGTTACCTTGTTGACATTTTTAACCGTGCGGCGCCATTAATTATCCTTGCAACCGGCATGACCTTTGTTATCGCTACCGGCGGCATTGATATTTCGGTGGGCAGCCTATGCGCGATTTCAGCCGCTGTTGCCTGCTACATGATGGGCGGGGACTTCAACGGGGTTTTAAGGTACCCCTTCTGGTTAGCCCTATTAAGCGCTATTTTAGTCTGCACGGCTTTAGGATTGTTTAACGGGTTTTTGGTTACAAAACTTGATATACCTCCTGTAGTCGCAACCCTTATTTTGCTAACCGCAGGCCGCGGTATTGCACAATTAATCACAAGCGGGCAGATTATTACCGTATATTATAAACCCTATTACTACATCGGGACAAATTTTCCCGGAATAGTATTTCCCACCGCTTTTCTTGTGGCTTTAGTGTTTGTGGTTATTGTATTTTTGTTTATCAAAAACACTTCCCTTCAGCTATTCATTGAAGCAAGCGGTGTAAACCGGAAGGCAAGTATGTTCTCCGGTATTAAATCCTCAAACATTACATGGCTAATTTACGGCTTTTCAGGCCTTTGCGCGGGGATTTCAGGGATTTTGCTATCATCCATGATAAGGGCCGCTGACGCGAATAACGCGGGGCTAAACTATGAACTTGACGCGATTTTGGCGGTGGCTCTTGGGGGCAACTCCCTAATCGGCGGTAAGTTTTCATTGATGGGAAGCGTCCTCGGGGCACTAACCATTCAGGCCTTGACCACCACAATGTACGCAAAAGACGTATCCCCTGCGGTTTTGCCCGTTGTAAAAGCCATAGTGGTTATAATTATTTGTACATTCCAGTCAGAAACATTCCGCACCATTTTGAAAAAGGCGTTCTCAAGGGATACATCCCTTGCGACAAAGAGAATGAAAAGGACAAGAAACCTTGCCTTTGCGGGCGCTTTGGTTATCCTCATTTTCTTTGTTGTGATTTCAGTAAACCCGAGATTAAACCCCACCTTCTCCGTTCCTGAACGGGTTATGCTGGACTTTGAGGAAGCTATAAATGTGCGGGATTTTGACAAGCTAAAGTCCTTATACCACGAAAACTATGTGGAAGAGGTTAACGACTATGTTGACCTGATTGCGGTAAAAGATGAAAAACTGATGGAAATGCTGTCGGCTATCTCCGATACCCCCGCACAGCTTAAGATTACAAAAACCAGGCTTACCATCACCGGCGACACCGCGAGGGTGCATACCAACATGAAATTAATCACAGATGATGAAAACCTGGCAAACAAAGAGTATTTTTACGAGTTTAAATTCCAGAAGTCCAAGCAGGCAGGAACTTGGAAACTGGTGCTACTATAAGAGGCAAGGAGGAAATAAACATGGAAAATAAAAGAAGATTTTCACTAAGTTCGCCAACAATGCCTCTTGTTATTACCTTTGTGTTGTTCTTGGCCCTATACTTTGGATTTTCCTTTAGATATACCCCCATGTTAAAGCCCCAGGTGTTTTACAACATTTTCATTGACAACGCCACCATATTGATTTTGGCAGTGGGCATAACATATGTGCTTTTAATCGGCGGGATTGATATTTCCGTAGGTTCCGTTGTTGCGTTAGTCTGCATGGCAACGGCATACCTTTTGGAATTTACCACCCTTCACCCCGTTGTTGTTATGATACTAATGCTTATAATGGGGGCTGTGTTTGGCTTGGTTCAGGGAACTTTTATCACCTATTTTGATATGCAGCCCTTTATCGTGACGCTGGCAGGCCAGTACTTTGCCCGCGGAATGACGGCGGTTATAAACGAAGAAACCATCCATATTTCAAATAAGGTGTACCAATCCATAGCAAGGTTTCAGATAAAGCTTCCCGGCGGGTTTATCTCCCCAATCGGGCTATTGTCAATAATAGTATTGATTATCTCAATCTTTGTTTTGCAGTACACTAAATTCGGCAGAAACATCTACGCTATCGGCGGAAGCGAAACCAGCGCCCTTCTTATGGGTCTTCCAGTAAAGAGGACAAAGCTTGCGGTTTATACCTTAAGCGGGTTTTTGTCAGCCCTTGCGGGCGTTACCTTCTCAATTTACATGCTTTCAGGGTACACCCTTCACGCAATGGGCATGGAAATGGACGCCATCGCGTCTTCAGTTATCGGCGGTACCAGCCTAACAGGCGGTGTGGGCTATGTTTTAGGTTCCCTATTCGGCACCACAATCCAAGGTACCATTAAAACCATCATAAGCTTAGACGGTACCATCAATTCATGGTACACAAGAATTATCGTTGCAGCCCTACTTTGCGTGTTTATCGTTATGCAAAGCATATTCACAAAGAGCAAAGAAAGGGTTAAAAGAAAGGAAAAATCCAAAGCTAAAACCACAAATTAAAACCAACCGGGCAATCATAAAAGGCAAAGGGAATAAAAAAGCGGATGATTTCATCCGCTTTTTAAATTTTACGCTTTAATTCCACTAAAAATTGGGGTATAATAATTTAAAATTTAACAGCGAAGGAAGGATGTAATTGATAGTAAAAGCCGTAAAGACCAAAAGGATTGAAGGTAGCTCTGACCAAATCACAGAAATTATAAAAGAAAGCGTAAAAGAAGTAGGCGAGCAGTCTGTGATTGCCGTATCCAGCAAGGTGGTGGCCCTTTGTGAGGGAAATTACGTTCCCATGGACAGTGTTGATAAGGACACTTTAATTGTGAATGAAGCCCAGTGGTATTTGCCAAAAACAAAAAGCAAATATGACGTGTTTTTAACTATTAAAGGGAATATGCTGGTGCCCTCATCGGGGGTTGACGAGTCAAATACGGGGGGCTATTATGTCCTATGGCCAAAGGACCCCCAAAAGAGCGTAAATACAATTTGGGAAGAATTAAGAGGCCATTATAAAGTAAAAAACCTAGGTGTTATCATCACCGACAGCGTTTCAAGCCCCTTGCGCTGGGGGGTTACGGGAAGGTGCGTGGCGTATTGCGGGTTTGAGGGGGTAAAAAATTTAATCCATAAACCCGATTTGTTTGGAAGAACCTTGCAAAAAACCAAGGTAAATGTGGCGGACGCTTTAGCAGCGTCGGCGGTTTTTTGCATGGGTGAGTCCGATGAGCAGACCCCCCTTGCGGTAATTTCAGAGTTAGACAATGTGACTTTTTGCGATCACGTCCCGTCAAAAGAGGAACTGGAAAAATTAATCATAAACATTGAAGATGATATATACGGCCCGCTTTTAAAATCGGTAAACTGGCTAAAGGGCGGAAAATAAATTTGGAGGTAGTTTTATGGGAGTATTATTTGATGAAAAATCAAAAACCTTTCACCTTCGGGCAAAAGGCGTAAGCTACATTTTCAATATCCTGGACGGGGGGCATTTGGCCCATTTATATTATGGAAAAAGCATAACCGAAGATTTCCCCGATTTGTTCCGCCCCTCAAACAGGGCAAGCTTTAACGCCCCCTCGTTTGAAAACTATTCATTTTCGCTGGATTTAATCATGAGGGAATACCCCACCTACGGGGGCGGTGATTTAAGAAGCCCTGCCTTCGCGGCGGAAAAAGACGGGGTTAATTTTTGCGATTTAAGGTATATGGAACATAAAATTTATCAGGGAAAAAGAAAGTTAGAGGGCCTTCCCTGCCTTTATGCAAAGGATTCCGACGTTGATACACTGGAGTTAACTTTGTTTGATGATTTGTTAAATTTAAAGGTGGTTTTAAGCTACTGCGTGTTTAAAAACTATCCCGTAATTTCAAGAAGTGTTAAAGTCATAAACGAAGGGGAAAGTGTCATTTTAAAAAATGTCATGAGCGCGTCAGTAGGTTTTGACCACATGGATTTTAGGCTTATGCAGCTTCACGGCTCATGGGCAAGGGAGCGCTTTGTGGAAATTTCGCCCCTAAAACACGGGCTTTTGTCAATCGACAGCCGACGCGGCGCGTCAAGCCATGCCCTAAACCCCTTTATGGCGCTGGCTTCCCCTGACTGCGGGGAAAATTGCGGCGAAGTTTACGCCTTTTCCTTTATTTACAGCGGCAATTTCTCCATGCAGGTGGAAGTGGATGAGTACGACACCACCCGCGTAAACGTGGGGATAAACCCCTTTAATTTTTCATGGAAGCTGGATAAAGGCGGCGTTTTCCAATCCCCGGAAGTTGTTTTTTGCTACTCAGACGAGGGGTTTGGCAATATGAGCAGGACATTCCATGATTTATACAACAACCACCTTATCAGGGGAAAATACAAAAAAAGCCCCCGCCCCGTGCTTTTAAACAGCTGGGAGGCAGTGTATTTCAATTTCAATGAAGAAAGGCTGTACAGCCTTGCAAAAAGCGCGGCGGAAATCGGCGCGGAGATTTTTGTTCTGGATGACGGCTGGTTTGGGGAAAGAAATGACGACAGGACCTCTTTAGGGGATTGGTATGTCAACACCCAAAAAATCCGCGGGGGCCTAAATCCGCTAATTTCAAAAATCAACGCTTTGGGATTGAAGTTTGGGATTTGGGTAGAGCCTGAAATGGTCAGCCCGAAAAGCAGGCTCTATGAAGAACATCCCGACTGGTGCTTGCATATTGAGGGAAGAAACCGCACCACCGCAAGAAGCCAGCTTATTTTGGACTTCTCAAGGGAAGATGTGTGCGAGTATATTTACAACACCATCCGCAAGCTTTTATCCGAACACAATATTGAATATGTAAAATGGGACATGAACCGCAATTTCAGCGAAATCGGAAGCGTAAAATATGCCCAAGGGGAAGTTCCCCACAGGTATATTTTAGGGCTTTACGGGGTATTAGAAAGGCTTGTGTCCGAGTTTCCCAATGTTCTATTTGAGTCCTGTTCAGGCGGGGGCGGGCGGTTTGACGCTGGAATGCTTTACTACATGCCCCAAACATGGACAAGCGATAACACCGACGCCATTTCAAGGCTAAAAATCCACTACGGCACAAGCATGGTATATCCCCCTTCTTCCATGGGCTCCCATTTTTCAGCCTGCCCAAACCATCAGACGGGAAGGGTAACCCCTGTGAAAACCCGTTTTAACGTGGCGATTACAGGGAATTTCGGCCTTGAATTTGACCCGGCTAATTTGAAAGAGGACGAGAAAGAAGTTTTAAAAGCGGGAATTAAAAAGTATAAGGAAATAAGGCACCTGCTTCAATACGGCGACCTTTACAGGTTGAAAAACCCCTTTGTGGACAACGCGGGGGCGTTTATGTTTGTGTCAAAGGAAAAAGACGAGTTTTTCGTTTCCTTTACAAATATCCTCACAGAGGCAAATTCCCCGCTAAAAAGGTTAAAACTTTCAGGGCTTGTCCCCGGGTATGTGTATAAAAATGTGGATAACCACGAAATTATGTCTGGTTCCCTACTTATGAACTATGGATTGAAAATCCCGCATTTTTCAGGGGACTTTGCAAGCTACACCTGGCATTTTAGGAAAATTTAACAATCGTTTACATTGGTTTACATAAACTATCCACATGCTGTGAAAAGTTTTCTCCCACTATCCACATTTTATGTGGATAACTCTGTGGATAATGTGAAAAACTCATGTTTCTAGGGGGATAAGCATTTGACAAAAAATGTTTTTTATAGAAAAACCATCCTTTCGTGCTATCTTGGTTTTGTAATTCAGGCGGCGACGGTTAACATAACTCCGATTTTATTCCTGACCTTGAGGGAAATGTATAATATTTCCTTTGAACAATTGGGGTTTTTGACTTTTATAAATTTTATAACCCAGGTTGCCTGCGACCTAATATTCTCTAAGGCGGCGGATAAATATGGCTTCCGCCCCTTTATTCTGGCAACGCCCCTTGTGGCAACGGCGGGCTTCTTTCTCTTTGCCATAACGCCATTTATTTTTAATAACGTGTATTTGGGCTTTGTCATATCCACCATAATTTTTGCCTCGGCAAGCGGGCTTTTGGAAGTGCTTTTAAGCCCCATAATGAATTCAATCCCCCATGATGAAAAAGAAGGGGCCATGAGCCTTCTTCACTCCTTTTACTCATGGGGGCAGGCCTTTGTGATTTTGGCAACCACCTTTTTGCTTTTTGTTTTGGGAAAACGAAACTGGCAGATTATCATGCTTTTATGGATAATCCTGCCTTTGGCGGACTTTTTCCTGTTTTTGTCCTCCCCCATTCCCTCCCCCATACCCGAGGAAGAGCGGACGGAGGGAAAAAAGGTGTTTTGGCACCCTTATTTCATCCTTGCCTTTATTGCCATAACTTTTGGCGGGGCGAGCGAACTAACTATCACCGGCTGGATTTCCGCCTTTTTGGAGGCGGCGGTGAAAATCCCGAAAGTGGCGGGGGACTCTTTCGGCGTGAGCTTTTTTGCCATAATGATGGGGTTAGGAAGGCTTCTTTACGGGCTTAATTCCAACAGGATAAACTTAAACAAGTTCATGATTTTAGGCTCCCTTTTAACTTGTATATCCTATTTGGTTATCGCTGTATCACCCATCCCCTTTATATCATTGGTTTTCTGCGCCCTGTGCGGCTTTGGGGTTAGCCTTCTTTGGCCGGGGAATCTGGTTTTGGCAAGCAACAAATTCCCAAAAGCGGGAACCTGGATTTTTGCGGTCCTCGCCGCGGGCGGGGATATCGGCGCAAGCGTGGGGCCGTGGCTTGTGGGGTTTATAACCGACAAGGCGCTGGCTTTTTTTAAAGGCGCGCAAGAAACTTTCGCGCTAAAACTTGGCATGAGCGCGGGGGTTGTGTTTTCCCTTTTGTGTTTTGCAACGCTTTGTGTGATGTATGGGATGGATAAGAAACATAAAACCTAAATAATATAAAAACCAAGCCTTGCGGCTTGGTTTTTATATTTATATACGCATTAAAGCCCCGTATCGCTGGTTGGGATATCGGGATTGGGCGTTGGTTTTGGCGTGGGTGTTGGTGCAGGGGTTGGTGTAGGAGTTGGTGTAGGCGTAGGTGTAGGTGTTGGGGTTTGGGTATGTGTTGGGGTTTGGGTTGGTTTTGGTGTTTCCGTTACCTTTGGTGTCTGTGTTACCTTTGGTGTCTGTGTTGCCTTTGGTGTTTCCGTTGTCTTTGGGGTTTCCGTTGGAGCCGGGGTCGGTGTTGGTTTTGGGGTAGGGGTGGATTTGCTGTTTTCTAAATCCGCCTTTAATTTATCAATCTGAGCCTGCAACAATTCAATCTGCTCTTCTTTTTCCTCAAGTTTTTCCTCAAGTTCCGCGATTATTTCGTCCTTTGATTTTTTTTCGTTTCCCTTATCGGAAATTACTACCCCGCTTTCTTCTGAGGGGGTGGGCTCAATGTTGGCGCCTTTGGTTTCCTGCTTGGAAAAATAGTTGGTAAAAAACACGGTGGTGCCGATAAATATTAAAAGATACAGCCCTATATACATTAAAACTTTCAAAAACCTGCTTTTCCTAGTTCTTTTCAAACTCTTTTTCCCCTTTCAAAATATGTACTTAAACTTCTATCATAGTATTATTATAAAATAAATATATGACTTTTTTATTAACTTTATAAATATTTTTTGCCTCAATTGCCATTTTGTAAAACTCAAGCTGGCGGGCGTATTTTTTAACTATTTCGCTAACATGGCTAAAATAATCGGTTTTATAGTCCACAAGGGTGATTTGCCCGTCTTTTATGAAAAAGCAGTCGATTATACCCTGTAAAAGTATTTTTGAGCCTTTTGCTTTTTCGTCTAAAATACTTGCGTCAATTTCAATGTTAAAGGGGACTTCCCTAAATACGCTTTCCGCTTCCCGCATGTCCCGGGCAAGGCTTGAGTTTTGGAAAATCCTGATTTTTTCCAAGTCAATTTCTTCGATTTCCTCTTG
>Ga0134098_1002772_pt1 | contig 11290 bp, 12 predicted proteins | sample 9_3taG_FD_94456 | JGI IMG/M metagenome (GOLD analysis project Ga0134098, IMG submission 94456) | Switchgrass degrading microbial communities from high solid loading bioreactors in New Hampshire, USA - 9_31_10_142_A3 metaG | ecosystem: Engineered > Bioreactor > Semi-continuous > Anaerobic >... | reverse complement strand
GCTCAAAAGAAAGCTGTTTATGAGCGTTACAGAGACGGTCTGAAAGGCTTGCCCGTCAAGATGAATCCGATTTGCGATGGAACAGAGCCGAACTACTGGCTGTCAGCACTTATCATTGACAAAGACGCAATGTGCAAACAAGTCAGAGATGACAGCAAAGCACTGTTCGTTCCGGAACATGGAAAATCCTGTCCGACCGAAATCCTTGAAGCCATCGCTTCCATGAATGCCGAAGGTCGTCCGATCTGGAAGCCCATGCATATGCAGCCGATTTATAAAGAGCACGATTTTATCAGCGTTAACGGAGATGTCGGCGGTGATGTTTTTAACAGAGGCGTATGTCTGCCGAGCGATATTAAAATGACAGAAGAAGAGCAAGAAGAAGTTATTAATATAGTCAGAGGGATGTTGGCTTGAGAAAGGGAAAAGACAGTTTTTACTGCCGTTACATAAAAAGGATACTTGATATATTCTGTGCTCTTTTAGCGATGATAGTGTTTTGCTGGTTATATGCCTTAATTGCTATTCTTGTCCGGATTAAGTTGGGCAGTCCGGTGATATTTAAGCAGCAGCGTCCGGGGTTGAACGAGAAAATTTTCACTCTGTATAAGTTCAGAACGATGACGGACGAGCGGGATGAGGATGGAAACCTCTTGCCTGATGATGTTAGGTTAACGAGGTTTGGCAGGCTATTAAGAAGCACAAGCTTAGATGAGCTACCGGAGGCTTGGAACATACTAAGGGGTGACATGAGCGTTGTTGGGCCGAGACCGCTGCTGGTTGAATATTTGCCCTACTATACCGAAGAAGAGCATCATAGACACGACGTAAGGCCGGGCTTGACGGGTTGGGCTCAGATTAATGGACGGAATACTGTAACATGGGAAGATAAGTTTGCATATGATTTAGAATACATTAAGAAAATCTCTTTCACATTTGATGTGAGTATTGTTTTTAAAACATTTATAAAAGCATTAAGTAGATCGGATATTGCTGTTGGTAGTGAATTTAAGGTAGGTAAATTTCTTGATCAGCGCAAAGGAAAAGCTGATAGGGAGGTTATTAGTGTATGGAAGTAATTGCGAGATTAGAAGATGTTACATTACGTATATTTGAAAAAGATGACATTTATGATAAAATCCGATGGATAAATGATCCAAATAATAATAAGTACTTACACTATAATTTGCCATTAGAGTTTAACAAAACGGTATTATGGTTTGAACAAAAAGATAACACTAAGCGTTTAGATTGTATAGTTGAGTATTGTGGGATCCCAGTCGGAATAATTGGCCTTTTAAATATAGATTACATGAAGAAAAAAGCTGAATATTATATAACCATCGGAGAAAAAAATATAAACATAAAGGAATAGCAAAAAAAGCAACAAAATGTATATTAAAGTATGCTTTTAATGATTTGGGGTTGCATACAATTTATTTAAATGTTGATGCAGATAATTATTATGCAATTCAACTTTATGAAAAAATGGGGGCTAAACAAGAAGAAGTATTTAAAGAAGACCCCCTTCATAATGGACATTTAATTGATAGAATCCGCTACTCTTGGGTATGCACGGAGAAGGATATATGATAAACATTTTAATCCTGAGTGTTGGAACGAGAAATAAAATTATTAAGTATTTTAGAAAAACGTTGCACGGTTATGGTGCTGTAATTGCTGCTGATTGCAGTGAGCTTGCTCCTGCCTTATATGAAGCGGACAGGCACTATATAGTACCCAAAATGACCGAGGATGGCTACTTAGATGTTATATTGGATATATGCAGAAAAGAACAAGTAAACGGTATTCTATCACTAATTGATCCCGAGTTGTCATTATTGGCTCTCAATGAGAAACGATTTGAAGCAGTGGGAGTAACGGTTATAGGTTCAAATTATGAACTGTGTGAGCGTTCACTTGATAAGATGGCCATGTATACTTGGTTATCCGAACATGGCTATTACTGCGCAAAAAGCTACATTGATAAACAGACTTTTTACAAAGATATCAATGCTGGGATTATTACATATCCTGTTTTTGTAAAGCCTGTGCGCGGAAGTGCTTCTTTATCGATCAGCAAGGTCTATGATAAAGAGTCAGTTGATTACCTATTTTCTCATTCTGATAATCTTATGATTCAAGAGTTTTTAGACGGTCAGGAAATCGGGGCTGATGTGTATATAGATATGCTTAGCGGTGAAGTTGTCTCTATATTTACTAAGAAGAAGCTGCTAATGCGTTCCGGTGAAACCGATAAAGCCATATCTTTTAAGGATGATAAGCTTTTTGACTTAATAAGCCGATTTGTAAAAGAGAGCGGGTTTAGAGGTCAAATAGACATCGATCTGTTTAATATAAATGGTAAGTACTACATATCTGAGGTGAATCCGCGCTTCGGAGGCGGCTATCCCCATGCATATGAATCTGGTTGCGATCATATGAAGCTGATCCTAAACAATCTGAACGGAATTGCGAACCAGAAGAATATTGGTGCCTACGAGGAAGGCATCTATATGATGAAGTATAACGAAGTGAAAATCGTAAAGATGTGAGGTTAGAACTGATGCGAGAAAAGATTCTAATTGTCAGTAATGTGACTGGTGGGCTTGCAAGTTTCAGAAGCGAATTGATTGAATCCTTGACTAAAGATTATGACGTCATAATTCTCGCATCGGACAATGGGAGAAAAGAAGTGCTTGAAGCTGCTGGTGCAAAAGTGATTCTTATGAACTTGGATCGGCATGGGACCAATCCTCTGAAAGAGATGAAGCTTGTTTCTTATTATAAGAAACAAATGAAGGAGATAAAGCCCAAGATCGTTCTTACCTATACCATCAAGCCCAACGTTTATGCCGGAATAGCGGCTGCTTCGTTAAAAATACCATATATAGCTAATATTACTGGCTTGGGCCCTGCAATTGAAAATGGTGGGCTGCTTCAGAAGATAACGATTCCGCTTTATAAATATGGTCTTCGTAAAGCACAGAAGGTTTTCTTCCAAAACACATCTAACAGGGATTTTATGGTCGAACGAAAGATGGTCAAGAATTACGACCTGTTACCTGGATCAGGCGTCAATTTAGAGAAGTTTACAGTACAGCCGTATCCGCAGGGGGATACTGTAGACTTCGTATTTATTTCTCGTGTTGTGAAGGAGAAAGGCATAGACCAGTATCTTGAGGCAGCGAAAGAAATAAGAGCAAGGTATCCGGAAACAAGATTCCACATATGTGGTGCGTGCGAAGATGCTTACGAAAGTATTTTACATGAATTAACTAATGACGGAACGATCATTTATCATGGCAAAATTGAAGATGTTATTGGAATGCACAGACAATGTAGCTGCACAGTCCATCCCTCCTTCTATCCGGAGGGGATGAGTAATGTGCTATTGGAAAGTTGCGCCTGTGGCCGCCCCATTATCACCACTGACCGTCCCGGTTGCCGCGAAATCGTAAAGGATGGTATAAATGGTTTCATAGTGAAACAGAGGGATAGTCAGGATTTGATAGAAAAGATTGAGGCGTTTCTGAATTTGACTTGGGAAGAGAAACGAGATATGGGCATTGCTGGCAGAGTGAAGGTCGAGCGGGAGTTTGATCGAAAGATTGTCATTCAAAAGTATATGGATGAAATTGGCAGAGCTAGCAAGGTGATACGAGAATGAAAATCTTATTTGTAATCGATAACCTGAGTGGGGGCGGAGCACAGAAGCTTATTTCTGATATAGTGCAGAATTTAACTGCTGAGCAATGCGAACTGTTACTTCTTTCGAATAGAAAGGAAAAATATTATACTTTGTTGACGGCTAAGGGAATAACTGTTCATGTAGTTCCTGATTCCAGAAAATCGCTACCGAGTAAATTGAACTATATTTGGGGAGTAATCAGGAGGGGGCATTATTCCGTTATTCATGCAAATCTATTTCCGGCAATCTATTATGTCGCAATGATTAAAAGACTTCATAAAAAAACGTGTCCCCCCGTGTTCATGACTGAACATTCAACGGATAATAGCAGAAGACATAAGAAGTATTTACGACTTCCTGAAAAATATATCTATGGAAGCTTTAATCATATCATCAGTATCAGTAATGAGACCCAGAATGCATTATTAGGATGGCTTGGCAAGGATGCTTCTGACGGAAGATTCACAGTTATAGAAAATGGCATAGAGGTTGAGAAGTATCAAAATGCGAAAGAATATGAAAAAAAAGATGTATTCTCTGAATACAAAGATGGCGATCAACTAATCGGGATGGTGGGTTCTTTCACACCGCAGAAGAATCATAAGAAAATGATTGAAGCAATGACTCATATGCCTGATGAATATAAGCTTGTTCTTGTCGGAGAGGGGCCTTTGCTTGCGGACATAAAGCAACTGGTTAAAGAAAAGAATCTTGAATCTCGAATTGCTTTCCTTGGTTTCAGAAAAGACGTAGCTGAAATTATGAAAACTGTGGACGTTGTCTGCATCCCATCCATCTGGGAGGGCTTTGGGCTTGTTGCTGTTGAAGCTATGGCTGCCGGGACACCTGTTGTTGCAGCGAATGTTCCAGGATTAGCAAATGTAGTTGGAGATTCAGATGTTTGCTTTGATCCGAATAATGCGAACATGATCGCAAAAAAATTGATAAGTGCTGTTAGCAATTTCAATAATGAAGCTAAGGAATTGCTTATGGATAGAGCAAAACACTATGATATAAAAAATACTGCAGAGCAGTATATTCGGGTGTTCGAGAAAACTATTGCTCAATAGTGAAAAGGATATCGACAGGAGAGTAGTCGTGACAAATAAGTTCAATCCTAGCATCTCAATTATCAGAGTTCTATCTATGCTGTCAATCATCGTTGGCCACTGGCTAACAATGAAAGGAATAAATCACTTTCAATTCGGTGCAATTGGAGTGCAGGTCTTTTTGTTTATTTCCGGATGGCTTCATAGTGATAAACATATAGACAAATTCCCTAAATGGTTTTTATCCAAAGCAAAAAGAATATTGTTTCCATATTATGTAGGTTTAATATTGATAATTGTTCTCCGCTTCATGCTTCACGTTGCAACCCCGAAGGAGGAAATTCTCATTCATGCGATAAATCTACAAGGTTTGAGTAAGATATTTAGTTTTGCTGAGGTCTCAGTGATTACTGGATACGGGCATACTTGGTTTCTTACAGTACTGGCTATATGCTACCTTTTGACCGCATGTTTAAAAAATACCCAGAAATTGATGAGACTATTAGAAACAACTGGCAGATTTGGCTTCTAATATCAATAGGTATGCAAGTTATCTTAATGTATTTGGGAATCCAAATTGGAGGATTGCTTTGTTACTTCTATGGGTACTATATGAAACATGAAGTATCTCACCGAGAGAGTGGCATTTGGCCCTTTACAGTTGCTATGCTTTTAAGTACCGCCCTGAGATTTCTTGTTTACAAGCATTCACATGAGAGTGTAGCGTATAATATCATTTTCACATGGTCATTTATCGCCTTAGGGATTTGGCTTTCCCTGTTAGGAATGTTAATTTGCGAGAGGTTCAGTGAGAAATCATTTCATATAGCAACATCAAAAATATGGAGGCTTTTGGATTTGGCTTCGTATCCACTCTTTTTGATGCACTATATGTTTCTAAAGGGCGACTTGTCAGTTGAAAAATGGTTTCCGAACAATTCGTTCTTACAATTATTGCTATTTATGGTGCTTTCGACTTTAGGAGCTGCTGTAGTTATGCTAACTACAGATTGGCATAAAACAATACAAATCATAAAAAACGGGTTGGACAATAGAGGATAGGAGTAGCATGAAGTATTTATCAAAAATAATCATGCCTGGACTGCTGGCGTATGGTGTCCTATTAGGGCTGTTATGTATATATAATGATTATTCCATATCTGCACTTATGCCACTTGCTCCTATAGTTTACGGGCTAGTATTTGGTTTTGTTTATGTAAAAAGAAGACGCGCGTTTGACTCCATTGTTGTTTTAATGCTTTTTGCAATCTGGTTCCTACGACTGGTACTGATTCCATGCATATATGTGATGTCGGGATATACTTCTAATATTCAGACATCTGCTGGGACAGACAACCTAAATATGGCAGTTCTATTGGTAGGGTATGAATTTATCACGGTCGGTATTTTTCTTGTCACCAGCAGGAAAATCTCTGTTATTTGTAATACTGTTCAGAGTGAAGGTGTTAATAGCAGCAATAAAACAAAACAGTTTGTAAGAATCATGGTTATCGCTATTATAATGGTAGCAATACTCTGTGTGTTGCGCAACAGGTCAGTTCTTGCGGCGATATCTTCAATATTTGAAAAACTAGCTGGAACAACAGAATCAGCCATTGAGCGAAGACGAGAATTTTTATGGGTTAGAAGCAATTCGAGACTTGTTTTTCAATTGTTCTTCAACGCAGTATATTACTTACAAATATTGATCCCGGCTAGTTTGATTACATTTGTTATCAATAAAAGGAATAAAGTTGGCTCAAATACGCGAGGATATTTTTTGTGCTTGTTGATAGCTGCATCTTCTGTTTTGATAACAACGGATAACAACATAGATTCTGTATGCATTATGGTGGCGTGTTTACTTGTTATCATTATAAGCTATAGAAACACAGTTGCACATAAGATTCCTTTTCTAATTGGTCTTGTGGGTTTATTTATCCTCTATTTTTTGTTTACGAAAGCTGGAACATTCGCTGCAACAAGTGGAACAAATAATTCAGCAGGGAATGCATTAGAAGGGATTTCCGCAACATTATGTGCATATTTTTCAGCGATCCCAAATGTTAGTGCCGGATTAGCAATGAGATATTCGAACAAGCTATCAACACTTTTCGGAGATATTGTTGCAGGCATTCCATATATGGCAGCGTTTTTCAGAGGTTACCCAACAAGCGTAACAATTTACAACGAAGTTGTTCACGGTTACACAGGTGTTGTAAACCAGATTGTTCCACTGATTATTAGTGGATATAAGTTCTTTGGCCCTTTTGCCCCTGTACTTACAGTCTTGACATATTGCATTGCACTTAACATGGAAATAAAAATGCGAAAATCTCATGTAGTGTTTAATCAGGTTCTTTTCGCAGTCTTTGTTGTTAATCTTGCAATTGGACCTTGCATTTTTGGGTTTCCTAATACGATTAAACGTTTGTGCCATTTTGTTCCTCTTATTATTCTGGCGAACATCAATGAGAGAGTTACATTGAATGAGAGATAAATTTATGGAACGGAACAAAGCAGTATCAAGAATGCCTGAGATAGATGTTTTGAAATCGTTTGGAATCATTCTTATGATTATGGGGCATCAACTATATGGAGAAGGACTGGATCACTGGCTCCACGCATTCCATATGCCGATGTTTTTCATCATTTCAGGTTACTTATACAAGAAGCCGGATCATATAGGTAAAACCATATGTAGAAAGGAAAAGAACCTGCTGATTCCTTATTTATCTTTTGCATTCTTTCATATGGCAATTTCTTGCGTACTAAAGCTTAGAGAAGGCATCTCCGTAGTATCCTCTATTAAAAACTACTGTTACCATATTTTCCTTTATAATCACGAGGGTATGCCAATATGCGGGGCAATTTGGTTCCTTACTGCATTATTCTTCTTGAACGTTATTTATTATTTGATAGATCTTATCAAGAATGACTATTGCAAACTCGGCACGGTTATCGGCCTGTCAGCCATTGGAGTATTAATCCCATTCTTTGGATACAGACTTCCTCTAAGCCTTGATGTTTCATTAATGGGTACGGGACTATACTATATCGGAAATAAAGGCCGCAAGCTTTTCGAAAAGGTAAACTTAAAAGCTAATATCTGGGTTGGCTTCGTCGGATTGACTATAGGATCTCTCCTCGTGTTTTTGAACAGCACGGTGAATGTTAGACTGGCTACCTACGGGAACATAGTACTTTATTACTTTAATGCGGTTCTTTTGACATTCTCTTTATACAACATAGCCTTCGCAATTTCAAAACAGAATAACGTGATTAGCAAGGAATTGTGCTTTATTGGAACAAACAGTCTGGTCTATCTAGGATTAAATCAGTTTATTCTCATATTTCTTAAAAACATTAGCTTTGAAAATCAGATTATCAACACAGGCTATAAAGTGATTGCTCTCTTTACTTGCCTTGTAATCCTTCATTTGTGTTCGTTCGTATTAACCAGGACGAAACTTAAAATATTAATAGGTAGATTTTGAGGATTTGTGTATGAAAGTACTTTATGTAGGGACGGATGCGCAGGTTTGCGGAGCAAGCTTTTCAATGGTCAAATTGATAGAAGAATTGGACAGTAGAGGAGTAGAGGTCGTCCCCGTGGTCCATAGGGGTAATACTGATAATCTCCTTACCCAGAAAGGACGAAGCCATTATATAGTAAATGCCTGGTCTTGGATCGTAAGCAACAGCTATTCGCGTGTCAAGAAGACAATCGTGATGCTATCCAAGAAAGCATTAAATATCCCATGTTACTTTCAGTATAAGGCAATAATAAAAAAAGAAAAGCCTGATATTGTTCATTTGAATGCATTGACTTCGTATTCAGCAGCAAAGGCTGCTATTGATTCAGGGATACCGATTGTCTGGCACATCCGAGAAATGATTGAAGAAGACTTAAACAGTAGCTTTTGGAATCAAAGAGAAGCACATTCTCTGATGAAAAAGGCTGACTGTTTCATAGCTATATCACGGTGTGTAGAAGAAAAGTATAAACGAGTCGTTGGGGCGGACAGAATTCGCTGCATCTATAATGGTGTAGATGTTGGCAGGTTTCTCCGGGAGGATCATACTGCCTTTTCTAACAAATCCGTTGTTATCACGATGGCCGGAAGAATCAACAAATCAAAGGGACAATTATCGAGCCTTCAAGAATTGATACCGGTATTACAGGCCAACCCTAATCTTATCCTACAATTTGCTGGGCTTGGAAGTGATTCTGAGATTCAAGCTATCAAGAACTGTAGGGATAGGGCAGGAATATCCGAGGAACGAGTGAAATTGCTCGGCTTTGTAGAGGATATGGATCGGCTATGGGGAGAAACGGACATTGCTTTGGTCTACTCAAAGTTTGAAGCATTCGGAAGAGTCACTATTGAAGCCAAGTTGGGTGGAGCGCTGGTGGTTGGTTACAATAGTGGTGGTACAACTGAACTAATTGAAAATGGTGTGGATGGTTACCTGTTTGGAAATGGCTATAAATCCTTAAAGGAAACCGTCGAATTGATTTTGATGAATCCTCGTCAAGCATCAACAGTGGCCGCACAGGGTCGTGAGAAGGCAAAAACTGTTTTTACATCCGAGAATAACGCAATTCAAATAGAACGGTTATATAAGGAGATACTTGATAAATAGATTGTAAAGAACGCTTGTTAGAAGGACAAATGAATGCGTAAGAAGAATATATATAGGAGTGCTTTTATCGGGCTACTAGAAGAGGTTGTAGCCATCATCTGTGGATTTATTCTTCCCAGGATGATACTGACATACTTCGGCTCCGATTACAACGGAATAGTTGCGGCAGTAACACAATTTATCGGATGCATTGCGTTGCTGAAATCCGGCATTGGAATGGCAACAAAGGCAGCATTGTATGAGCCTCTATATAACCATGATCAACAAAAGATTGATGGCATTATGGCGGCAACAATGCGCTTTTTAAGGAAAGTTGCGGTTATATTTGTCGTTGGTATATTTATTTTTGCGTGTGTATATCCGCTTGCAATTAATAAGGAGTTTCCTTGGTTTTTTACTTTTTCTCTAGTGCTGATCATTAGTCTCGGAACATTTTTTCAGTACTACTTTGGCCTTGGAAATCAGCTCCTACTGGAAGCCGATCAGAAATACTATATTGTTTCTCTGGTTGCGATCACAAATACATTCTTCAATACAGTCATTTCAGTTGTTTGTATGAAGGCGGGAATGTCCATCCACGGTGTCAAGTTGTGCAGTGCACTCGTTTACTGCACAACTCCAGTAATTCTTTTTCTCTATGTAAATAAGACATATCATTTGAACCGTAAAGCACAACCTGACATGGAGAGTATTTCCAAGAGATGGGATGCTTTTGGAATGCAAATTGCTAACTTTGTCAACAACAACACTGATATTATAGTAGCTTCACTTTTCCTCAGCTTGAAAGAAGTTTCGGTCTATACAATATATTACCTGGCTATTAATGGGATCAAGAAGGTTGTCAGCAGAATATCTGTTGGAGTGGAAGCCGCACTTGGCAACATTATTGCAGAAAACAATAAGGATAATTTACAAAGCAGTTTCTCGTTGTTTGAGTTTGTCCTTAACTTTCTCTGTACTGTAGCTTTTTCATGTCTAATCATACTTATTGTTCCTTTTGTGAATGTATATACAAAAGGAGTTACAGATGTTAACTACATTAGGTATGCTTTCGGAATTATAGCTTGTGCTGCTGAACTTTTCTATTGCTTAAGGCTTGCATATACATATCTGGTTCAGGCGAAAGGGGCATTTGCTGAGACTAAAAAGTATTCTTACATTGAGGCGGTTATTAATATAGTCATTTCCGTTGCGTTAGTGAATTGGATAGGACTTGTCGGCATTGTTATCGGCACGCTAATTGCGATGATATATCGTACCATAGTATTTGCCGTATATGTTTTTAAACATATCCTTGAGAGAAACGTGATATTGTTTTTCGACAGGATGGTAATTACCGTTGCAAATATCGCGATTAATTACTTTGTTTGCGTACAGTTGTTATATAAAATGCCGCATGGAAACTATTTACAGCTATTCTTAGCAGCGATTCCAGTAGGAATAATTACACTAGTTATAACAAGCATGATTAATGGATTGAGGTATAAGAAGCTTTTCAGCAAATCCGTTGCATTAGTTGCAGGAAAGCTAAAGAAAAAAAGTGCTAGGAGATGATGGAATGAAGAAAATAGGAATAGCTACTCCTTTTAAAGTTCCCAACTATGGAACCAAGTTACAGGCATATGCGATATCCACTTATATATCATCCGTATATGACGGTGAGGTTGAAATCCTAAACTATAACCCAAGTAGCGATAGGAGAATATCAACAGTTTTCAGAAAAGCTTTTTCAATAAAAAGAAATATAGCTAGGATCAAGCGAATTCTAAATAAGCAAGCAGTCTTTAAATTGCAAGTTTAATTGCCTTACAAAATCTTACAGAACCCTGTTTTAAGCGACCACAATCTTTGCCATTTCATTCGCAGTTCGATAACCAAATATTCTCCTTGGGTAATTGTTCAT
>Ga0134098_1002770_pt1 | contig 11301 bp, 9 predicted proteins | sample 9_3taG_FD_94456 | JGI IMG/M metagenome (GOLD analysis project Ga0134098, IMG submission 94456) | Switchgrass degrading microbial communities from high solid loading bioreactors in New Hampshire, USA - 9_31_10_142_A3 metaG | ecosystem: Engineered > Bioreactor > Semi-continuous > Anaerobic >... | reverse complement strand
TACAAAAAATTTATTTTATTTTGCACATTACCGTGCAAAATCGGGCCAGCTTTTTCCTACTGTGGAAATAATAACGCACAGGGAGGAAAGTCATGCCATCGACCTACAAGACGCCGAACTTCGCCCTCAACCAGTGGCTGGGCACAGACACCTTCGCGCGCACCGACTTCAACGCGGACAACCTCATAATAGACTCGGCTCTAAAGCGCCTGAGCGAGGAGGTGAAGGCCGTTGACCCGCTCGCGAACAATCTCTACAACCTTATCCTGCAAAACTACTATGATGGAAAATACACGGGCTACAAAAAGGCGCTTATGTTCGACGGCTTTTTGAACTATGACAATATCGCAGGCATTTCCGAAGGCCTTTTCATAGAGACGGCAAGCTCGAAAAAGCGCCTTGCCTTCGATAATGTGGGCTATTCATCCTACAAATCCGTCAGCTCCCCCAGCACGGAGGAAAACAGCGACCATCTGACGAGGACGTGGACACCCGAATACTGCACGCTTGCAAGCGCCATCTCCTTTTTACTCCGCAGCAGTAACACCAACGCAACCCTGACTGTTACCATAAAAGACGACAGGGGGGAGGTGGTTGGTACTGCTACCAAGGTCGGGGGACTTCCCTCATCCCAGACCTTGTTTACTGTTGCTTTCTCCAACCCCGTCTATTTTACCGCCGGGAGAAAGTATACGATTGATGTCAGCTGCACTTCAAAAGTATATCTTCGTGTAGACCGTACCAACTACTGGGACATATATTTTGAGCTTGTCTGCTCCCCTACGATAAGAGACTCCGGCACCTGCGTGTCGCTGGCCGCCGATATAGGCAACGACTACATAAGGGCAATTGGCTGGGTCAGGTACTCGGGAGGCTCAGTAGGGCTGGGGCTTGACATCGGCGGCAGTACGCTTGATTTTACACTTATCGGGACCAGTTCCGCCCATACCGTGGACGGCGCGGTGGCCTGCACCGAGGCGGCATTCGAGCTTGATGTGCCTCCCGGCCTTTCCGGCGATACGGCCGTGCGCCTTATGCTCGACAAAAACGGCGATGCGAACATGTACGTTTACGACTACGGCGTGCTCTTCATATAAAGGGGGGTGAACTGAATGCTCGAAAAGATAAAAAGCCGCAAGTTTCTGATGGCCCTTACCTCGGTGGTCGTGGGGATACTCACGATTTTCGGCGTTCCCGAGGGGGTGGTGTCGCTTATTAGCGGCATATCGCTGGTGCTCATCCCCGTCGTCGTCTACATAGCCTCGGAGGGGCGCATAGACGCCGCCGCGGTGAAGCTCACGAGCGAGGCGCTGAGGGAAATAGCCGGGCTGCTCGAGAAGAAGGAGGCCGGGGAAGGGCGAAGCTGAGTTCTCCCCGCGGCGCGCGCCGCATCGGGCCTTGATGAATAAATAGTATAATAAACACGGCAGGGGCGCAGAGAGCGCGGCAGGACGGTTTTGCCGGGGCCGGAGCCGGCCCGCGAGCTTAAAAGAGCGCCGGAGATAAAGGATGCGCCGTCCGTCCAGCAATCATAAGGGGGCCTTCCCGCAGAGAGCGGGGAGGCCTTTGTGTTTCGCATATCTATGTAACGGACATGAATAATTATTAAAAACTTCTTGCATAGAGAGCGCCGTAATGCTATAATTTTAAGACATTAAACTTCAGAAAGAAGGCGTCCAGCAGTGGGAAGAATTCAAATTGTCAAGACGGAGAACCCGAAGCCCAAGCCAGACCAGAAGAACCTCGGCTTCGGACGCTATTTCTCCGACCATATGTTCGTATTAAACTACGACAAGGGGCAGGGATGGCACGACCCGCGCATCGTACCCTACGGCCCCTTTGAACTGGAACCCGCCGCGATGGTTTTCCACTATGCCCAGGAAGTCTTCGAGGGCATGAAGGCCTACAGGAGAGCCGACGGCGGCATCCAGCTCTTCCGCCCGATTGAGAACATACGCAGGATGAACTTCTCCTGCGAGAGGCTGTCAATCCCGCAGATAGACGAGGAGCTCTTCATGGAGGGCCTGATTGAGCTTGTAAAGCTCGACCAGGACTGGGTTCCCTCGGAGCCCGACACCTCGCTGTACATAAGGCCCTTTGTCATAGCGACTGAGCCGCACGTCGGCGTGCACGCCTCAAGCTCCTACATCTTCTGCATAATCGCCTGCCCGGTCGGGGCCTACTACCCCGAGGGACTGAACCCCGTCAAGATTTACGTTGAAAGCCGCGACGTGCGCGCGGTCAGGGGAGGCACCGGCCACGTCAAGGCGGGCGGCAACTACGCCGCGACGCTCAGGGCCGGAGAAGAGGCGAGCAAGCTGGGCTTTTCGCAGGTGCTCTGGCTCGACGCGATACACCGCAGGTACATCGAAGAAGTCGGCAGCATGAACGTATTCTTCAAAATCCAGGGCGAGGTCGTAACCCCGGCTCTCACAGGCTCGATACTGCCGGGAATCACGCGCGCCTCCTGCCTGCATATCCTGAAGGATTGGGGAATCCCCGTCTCCGAGAGGCCGATAGCAATCGACGAGCTCTTCGGGGCGGCGGAGGACGGAAGGCTGGAGGAGGCCTTCGGCAGCGGCACGGCCGCGGTCATTTCCCCCATCGGCAAGATAGTCTACGGCGATAAAACCGCAATCCTGAGCGGCGGAAATATAGGGCCGCTTTCAGCAAAACTATACGATTACCTGACAGGCATCCAGTGGGGCAGGATAGAGGACCCCTACGGCTGGACGGTCAGAGTCGTCTGAGGAAGAGAGGAATTCAGGTAGGTATGTACAGCATCTACAATCCCGAAGCGGAAACCATGCCCAGAGACAAACTGCGTGAGCTCCAGAGCGAGCGGCTGGTCAAGACGGTAAAGCACGTTTATCAAAACGTTCCCGCCTACAGGAAGAAGTTCGACGAGGCGGGGGTAAGGCCGGAGGACATAAAGTCCGTTGACGACCTCACCAAGCTGCCATTTACATACAAGCAGGACCTGCGCGACAACTACCCCTTCGGGCTCTTTGCGGTTCCGATGGACGACATCGTGCGCATACACGCCTCCTCGGGCACGACCGGCAAGCAGACGGTCGTCGGCTACACGAGAAACGACCTGAAGGTCTGGGGCGAGGTGATGGCCAGGACCATCGGCGCCGGCGGGGTTACGAAGAAGGACATAGGCCACATCAGCTACGGCTACGGCCTTTTCACCGGCGGTCTCGGCGGCCATCTCGGCTCGGAGACTATCGGCTGCGCGACTATTCCCGCCTCGACGGGCAACACCGCAAGGCAGGTCACGATTCTCGTGGATTTCAAGCCCACCTTCCTGCTCTGCACCCCCTCCTACGCCCTGACGATTGCCGAGTACATGGCCGAGCACGGAATCACAAAGGAGCAGCTCAGCCTCAGGTGCGGCTTCTTCGGGGCCGAGCCCTGGACGCGCGGAATGCAGCAGGAAATCGAAAACCGCCTCGGAATTGAGTGCTTCGACATCTACGGCCTGTCCGAAATCATCGGACCGGGCGTCGCCTACGAGTGCCAGGCCCACGAGGGCCTGCACGTCGCCGAGGACCACTTCATCCTCGAGGTCATCGACCCGAGCACCGGCAAGCCCGTGCCCGACGGCGAGCGCGGCGAGCTTGTCTTCACCTGCATCACCAAGGAGGCGCTGCCGCTAATCCGCTACCGCACGCACGACGTGGGCTACAAGCTGCCCGAACCCTGCAAGTGCGGGCGCACCCACGCGCGCATCAGCAAGATTCTCGGCCGCTCCGACGACATGCTCATAATCCGCGGCGTCAACGTCTTCCCCTCCCAGATTGAAAGCGTCCTGACCACGCTCGAGGGCATAGCGCCGCACTACCAGCTGCTCGTCGACCGCGTGAACAACAGGGACACCCTGACCGTGCTCGTCGAGATGACCGAGGACAACTTCACCGACGAGGTGAGGAAGATTGAGGCTATGGCCGCGAGGGTGCGCAAGGAGATTGAGAACGTGCTCGGCATCTCCGTCGACGTGCGTCTGGTCGCGCCGAAGACCATCACGAGATTCGAGGGCAAGGCGGTGCGCATCATCGACAAGCGCAAGCTCCACGATTAAAGGAGGAGACGAACATGACGATTAAGCAGCTATCCATCTTCGTCGAGAACCGCGTCGGCGCGCTTCTGGACGTCACGAGCGTCCTCCGCGAGAACCAGATTGACATGCGCGCCTTCTCCGTGGCCGAGACGACCGACTTCGGCATCGTCAGGCTGATTGTCAACAAGCCCGGCAAGGCGAGGGAACTGCTCCGCGCCTCGGGCCTCACGGTCATCGAGACGCCCGTGATAGGCGTCCTGCTCGAGGACACTCCCGGCACCTTCCACAGCGTTCTCGAGACGCTCTTCAAGGCGCGGATTTCGATTGAGTACACCTACGCCTTCGCCAAAAACTCCGGCAGCCGCAAGGCCTATATGATGATAAGGGTCGAGGACCCGGAAAAGACCGCTAAAATCCTGCAGGAGGCCGGCTTTACGCTCCTTTCCCCCGGCGACGTGTACGAGGAGTAGCCTAAGACCTTTTGGCGCCGCGCGCTTCTGAGGCGGCGTCCTCTCTGCAAAAGCATTACCATTACCGCACAGGCAGAATCCCCGATTGAGGCTTCAATCGGGGATTTGTTGCTTATATTGAGTTTTTCCCGTCCGCGACGGCCGGTCTAATCGCCGGGCGCGGGCCCTTGCGTTTTGCGGCTCTTCCTACTGCCCCGCCGCGCTTTGCTGCCTTCGCTTGAGCATGACTTTGATTTTCTTTTTCCGTATAAGGAACACTATCATAATTATCAGCGGAAAAACGAATATTACGGGCAGCGTGACGAAGGGGAAAATCCTGTCCGAGCGCAGAAGCTCGATGGTGCTGGATGTGTCCAGAATCGGCACAAGGCAGACGATAAAGCCGAGCACCGCAATGGGTATCACGAAGGATTTGTGCGATTTGGCCCCTACGATTTCCGAGAACACGTTGCTCGCCATGTAGTTGTAAAGCGAGAGCTTCAAAAGCGCGAGCGGGAACCAGGCGAGGGTGTTTATCGCCTGCATCCGCTCGAGAAAGCCGAGGGCCTTGACCTGCCTTGTGTAGACGTAGTAGGGGTTCCAGGCTATTCTCGCAAAGTCTATGCCGAGCACCAGAATCGTCGGCAGAAGGATAAGCATGAAGTTGACGGCGAAGGTGAGGACGGCTCTTATATATGTCTTGTTTATATTGACCTTCTCGTCGATATACTGCGCGAAAAGGAAAAAAATGATGGTTTCCGAGTATCTCGCGGCGGTGAGGAAGGCCCCGATATTCATGTCGATGAATTTCGAATCGGCGAGAACGGGCCTCAGCACCCCCCAGTCCATCTTGCCGAGCCCCATCAGGAAAAATGTCACTATCGTGAAGATTATGATGGGCACGAATATCGTAGAGAGCCTTCCTATGGTGCCGGCTCCGTTGTAGGCGGCGTAGCAGACCGCGATGAGAATGGTCACGAGAAGGCCCCAGGTGGGCGTGTCGGGGAAGAGATAGAGGTTTATGAACATCGAGACAATCAGCATGCAGGCGGTAAAGCAGTATGCGAAGAAAAGCACATAGAAAAGCGCCATGAGCTTTCCGAAAAACTTCCCCAGAATCATTTCGAAAGTCTCGTTGAAGCTAAGGCCCCGAAAATTGTTCGTGATAACGAGCAGCGGAATATTCAGCAGGAACATATAAGCAATCGTCATTATCAGGACAATCCAGACGTCCTGATTTGAGGGCGGCGTGTTCAGGATAGGCATAAAGGTATAGGGAAAAACGAGCGCGCTGCCCGAGGTCATGAAAACCAGCTGAAGGGCGGTGATGAAAGGCTTTTTCTTCACTTGTCCTCCTCCTCATACCTGAACGGCCTCTTAATCTCTCCGTAGCGGCGTATCCTGGACTCAACCGAGACGCTTATCTCGGCCTCCTTAAACTTTTCGTCCCAGTCCTTTTTCATATCCCTCCACTCCTTGGGGTGCTGGTCGTGGACGAATTCGCCGAAGCCGAAGATGTCGCTCTCAAACTCCTGCTGCGCCTTTTTGATTGCGCCCTCCACGTCCTTCTTCAGCTTCTCGTTGAAGGACTCCTCCAGCTTTTTGATTTCCTTGGGGTCGTTTATCTCGATTTCGCCGGTCTCCGCCGCGATGTTGGTGTTGACCTTGAGCTTTACGTCGATTTTTATCTTGTCCCCGTCCATGGAGGTCTTGACCTTGCACTTTGAGCCTGTAATTCCGAAAACCGTGTTTCCGGTCTCGGAGGGGACCGTGATGTGGATGTTGTGGACCTTGTTCATGATGAAGTTGTAGGCCCTTGTCTCCTCGCCGTTAAAGTAACCGGCAAGAACCCCGTCCTTGAACGCGGCAAGGCCCTCGCAGACGATTTTATATTCCTTTTTCTCCTCTCCTTTGCCGCCGTCGCCGCCCTTGTCCTCGCCCTTGGGGGTCTGGGACGGGTTTTCAACAATCTCGACAAGCAGCGCCACGGGCTGCTTTCCGTCGCTGTAGTAGTCCCTCACGAAGTCGAGGGTCGTCGGGAAGACGGCCTTCGATGATCTGTCCGGCAGAAAACGGCTCATGGTTTCAATATAGTTGCCCACTGTGTCGGACAGGTCCAGCGTCGCCTCGTATATTTTCTCGGGCTTATCGCCCTTAATCACGCCGATAAGCGCGGTCTCGTCGGTTATTTTCGCCCTGAGTATATAGTCGAGCGTCGGGTTCACGCTCTGTTTCGCGAGCTTTTCGGAGAAAAAGCGGACCTTGTAGTGCCCTCCGAATATGCTCCTGTCCACGCTCTGGGAGGCGTTGGCTATGGCCTCTCTCGGCGAGTCGCCCATTGCGCGGATGGTATAGTTCGAGCCCTTCGACTTCCCGCCGTCGCCGCTTCCGGCGTCGGCGGCGTTTAAAAACTCAAGGTGGACTATGAACTTCCCTTCGTCGTCCACGTCGTAAATTAAGCTGTTCACAATGCCGAGGTATTTCGGCTCGATTCTGCTCCAGCAGCCCGAGAGGGAGAGCATTATCGGCAGGCACAGAACTATGCATAAAATCCTTTTTATAGAAGCCGCCCCCCCTTTTTTAAGGCTTATTGCCCATTCTCTCGTTGTTGTGCTCTATTATCGTCTCCGGCCTGCGCCTGAGCTTTTTAAGCGGGGCCCTTACGAAGCTGTCGTTCATCTCGCTCAGCGAGAAGGAGGACAGAATCGGTATCCCGAAGCTCGTCGTCGATATCAGCTGCGCCGCCATGATGAAGGCGCAGGAGGCTATGCCGATAATCCCCATCGCGCTGCCGAAAATCCAGAACAGGGCCCTGTAGATAAGCGTGAACTCGGAAAGGTTCGGCACTATGAAGCTCGCGACCGCCGAGAGCGCGACGATTATAACCGAGGCTTCGCTCACTATTCCCGCGCTGACCGCCGCCTCGCCGATGATAAGCGAGCCGACTATGGTTATCGCGGAGCCTATCGCCTTGGGAAGGCGCGTTCCGGCCTCCTTCAGCAGCTCGAACATAAGCGTGAGCACGAAAATCTCGGCCGAAACCGGCATCGGGGTCTTGAGCGTCGAGGTGATTATGCTCCTGAGGAAGACCGAGGGCAGCATTTCCTGATTGAAGGTCACTATCGCGACATAGAGCCCCGGAACCACAACGGTTATAAATAGGCCGAGTATCCTAAGGAGCCTGAGTATCGAGGCGTATAAGAACCTGTTGTAGTAGTCCTCCGAGGTCTGGATGTTCTCTATGAAAAGCTCGGGGATAGTGAGAACGTGCGGGCTGCCGTCGCAGAGTATCGCGACGCGGCCCTCTAGGAGCCTGCCCGCCACGACGTCGGGCTTCTGCGTCATCCCTATGCCCGAAACCGGCGAGTAGGTGTTCTCCTCTATATACTGCTCGATATAGCCCGTTTCGAGGATTGCGTCGGTGTTGATTCTGGAGAGCCTCCGCCGGAGCTCGGCAAGTATCCGCGTGTTGACTATGCCGTCGATATAGGCGATGCAGACGTCGGTGTTCGTGACCCTGCCGAGAGTCATGGCCTCGAATACTAGGTTCGGCGTCTTGAGCTTTCGACGTATCAGCGCGGTGTTCGTCCTGATGTTTTCCGTAAAGCCCTCCTTGGGGCCGCGGATGACCGACTCCGCCGAGGGCTCCTCGACAGAGCGCTGCATCCAGTGCTTAAATTCGACAAGCCAGGCCTTGCCCGCGCCCTCGTAGTACACGGCGACGTTGCCGTCGAGGACGTCATCGATGGCCTTGGAGTATTTTTCGGTTACCGTGTAGACAGAGGAGATGGCGCCTGACACGTCCCCGTCGAACAGCGGCGAGCGGAGCGGCTTAACTATGTCCCTGTCTATGAGGTCCTTGTCCGTCATCCCGTCGACAAAGACGATGAGGGCTTCGCCGCACACGGTTTTAATGGTCGTTATCACCATGTCGGAGCTGTTTTTGAAAGTCGCCTTAACCCTGCTCTCAAGCTCCTTTATGCTGCAGGGGATTGTGTCGTTCCGGCCCTGCCCCTGGGCCTGACTCTGTCCCTGCTGACCCTGGCCGGACGCGGAATCCTGCCCCTGACCCTGGACGGAGGAGGGAGATTGCTGACCCTGCCCCTGGCCGGAGGAAGTGTTCTGCCCCTGTTCCTGAGCGGACGAGGAACCCTTCCCCTGCTCCTGGCCGGACGCGGGGGAATATTGATTTTTCCCGCCCGAGGCCTGCCGGTTCTGGCTAGGGGGCTGACTGTCCTGAGAAGAGGTATTCTGCGGCTCCCGTCCCGCGGCCTGTCCTCCCTGCGGGAGCGCATCCTGCCCGGAGGTCTGCCGGTTCTGCGCGGAAGCGTCCTGCCGCGCGGGGCCCTGCTGTTTCGGAATCCCTCCGCCCTGCTGTCCCGGGCTCTGCTCCTGCGAAGGCCCGCTCTGCCCTGACTGGCTGGAGGCGCTCTGGTTCAGACAGGAAGCGCCTTGCCCCGGAACTTGCCGGCCTTGGGAGGGCACGCCCTGCCAAAGCTGCCCCAGAGCCTGCCTCCACTGAGGCGTCGCGCCCTGCTGGGGCTGTCCGGCGGGGTTCTGGTTTAAATAAGAGCCGTATTGCCCCGAAGCCTGCTGATTCTGAGAGAAAACGCCCTGCCAGGACTGCGCCGGGGTCTGCCGGTCCTGAGCTGGGACGCCCTGCCGGTGCCCGGGAGTGTTCTGTATCAGATAGGGGCCGTGCCGCCATGGCTGCCCGGCGGCCTGCCAGCTCTGGGAGGACCCGCTCTGCTGAGGCTGTCCGGCGGGGTTCCGGTTTAAATAAGAGCCGCCATGCCCCGCAGCCTGCTGATTCTGAGAGGAAACGCCCTGCCGGGACTGCGCCGGGGTATTCCAGCCCTGAGAGAACCCGCCCTGCCGGGGCTGCCCGGTGGCCTGCAGGTTTTGTGAAAAGGCGCTCTGCGGGGCCTGCCCAAAGGCCGGCTGGCTGTAAAAAGCCTCCTGCCGGGCCTGTCCCGGGCTCTGCCAGCCCTGAAGGGGCGCGCCCAGCTGTCCCGGGCTATGCTGCTCCTGATAGAAGCCGCCCGCCCGCGGCTGCCCGGAGGGCTCAAACCCCGGCCGGTTCGGCGCAAAAGCGTCTCCCGGCTGCGTCTGGTTTGCGCTCTTCCACTCCGGCGCGAACCCCCAGCCTTGCTCCTCCTGCTTTTTCCTTTCCGGCTTTTTCTTCAGAAACTCGAGTATCGTTATCACCCCTGCATACCAAATGTTCACCGATATTATGCTCAATAGAAATTCTAATATGTCAATTATTGTAGTTATGTGGCGAAAGATTGGTTTTTGATCGGGGGGCGATGCGGCTAAATGGAGTCCAGCCCGCTACGGCGTGCTCGTTGACTAATTATAATAGTTAAAAATTCATAAGCGGCCGGCATTACTGCCGGCCGCTTGTTTTATTCCATTAACTAACACTATGACACCTCTAGTTATCAGAGCCGTAGTTCTCAAAGTAATAATCCGTTTCTTCGCATAAATTCTCTAATTCTTTCAATTTTGTAAATAGGTTTTCTAATAGACACTTCTTAATTTGAGGCTGGATATCAGAAGGTATTCTATGTAATTCGATATCCACAAGCTTGTAAATCTCTTGTATTGATTCGATAAGGTATTTGTATGACTCTATAGCATCAATGGAGCCATAACGTAAAAGCAATTCCTCTTTACACTTATTAACCATTCTTTTTGTGGCATCATAGCCCCAATCACTTAAATGAGGATCATTTAATAACACCTTTTCTTTCGCATACAACAGAAGCTGAAATATTTCTCTCATTTTCCTCTCCTTATGCATGTCAATATAATTTCTAAATTCATTATTCAATTTATTAATAGTAGTTTCAAGTATATCATTCACGCATATTGCTACATCGCCAATCGCTTTCTGGATGCTTACTTTTATTATATCAGGCGTCTCATGTGCTACATCTTCTTTTATGTATTCAAAAGAGCCTTTATTTAGAGAAACCTGTATTAAATAGATAAACTGGGACTTACATCTGTTTGTTGGATGCCCAATAACATCATTTCGCATTTCTCTTATTAAATAAGCGTCGGGATATTTCTCTTTAAAGTCGATTTCTTTATCAAATAAGGCAACACATATGCTATTTGCCGCGTCTTGCTGCACAAATAACGCTTGAATTAGCCCATATGTAAATAGATATTTCCCTCTAATATCTGACGGATAATCAGCATTAAGGTAATAATCAACTACATTGGCAGTATCCTCAAGAACATCTAAAGCTGAAGTCAGTCTAAGCCATTTTCCCCGATTATTAAGAAGCGCCGATTGCTTTTCGATTCGGTTTATATGCTCTCTAATTTGTCTTATTAGTTCAAATGAAACCGTTTGCATCTATTAACCTCTATCCTGAGTACCATTCGTATAAATTTTGATAGTGATAATTACTATTTCATCAAAATTCTACCACTTTCTCCATTTCCAATCAACAGAATTTTATCTAAAATATTCCACGCTCCGCTGACATTTATAAGTATAGGACTCTGAAATTGTTCTCCCCCCATTCTCCAAATTAAAATTCTAATACCACCGCACCCTCTCATATATATAGGTGAAAGAGTGTTTTAATTTTGGCGGCTGGTGAGTGAAACTCAATTTGATATGGGAGCGTGAAGGAATTGATTATACACACCGTCTCGCCGGGGGAGAGCGTATACTCCATAGCGAGGTTCTACGGCGTGTCCCCCTCGGAAATAATCCAGGCGAACAGGCTGACCCAGCCCGACGCCCTCGTCGTCGGCCAGGCTCTGGTC
>Ga0134098_1002769_pt1 | contig 11302 bp, 16 predicted proteins | sample 9_3taG_FD_94456 | JGI IMG/M metagenome (GOLD analysis project Ga0134098, IMG submission 94456) | Switchgrass degrading microbial communities from high solid loading bioreactors in New Hampshire, USA - 9_31_10_142_A3 metaG | ecosystem: Engineered > Bioreactor > Semi-continuous > Anaerobic >... | reverse complement strand
CCAAATCTCCACCGCGCAGACCCGGGTTCTCGGAACTGTTTTTATCTCGCTGTGCATCCCGCCGTTGCGGTACATTTGCCGTCGGCTTAAATCCCATTGGGCCCAGTCTTCCGGAACTTCCTGTTCCAAAAATTCTGCTATTAAGCCCTCCCAAGGATGCTTTGCTCTGTGGTCTTCCTGGATTTCCTTTGCGACTTCTTCAAGTGCCTGCGGCAGATGCAGCGTCTCTCCCAGGCGCCAACGGGTGACCGCTTCCGCCCAAATTTGGTCTCTTTCCTGGTCTAAATCCTGAAATACGTTTTTCTTTCGCGGCACCCGATCAATGTCTACGGGCCAGAAACGCCGGCCGCCCGTAGGGTCCACCAGGCATTCCTTGCTGTTGGTGGTGCCGAAGAACACGCACTGGCGCGGCCGATCGGCGGTATAGCGGCCGTATGCCGCCCTGTAGTAATCGTTTGTTTTTGTCAAAAAAGCCTTGACGGCGTCGACGTCGGTCTTGCTTAGAGCCTGCATCTCGGCTATTTCATTAATCCAGGTACCTTGTATTGTTTCCATCGAGTCCTTGTCGCCAAAGGTGCGTAAAGAGTCTGAGAACCACTCTCCGCCGAGCTTGGCCAGAATAGTAGATTTATGGCGGCCTTGGGGCCCCACAAGCACCAGCATGGTGTCGTACTTGCATCCCGGCCGCATGACGCGGGCGACGGCCGCGGTCAGGGCTTTTCTTGTGACAGCACGGGTATACTCGGTATCCTCGGCGCCGAGATAATCAATGAAAAGCGTGTCCAGCCTGGGAACCCCGTCCCAGGTAAGCGAGTTGAGATAATCGCGGACCGGATGATATGCCTGGTCGCTGGCGCAGGCGGCTACGGCGTCGAGTATGTCGTTCTTCGGCACTTTCCCAAAGAAGGGTTCGAGGTATATGCGGAGCTGCGCGGCGTCCTCGTCGCTCCATATCTGCGAGGGCCCCGGGCGTTTCCACGGTAGCTCGCCGATGACGTCAATGCGGCCGGAGAACAGGTTGAGCCGTATCTTGCCTTTCAGCCTCGGGTCATTTTCCAGCACAATCTGAAGATTGCGCATGGATTTCTCCGGCTGCCCCTGGCTGTTTATCGCCAGCTTCTTCTTCCAGTTCGGGTCATCCGCCGGCTGGGGCTCCCCGCCGAAGGCTTCCAACGCCTCGTCCCACTTATGGGCAAGCAGGTCCGCTTTAATCTCTTCGTCGGCGAGAGCGAGGTCCTGCATGGCCGCGTAGGACGGCAGGCGGTTGGTGGGCGTGTCCGGCTTTGCCTCGTCGTCAAGCTCGCCGAACTTATGCAGGCGCACCAGGTCGAAGGCGTTGACCAGCTTGCCGCTGCACGGGTCAGTGGCATGGTGCGAATAGAGGAACTTGCCGCCGTCGTAGACAATGGCGCCGCCTGTTGTGCTGCCGCCGGTATATGTATAGCGGTCGGACATGCCGTCCACGGGTTCATATACACCGGGGAGAAATACTTCCATAGCGCGGTAGATGTCGTAGACGCGGCAGAAGGCGCCTACAACGCCGGGCTTAGTCTCCGGGTCCCCTTGCTTTGCCGCGAGCTTTGCCGGCGTCTGTGGGGCTCCGGGGACCTGCGGCCAGCTGCTTACATCCCGCCAGTCTTTATAGGTCGCCAGAAGACCGTCGGCGTCGATGAATGGCTTGTCCGCCCAGCGGTATATGTACTCCCCGTCGGCGCAGCAGGACGGCCAGTACATCAGCCTGTGCGCTTCGAAGGTGGAGGGGTCGGCCATCTCGATGCCGATGTACTCGGCCATCCTGCGGGCAAGCGGCTCATATTCGTCCGCCCCTACCGTGCGGTTGAGGGGGAAGATAACGCGCAGCCGCGGGGCCTCGGGGGCGTGCTTGCGGGTGGAGTAGACGCAGTAGCCGCACTGCAGGGCCTCCAGGCGGCGCAGCACGTCCTCTGTTCCGCCCGGAGGTATGTTGTCAAGGTCGAGCGTCAGGATATCCCTGCCGGCCACGGCGCTGCTTTTGCGGCGCGGCCCGTTCAATGCGCCGCCCACGAAGCCGCCGATGTCTTTCAGGTCGTCCTGCTGGGACTTCTTCATGGAGAGGTATTGGGCCCTGGTTTCGGTCCCTCTCGTCGGCGTAGCCAGCCTGGAGTATAGCTCCGAAACCATCAAAGTCTGCGGTTTCCATACGGTAGCCCGGCGGCTGCTGCCGACTGATATAGTTATTTGCCGATCGTATGTAAGCATGGAGTATTACTCCTTTACATTTGGCGAAATATGGGTTATTATGGGTATAATTAGAAACGGAGCGTGTTGATATGAATATTAATGAAAAAGCAAAGTTTATCGCGTTGGCAAAACTATTAGGTGCTGAAGAGTCGTATTCTGAGTTAGAAAAGAAATTTTCTAAATATTATGAAGGGGCAAAGCAAGTATTAAGCGCATCGCAGGAACCGAATAAAGTGGAAGTAGGTGAGCGCCCTTCATGGCTTTAATCCTTTCTGAAGTATTCATCTATCCACCCGTCTGCGCTTAGCGGCAGGTCCGGCGCCCAGGGTATGGGCTGGGACATTATTTCGATTACCTTGTCCAGATCGGCGCGGTCTTTATCGATTTCAATTACAACTTCATCGTGTACGTCGAATACGACCGGGAAGCCCGCGGCTTCGAGCCTCATTAAGGCTTCGAAAAGACAGTCTCGAGCTACGGCCTGCGTGATGTTTTCAACGAGCTTGCCGCCGTAGGTCTCCACAACCTCCCATTTCTTCGAGGTCTGGTTCATACCGTAATAGCAGAGACTTTCCCTGCCGAAGCGGTTCTTTCCCATGTGCGGCTTTGCGTAAAACAGCTTGCGGCCGCTGGGAAGCCGGATCGTCAGAAAATCTAGTTCGTTTTCGGGGTCCCATTCCCGCGCGAATTGTATCCCGCGCACCGCGGTCACGGCGCCGCAATTAACCGCTCCAATGGCCGCGCGTTCGACGTCGTACCAGTACTGCACGATATTCGGATTGGCTTGCCTCCAGCGCTCCACGATGTCCGGCAGCTCATCTTCGGTAAGTCCATTATCAAGAGCGCCCATAGCTATAAGCGCGCCGGGTCCTCCCTGATATCCGAGAGCTAGGGTCGCGACTTTGCCCTTTTGCCGGTATTCATATTCCGGTTCTCCTTTTTTGATTTTTTCCAAAGGAATTCCGAACATCTGACTTGCTGTGGCTTCGTAAATCTTGCCATGCGTTCGGAAGACATCCAGCACCCATTCCTCGCCGGCCAGCCAGGCGATCACCCGGGCCTCGATGGCTGAAAAGTCGGCGTCTATAAGCACTTTGCCCGGGGCCGCCACAAAAGCTGTGCGAATAAGCTGGGACAGCGTATCGGGGATGTTGCCAAAGCAAAACCGTAACCCGTTGAGGTCTCTCTGTTTGACCAGTTGCCGGGCAAGGTTAAGCTCCTTGAGATATGTACGGGGCAGGTTCTGAACCTGTACAAGCCGGCCGGCTTCCCTTCCCGTCCTGTTGGCCCCGTAGAACTGCAGCAGTCCTCTCACTCTGCCATCGGAACAAACACAGGTTTCGATGGCGTTATATTTTTTAGTAGAGGTTTTACCAAGCATCTGCCGGATTTCCAGCACCCGGACTGCAGCGTCGCTTCCGATGTCCCTGTTCAGGAGCTCCGCAACTGTTTCTTTGCGCAGGTTGGTTATTTCCTCTTCGGTTTCCTCCTCCAGCCACTTGGTCAGCTGCGCTACGCTGTTCGGATTGTCAAGGCCGGTAAGCCGCACGGCCTCGTCCATCAGCTCCCGGCGTACGGTCTCGGAGCACCATAAAGCTGCGTTCACAAATTCCAGGTCTACGGCCACGCCCCGGAGATTTATTATCTGATCAAGCTCCCACTGTTTTTGTATCTCCGGCGGAACTGGGAAGCGGGACAGCCTCCGGGCAATTTCCATTTCCGTAACAACATCCTGGGCGTTGTACTGCTTGAAAAGCTCCCATTTAGCCGGGTCGTGATGCGGAAGATTGCGTGAGCGGCAGCCGTTGGACTTTGTGGGTTTACAAGGCGTGCAGAAATATTTGATCAGAGCTTTCCCCGCGGCCATCTTCTGCTTGTCCAGTGGAATACCGAGAGCTTTGCCGGCGGCGTCAAGCCCCGCGGGATAGCCGCAGTAAAGCCCGCTGAGCATTGTGTCTCGCCATTGCGGGAGCCACTTTTCGGGCGGGTATGACTTGTTTTCAGTCAGCCCGAAGTATCTGGACAGGCAGTACCATTCGAAAGCAGCGTTATAGGCTCTCTTAATCGTGTTCGGGTCGAATAGATGCCATATTACATCATCCGGCAACCGCGCATCCGGCTCAGTTAAGTCAATCACTTTCACAGGTCCCTCATCGAAACTATACGCGAACAGAAGGACCTGGAAGTCCGGGCTCTGGGCGTATTTGTAGAGCCCGGACTCCGTGAGGTCGACAGAAGAGTACGTCTCAATGTCGATGCTTAAGGTATGCATAAGTTAATATGGCAGCCCCGTGAAGGGATTGACGTTGCCGGAAGGTGCTCCCCAAGAAGGAGCCGCAGGAGTGCCATAGCCGGAAGTAGAGGGTGCTCCGTATCCGAATGCAGGAGCTGCAGGAGCGCCATAAGAGGGAGCCGGGGAACCGGTGGGAGCGCCGAAAGCTTCTTCTGCGGTCACGCGGTCGACGAGAGGCTCGCCGTCGCGGAGCTTCTGGACATGGTTAAGCGCGCATCCGATACCCTTCTTGCCGTTGCTGTTGTACGGGAAAAACGTAACATTTACGCGCCCATAGCAGCCGGAATACACTTCTCTGGGATCGAGAATGGGCTGAATGTTAATATCCACTATGCCCGGCTGATTCTTAGAGCTGGCGGTGAAGACCCACATGCCTTTGCATTCGGCGCCGAAGGGCTGTCCGTCGCTGGGGCGGGGGCCGTCGCCGTCGTGGACGCAGATGGCCGGCTGAGGCGGGCGGACTCCGTTCCAGCATCTGTTGACACCCATTTCAATAGCTGCCGCAATAGCGGCGTCGATTGCGGCCTTGGTGGCCGTGTCGCTTTTCGGGACCAGTACTGTGACGCTGTATTTGGGTTCGCTGCCGGGTCTGGTTTGAGGTTCGAAAACATTTACGTAAGAAAGGCGGACTTCGCCGGTGGTGATTGTGTTGGCGTTCATTGTAATCTCTCCTTTATTCGTTATTTGTAGTTGCAAATGCTATCACAGCCGGGTTATATGCGGGACGTTTGTCCGATTCAGGAGCGAGCGTCGGCTTGCCGGGTACCTTGGTAACGTGCGGCTTTACGACTTCCTCGTAGACTTTTTTACCTACGGCTTTTTCAAGTGAGGTGGTGTAACAGGTTTGCGCTCCCATAGTAGTGCCTCTTCAAGGCCGGCGGCCATAAGGGCAGGGAACGCCGCATCAACTCCGCCCGTCCATTCTCTGCTGCCGCGGCCCTCAACAGCTTTCCAGCCTGGTATCTCATGTCCCGCCAGAATTTCCTTCAGCGCGTATTCCTTAACGTCGTTGTACCAGGACACCAGCAGTTCCCCGCGTTCGAGGATGTTTCCTATCTCCGAGGGCGACAGCGTTGAGGGTAGAGAGAGTTTGAACTCTTCGAGGGACAAAGCGCTGTTTGCAAGGGCTCTGCACTTATGACGCACGGGGCAGAAATGGCTCTTGCACCATTCGCCGGGGTTCAGCTCTCCTTCCCCTTTCAGCGCAAGGGCTGCGATTGGCGCCACTTTGTCGCGGCCCCATGTCTCCAACTCTGCACGCGATATCTCCCAGTCGCTCACGCTATTCAGGGCTGGCTGGACGATGGTTGTGCGCACGGTATGAATTGTGTCGCCAAAAAGGGGGCGATAGAGGATGAGTGCTGCCAGCCCATATAGCATCATTTGCGGGTTCTCCACGGCGCTTACAGGGATGCCGCTGCCGTTTTTATAATCTGTCACCCAAAGGACGCCATCGCCGATCTGAATGCAATCTGCGGTGCCGGTGGCGGGGCTGCCGTCTTCCTTTGTTTCACCGGTTATCAGGCCGATCGGAACCTGCGTTTCGAGCGCGATAAACGGCTGTGACTTAAAAGACATGGCGTGTTCGGTTAGGACCTCGACATATTGATCCGTGTATCCGTCCATGACCTTCTCGTAAAGCGGGTCACTCTGCAGCTTGTTAAGCTGGCTTGTATAGGTTTTCTTTGATAGTGGAAAAAACTTCTTTCTGGCCTTCAGCTCGGCAATGGCGTGAGCCAGGCGGCCTTTTTCCGCGTCTGTGCTTGTCTTTTCCGGCTCGCCCTCCCCCAGCCTCGCCGAGGGAGGGCATTTGAGCCAACGAGCTGCTGAGGACGGGGCTAATAGCGCATGATACTCTCTCATAGCTTAGCCCCCATTGCCCGCAGCTCGATTGCGAAGGGGCCGAGCTGCTCAGGTTTAAGATCCGTTACCATATTCGCGCCGTAGCGTTTGAGTAGTTCCATCAGTGCCGGCATCAGGCTCGGGTTAGCCGCTATAAGGTCGGCGCCGGCCTTGCCAATCTGTTCATGGGTGTATGTAGGAGGCGGCGCCACAGGCGGCTGAGCGGGAGGAGGAGCGGGCGTGGCCGCCGGGGTCGGCGCGGTAGGTACGGGCGCCGGTGTGTTAACATTGGAAGCCGTCGGCGGTGTAGCAAAGGCCGTGGGGTTCGATGGTGCTGGGTTCGAGATGGCAGCCTGTGGCGTGCCACTCACAGGTGTGGCCACAGGGGCAGGCGTAGGGTTTGCTGGTTTATCAGGCTCCGCAGGCAGTACATCTTCGCTTATAAGTTTCGCGGCTCCGAGGATGGTCGAGAACAGTTCCTCCGGCGAGTCGGCGCTAATGGACATCACTATCTTGCCCATGAATTAATCCTCCTTCTGCTCTATAGTGACGGTTACGCCCTTTTTGGGGTCGATACCGGCTTCGTCAACCTGCTTTTTCTTCAGGTATAAGGTGACTTGGTCTGGGCGTTCGCCGGCTTCGAACCTGTAGCAGGTTTTGGTTTCGGTTTTGTAGGCGAAGTTGATTTTAAGCATTTTCAATATCCTCCTCTTTCGAAAATCTTTCTGGCGCAGCTCCGGCAGATATGTATGTCGTCAATATGGAGCACCTCTTTAGAGCTGCCGCAGAGCTTGCAGTTTTTGTTTCCGGGCGTAAGCAGTATTCCTTCAGGGACAGGGGTGATATAAACCAGCGAGTCTTCCTTGATGTTTCCGGCCCGGAGCATGTCCTTGGGTATGGTGATTCTGCCCGTTTTGTCCATGTGTCTTGCGTATCCTAGCATATTGACATCCTTTCGTTATCCGCTTATAATGGCGGTAGAATAGGTTTTTGAATGGCCGTGTTTCCGATGGCAGTCGGAACACGGTTTTTTCTTTAATTGAGGTTGATAATGTACTTTTCAATAGTGCAGTCAGCCGTTAAGCGTAACGACGCCGATATAGTGCTATACTTCGTGCTTGCGGCGACAATTTCAAATTCTGCGTCCCCATAATTCTCAAGCAACTTCGATATGGTCCTTGCAAAATCCCCGAGGCTCAGAGTCTTTGAGAGTGTCGGCTCGGGCAGCGGTTCTATTGGATATTCCTGCACAGGTTCCGCGGAAGGCGTTGTCGGCGCCGTTACATTTTCCTCCGGTGTCGGCAGATTTTCCTCGACAGGTTCAGCCGTGATAACTGCGTTGTCCTCTTCCTTCGGCTTCACGCCCCTGTTCGCTTCGAGATTGTTTTTTCTGCGCCATTTATAAATGGTTTGGGCGCTGACGTAACAGGCTTTGCCAATTGCTATGTCAGATAAGCCCTGTTTGTAAAGCTCCATCGCTTTTTCCGTATCAAACGAATATTTGCGCTTTTTATTAGTTTCCTCCATTGTTGCCTCCTTCTTTTTTAATCCGGTATGCTCCGTGCAGCCTTCTCCGGCCGGACATGGACGACGGCGCTTGGTTTTTAGGTGGTAGTCGCACGACGGGGTTCGGCTGAGGTAAGCGCATCGACCAAAGGCGGTTTTACAGTAATCGTAATTGAACTCTTCGGAAGCTTTTTTCATCGTTTTTATCTTTCCTGTCACAATGAGGACATATGTAGCGCTTAGGGTTAGGCCCGGTTGCTGAGACGTTCCAGCGCTTTTGACAACGGGCGCAGATTCGGTAGCGTCTGTTCATATGGTAGCCTCCTGATTTACCTTCCAGATATGTACAACCGTGAAGACTTCCGATTGCGCTTGTGTGATTCTGACGCCCCCTTTTGGAGGATAAATTCCTAGGGCTTTAAGCAATTTCTCCTCCCAAAGCTTGCGGCGCTGAGCATACTCTGCTTTATGGGCTTCCCATTCGGCGTCGCCTTCGGGCCCGTCTTTGTAGCACTCGCGGGTATTCAGGCATTCGGAACGATTCCATTCGTTCAGGGCGACATGGTTCAGGCGGACCGTGGTTGCCTCAACGATATACAATTTGCCGTTTCCTACCCCGTCGTCCACGAATGCACCACGAAGCTGATCGCCAGCCACAGAGTACCCGGCCAAAGCGGAAGCCAGAAGCACTCAAGGCCGCCGACAACTCCCAGGATAAACAGAGCGCTGGCGCCGCAGATAAGACGGGCAATTTTGACTTTTAGGCGGTTGCTTAGTAGTCTACGCTTTGGAATAGTCGAGGCTTGTCCGCAGCGGGGGCATATGTACGTGTTCATGCCGTCAGCCTCCGCATCCTCTGATTCTCGCGTTTCTGGTACATCTTCTTTTGATACTCTTGAAACTTCCGCACATGGGCGGGGCCGAGGGCCTGCAGGATTGACTTGTCCGTTGTCTCTGTAGTGGCAAAGCTTTTCCAATATCTCATGCGCCGGTTGATTCGGTTGAAGCCCGGGCGCTGCATGTTTGCCTTGGCGAGTCCGCGTAGGTATTTTCTCATTAGTTCACCCCTTCCTTAGTAGACCCAGATCAGGATAATCGCCGTCACCGTCAGCAGAAACCAGACAAGGCAGAATATTACTGAAGCTACTATCCGCAATCGCCTTCTCCTGGCCTGGCGTAGCGTGTGTTCCCGAAACCGCGCTCTTGAGATTTTCTCAAACTCCTCCATTGTTCTCCTCCTTGCCTTTTGTCATATTTTGGGGTATTATCGCCTCAAGGGAGGAGGTGATAACAATGACAGAAAATGAAGCAGCGTTACAGATTGTTTTAAAAGCGATGGAACAAGGGTTAATCCATTTAGACAGGTACGCTTATAGCGAAAAGGAAGCCATAGAAAAATCTAATGCATTTAACGCGAAGCAAATATCCGATTTCTTCAACTCAGTAGTGCAATCTATTTCGAACCAATTTGAGAAATTTCGAGTATAGCTTTTACAACACATAGCGAATCCTTAGCGTCGCAAGTCTTTAACTTCTCTATGAGCATCGGCACCTGCTCGTAGAGAAGTTCCTTTATATCGCGCTGATTTTCCGGTATAATTCTCATTTCTATCCCACCTCCTGTAGTTTGAAATATCGGTGCCCTCCGTGTTCGGCAACAAATACCAGGCTCTCATGCCAGTCGCTGCGGCAATATTTCGGCGCGTAGAAAAATAGGATTGGCTCGTTTGTCGCCATTTCGCCCTGGTCGAATACCCTCGCCACCGCCTCTTTTACTTTTTCGTTTACCTCTTCCGCCGGCGGCGCGTATTGGTATAACTCCACCGCCTCGTCGGGTCGGATACCGTCAAGCTCGCTTGCGTTGAGGATGCATTGCGCTACGAGCATGAGTCCCTTCAGGTCCTCAGTGTTGCCACCCTCAGCCATGACAGTGCGCTCAACGATATCACGTTCGTCAGGGGTCAGCTCATATCTGGGCGGTGGTGTTGGTTCCGGCGCCGATGTCGGTGCTGGCTCGGCATAGGCAGTACGGGTTATGTATTCGTCCGTTGCCGCAGTGGCCGGCGGCTCGGGAGCGATCGTCGGAGCTGGCTGGATCGGCGCGAGGACTAGAAGCCAGAACAGGGTTATAAGCACGATGGTCCATACGGTTGCAAAGTAAATCCGGTTGAATCTGTTTTCAAAATAGCTTTGGCGTTCTTGTTCGGACAGCCGGCGGTAATTTATGATTTTCATATCCCTCTCACGCCTTGCCATCTTTTGGGAAATATTCAGAAAGGGCTTCATATGGCACACCAAGAATGTCAAGGATTGCGTACATTTCATTAATCCTCCACGGCACCTTTCCAGTCATGCGTTTACTTATAGACATTGGCTGGTTAAGGCCGAGTTTTTTGGCGAGATATGCTTGATCGATTTCTTTTTCGACCAGCGCCCCTCGAAGTTTCCGGTAGAGCATTATGTATCCCCTTCTTCTGCTCTCGTAGAGCTACTTCTTTTTCCTAGGCCTATTGTCACCATCAGTGACATCGTCATCAAAAAAAAGATATTGAACGGTAGTGTTGTAGTAATTTGTCAGCCTAATTTTAATTTCATCGCGTGGCACGCGGGCTCCCGTTTCATACATCGCCATCGCTGAAATAGAGACGCCGATTGCATTTGCGACCTCTTCGCGCGTTCTGTTCCCGCGCGCCTTAATGAGCTTTTCCGCTGTAGTCACTATTTCACCTCCTTGTCACTATATGTGACAACTTTATTATAGCGAGGTGTTCGACAAATGTCAACACATTTCGTGACATTTTTATATTTACATTTGTCACAAAGTGTGTTATGATTTTTTGTGAAAGGGGGCGATAAAATGTCAAAGTTAAGCGATATGATAGTGTATCTACGAAAGCGCGCAGGTTTATCGCAGCAAGAGCTTGCCGATGCATTGGGTATTTCCAGGAGTACAATAGGTATGTACGAAACAGGCAAAAGAGAGCCAGACTTTGAAACGCTTGAGGCGATTGCGGATTTTTTTAATGTTGACATGAACTTTTTGCGCGGGCAGACGGCTGATATTCTTCCGTATAAGCGCGGCCGTATAATCCCAATTGTGGGGGTTATTCCGGCAGGCAGCCCTATTCTTGCGATCGAAAATATTGAAGGGTACGACCTTGCGGACGTACCCGAGGATAGAGAATACTTTTTCCTCCGTGTTAAAGGCGACAGCATGGTAAACGCCAACATATTCGAGGGAGATTTGGTGCTAGTCGAAAAGTGCCCCTGCGCCGAGAATGGGCAGATTGTCGCTTGTATCATTAACGGAGAAGAGGCTACTCTGAAAAGGTTTTATCGGCAAAAAGATACCGTTATTCTTCAACCCGAAAATCCTGCATATCCACCGATTATAGTTTCCTGCAAAGATTTTGATGCTGGATACGCTCGAATACTGGGTGT
>Ga0134098_1002764_pt1 | contig 11311 bp, 19 predicted proteins | sample 9_3taG_FD_94456 | JGI IMG/M metagenome (GOLD analysis project Ga0134098, IMG submission 94456) | Switchgrass degrading microbial communities from high solid loading bioreactors in New Hampshire, USA - 9_31_10_142_A3 metaG | ecosystem: Engineered > Bioreactor > Semi-continuous > Anaerobic >... | reverse complement strand
CGCTGTTCAGCTTGAGGGTTTCCTGAAGCCTTTTGTCGCGCTCACCGACAGCGACCTGCTTCTCCGTGTCTTTGATGCCCAGTTGAGCCTTCAGCTGCTCGATTTCCGAGGACTTCTGGTCAAGTTGGGCTTGAAGTTCACGGTTGGCAAGTGTGAGCTGCTCAAGTTTGCGTACCTGCCCGTCGTAGCGGGCTTTCCAGTCCACAGGCTGCGTCGAAGCCTGCTCCGCGGGGACCTGCTGGGGAGGGGTTCGCACCTGCTCCTCAGGGGTTTTGGCGGTGTTTTCTTCCATGTGAATGGTTCCTCCGGGATCTTTCGATGTCGAAAGTTATTTCGCGCGCCGCTTTCGCTTTGGCGTTTCTTCCGGTTTCTCGGCGTCCGCCTCTTCGACGATCGCTTCTTCACCGGCCGGCTGGAGAGCGCTCAGCTCCTCGGCAACGGCGCTCAGTATGAGCTGCGCAGTAAACCGCTGGTTGGTCGGTATCTTGCGCAGGATGTCGTCAATCTTTTTCTGCGTCAGCACAGATAGCCTCCTACTCGGTGTATTCCTTTCCCCGCCAGTAGGCGGTGACTTTCCCCAGGCGGCGGTGGAAGGGAATGGCCTCGACCGCTAAATGGTTTGGAGAAACTTCGGCAAGGACGATCCCCTGCTGCCAGTTGGGGTTGCGGACGTATTCAGGGTTCAGGTCACAGAGGCAGAAGCATTCATGCGCCTGGACCAGACCCGTGCGGGTGCGGGCGTAGTAAGAGCCGCCCCGGTGTGTGTGGCCGGTCAGAAGCGAGATGGCGAACATTTCGCTTTCCAGCTCGGCTTTCGCGGAATAAGCGGGATACTTGCGGACCTGTTCCCCGTGGCGGACGGTTAAGCGGTTGTAGAGGGCGAGCTCCTGATTGGCCCGCTCCCCCTTCTCTTTCTCCCAGACGATGTCCAGCTCGGCCATCCTCAGGAGGCTGGGCAGCCGCAGCACATCCAGATCAAAGAGTTCGGGATGCCGCCAGAGATAACGTCTCAGACGGTCCTCGTGATTACCGATAAGAAAGAAGGCACGAGCATTGGGGGCAGCATCCCGCCACTCTCTTTGACCGGCCATCCAGCAGTTGATTTCGTACTGGAGGCCGCCCTTTTTGATGCGATCTGGATTTTTGTCGAAGGCGGAAACAGCGTAGAAGTCTATTCCGTCCGAACCGGCGATGCGGATATGGGGATCAAAGTCGCTGACGATCTTTAGTGCCACCGCCCTGGCGTGATCGTCCTGGAATGGGTAGTGCTCATCGGTCGGAAACGCCAGCCTCAGAGTTGGCACTGGTATCCTCCTGTTGATCTTTCGACGTCGAAACCGCTTCACGCAGAGCGTTTTCGGCTTCCTCGAACTGGCGGTCCTCATCCGCGTTGCGGTGATTACCCCACAGCCGGTCGTCAGCCAGCATGGCGACAATGCGCGACACTTCGCTGGCGCCCCGGCCCAGAAGGTCCTGAGCCGTCTCCAGACTGATGGATGGCGGATCGGTCGAAAGCAGCTTGATAACTTCGTCCACGATGGCCCGCTGGTCGCGGGGCAGGACGGAGTGATATTTCGGGACGATGCTTTCGGCTAAAATGCAGCTGACAGCCCGTTCCGGGATGTCGCTGAAGGCTTTCTGCTGCAGGATCAGGGCGGAAATGCGCAGCGCCCGCCGCAGACTGGCGGTCAGGTACGAACGGCTGCGCAGAATGGATTTGACGAGCGGCCACAGCCGGATTTCCAGCGTGATACCGGACCGCTGGCCCCCTCCCTGGTCCTCGCCGAATGCAATCGGCGGCGCAAAGGAAGATGTGCGCGCCCAGTCATACAGGAACTGGACGTGCTGCAGCACGCCGGGCTGCACGGCGCTGCTGGCCTCCAGGACGCCCACTTCCGGTTTCAGGTCGCCCACCTGGCGGCCCAGGTTCCACATGGAGTTGGCGCCTAGGGGGTAGTTATCGGCGTTGAAGTCGCGCGGCAGGTTCAGGCCCCAGCGGGTGGGGTGAGCGTTGTAGGCGATGGCGTCGCCGATGTCCGCCACGCGCAGGTTGAGTTCGTTCTGGATCGGGATAATGTCTCTGGCAAGGCTGTCGCCCCACCAGTAGTTGAAACGCAGCCGGGGAGTGTAAACAAATGGCACAACGCCCCAGGGGTTGTAGCCTGAATATTCCATCAGGGGTTGGCCGTCCAGGTAGCTCTCGTACTTCTCCCTGGTCCAGTGCTCGATGCGGTGTACGATCTCTCTGCGGCCCTCAAACCCGTATCTGGCACGGGCCTGGTCGCTGGTCATGGCGACCACCGTATAGACCTCCAGGAGCTCGTCCGGGTCGTCCGGATCCCAAACCGGATAGAAGCTTTCCCTCGGCACCCTGGACCAGCGAATGTGACTGCGGGAGTGCAGCACGGGTGTGATCTTAAGCGCCCCGCCGCCGTATACGTTGCGGTCGAGTTCGAGCTCCCAGAGCATTTTTTGAGCATCGCTGTCTTCGAGGATCTTGTGCGCCAGGTTAATGGCCTCCTGGTGCGTGGGGGTTGCCTGTTCGTCCTGCCGGGTGGCAAAGCGCACGGGCAGGTTTTCGTATTCACCGAAGGCCGCGTCGCTCTGGGCGGTGCACAGCATCTTGACCAGGTTGAGCCCCGCCGGGTAGAGCAGAGGCGCGTCCGGGTCGGCGAGAGCGCCGTCCTCCGACGGCACCTGCTCGTTGAAGACGTCACCGTTAAAGTAGTAGCGAACCGTCTCGCACTCCATCAGCTGGAAATCCCAGCCGTTGCGCATCTCCCCGGACAGGCGCTTGTCGAGACCGAGATCGGCCCAGTTGGGAAAATCAATTGCCATCGAATACTCCGGTTAAACAAAAAGGGCCAATCCTTAGCTGGATTGGCCCTCTGTCTGTACAGTCGGGTTTATAGATTTAGCTTTTTTCTCCGCAAGCAGCGGTGTCCGTTCGGAGTTGTGTCTGTGTATTCGATCAAGGTCGGTTCAGACTGGTGGATAACGACCTTGTCGATGGGGTGTGCGCGCAGCTCTGTAATAAAATTGGCTGCTTCTGGAGAGAGCAGGACTGGCTTGAACGGCCCCTTCTGTTCGGAGCGCAGGTTGTATATCTCGCCAAAGGCCACATCTTCGATGTCATCCAGGATGGCGGCCTCTTCACTGCTCACCTGAATTAATCTTAACATACTTCGTCCACCCTGTCAATGGTATTGTCCATTTGGATGATAAATGCACCATCTCTCTCGATTACCGGAGCGTTGCACCGCTCGCAGGGACAGCCGGCGTTCTGGTAGGCATCGCACCAGCGATGGCCGCCGAAAGGCTTGGGGATTGAGCCGCCGGTCAGTTCACAGAGCTCATAGCCAACCATCCTGGCCTTACCCTTCTGGTGGCGCTGCAGCTGCCTGCGGTGCTTACAAACGGTACAGTCATACCAGTGAATAATCTTTCCCCGCACCAGCATTAATCTTCATCCGGGTTATAGTCGTCGGGATGGACGGGCGTCAGGCGCTTGTCGGTCGAGTAGAAACCGCTGCCCTTATAGACCACGCTCGGAGCGTCATACACCCGCACCAGCTCGCCTCCGCAGATGATCTCGCCCAGCTCCACAGGCGTAAGCTGCTTCTCGCCGCCCATCTTCTCTTTTATATTGACTGCATCGATGTGGTGGCAGACGGTTGGATGAGGGGCGTTGATGGCGTGCTCGACAACCGTCAGCCGGCTGCACTTTCGACATCGAAAGGTGTACTGCATGCTTCCTCCAGTTCCGGCGGGCAGTAGCCGCCGTGTTCCTCGAACCACGCCTCGTCTTTTTCTTCTTCCGTAATCCTCAGAGGGCAGAAGCTTTCCAGGACCTCAGCGAGCTCCCGCAGGGCGTCTACGGCCTTGATGTTGCGGCCCTGGATCACCAGCTCGCCGTCGATGTACATGCCCTTCCAGTCGCCGCTGTCACTTGAAACAAAATGGATTGTGACCACGCTCAGCCCTCTTGATGTACTCAATGATCCGATCGCGCTTCATTTCGGTTGAATGGCCGTCCCAGGGACTGTCCTGGCGGGGCAGCCGCGTGAGGACATTTTCGCCAGGCCGGTAAGCGATCCAGTTCCGAACTGCAGCTTCATGTTCAGGAACGTGGTAGGAGATCTGTCCGGCGGGCAGCTCGATATATAACACTGGCCACTCCGGTTCCTCTCTGTGCAGCCAGACGCCAGCGGGCCAACCCAGCTCCCAGGCCATGCAGACTGCCAGCATGGCGAGCAGGTTGCGGTCTGTATATACGTCGTTGAGCTTCTTCTGACCCTCGTCGATCTGGTTCGCCAGTTTGGAGATCAGCAAGAGCAGGCTGCCGTTCGGGAACGGAAAAGGATCTTTGGCGAACTGCCTCGCTATCTCAATCGCCTTCTTCTCCGTCTCGCTCACCATCAACATTCATGCCTCCTGGATAAAACCGTTTGCAGATACCGTTGTCTTTCAGCACGCCAAGCAGCCCCCTGGCGAGGATTTCGATCAGGTCTTCGTCGTGCTCTTTGACCCCCCGGTCATCCAGGACAGCATGGATGACCTCGTGCAGCAGCGTGACTTCTTTGGCCTGGTCACCCAGGCCTGCTTCGATTTCGATCAGGCCGTCCTGATAGTGGATCAGGCCGGAGAACATCGCCCCGTCACTGTTGAGGTTGGGGACTTCTTCGATCCTGTAAATGATGGGCCCGACCTTCACTTCACCGACTAACGTCCCCATAAGCCCCTCCGCAAAAGGCGCCAGATAATCAGATACACGCTCATGTCGCACAGGCTGTCTTCCAGACTTTCGTTTTTGGGTTCCTCGGCCACTTTGAAGCGGAAGAAGGGGACCACGATCAGGAAGCCGGCCCGGCGGATGATCTTCTGCACACCCTCCCAGAAATCCAGGAAGAGCTTCAGTGTAGGGGAGTAGCGCCCGTCTGAGGCCACGACCTCGATGCCGTTCAGGTTCATAATACGCACGGCCTTATCCCAGACGCGCGTGGCGAGGCCGACCTCGCCTGGACCGAGAACGTTGGCGGGGGAGTAGTCGGCGTTTTTGTCCAGATGCACACGGTACATCTGCATGATGATGTCCATGAAACCGGCCGACTGCTTCGGGAACTTGACTTCCGTGGGATGTCGTTCGGGCAGATCGGGGTAGTAGTAGATGGGGATCTTGCGCTGTTTTGCAAAGGCGATCTCCATCAGCGTCCCCTCGCTCTCCTGGTGGTTCGGGGCGACCACCACCGCGTCGCAGCGGGCCAGAATAGCAAGATCGCCCTTGAGGTATGTCTCATCGGACACGTCGCACACATCCTCAAAGTGGGCGGTGTTCGTGTGCGGGCAGATTACGGCGTGATCCTTCTCCCACAGCTCGATGGCGATCTTGCGAGCCGCGGCGATATTCTTGTCCACATCGCCTCTGTAAGGGCCGGCAACGTAAACCAGCATGGTATGAGCCTCCTATCTTTCGACGTCGAAAACTACCAGCGCCGGCTGCGAGCAATGCGCGAGCGCCCCGTGCGGCTGGGGTAGTTGTTCTTCTTCGGTTGTGAGTTGATCATGATCGGGGACGGGGCTGAACGGGCCAGGAAGGAAAGCTGCGCCCAGGTCATCACCAGGTCCTGTGGGATTTTTTTGTCATCCTCCCGCGTGTACGTCCCAGCCTGACGGATCAGCCCTTTGATGGGTGGAATGCGCCACAGGTGATTGGAGATGTCATAGGCCAGGTTGTTCAGCATACCGTCTTTGTCTGCGGCGAAGTTGATCCGGTCCGTCTGGATGCCCTGATTGGTGTAGGCAATCTCGTCAACCCACTTCTGCGTGCCTGTTGCGTCGATACCTCTAAGGACAGGCGAATACTTCTCAATGGCATACTTGTACGAACTCAAAAACGGGCTTATCGAACCACGACCGGATACCCAGTGGAAATACACCAGCTTGTAGGGCTTTTCGGTGACGTCGGCCACCATCACGCCCGCAGCCCCGCGCCCCGGATAGTTCTCCGAGCCTGGATCGCCGGCCAGAACATAGGTGCGGCCGGGCTGTACGGGGAGCTCGAAGCGTGTAATACCGTGCCGGGGGTCCTCGACCACTTCGTAGCCTGGCTTGGGTTTTTCCTTAGGATCTTCGGGGTTTAGAGCGATATATGCGGCGTCATACATGGACTGATCGACGCAGGCATTGACATGGCCGACCGGGAACAGGGAGGCGCCGTAGTCGGGGAAGTGGCCGCCGAGCTCAACGTCGATCATTTCCGGCGGGTACTCCGCCTTCATGGCCTCGATCTGCTCTTCGGTCAGCGTGGTGTTGTCCCATGTCGCCAGGCGCATGGAGCGGTACTTTACCAGGTCTTCCATCCCGCTCCCCTTCCAACCTTTGTCAAAGCGTTCCTTGAGCCACACCGCCATTGTGGGCGATGTCGTGGTATCGAGCCGCGCCATACGCTTCGTACCGTCCAGACGTGAGCCGCGTAAACGGCCGCGCAGCACCCTGGGGATGTAGCCCACGAGGTCCAGGCCGCATTCGTCGAAGTTGATGCGGTCGTATTCAAAGCCGCGTATGAAGCGGGCGTCCAGGCCCGACGTCCTGAACTCCCACTCGGAATAGTTTTTGAAACGGATGACGGGGTACGGGCGCAGGTCGATCTTTTCAATCAGGTGTTCGAGCCTGGGGTTCCCTTCAATCCACCCCATTGCCATATTGAACGGCAGCTCGGCCTGCATCTGGGTCACAGAGGTGTTGAGCGCCCGGAAGTAGGGGATGGTAATGCAGTCGATCAGGTAAGAAGCAGCCACCATCGTGGTCTTGCCGGTGGCGATCCCGGCCACGACGGTGGTGTTGATGGTCGGGAGGTGGTGCCAGGCATACTGATAGGGCAGAGGCGTCCACTCCCGCAGATACCAGCGGGTTGCCAGGTGGAAACCACGCGCCTCCCGCCGCGCCAACGGGAGGATTTTGCGGTCTCCGTCAGTCAGTACGGTCATCAGATCATGGTGAAATCCTCCTCAAGATCCCACGCCGCTGCAGTAGCGTGGTTAAAGAAGCAAAGCGGCCATTCTGCCGCCCCGCCAAAACGATTTTTTAGAAATTCCGTGAATTTAGGACAAATTCTGGTTAATTATGGCAAATTCTCGCCTTTTGCCAGCCAACGGGCTGCAGCCAGCAGCCGTCCGATGGCATGGCGCCGGCCTTTGGAAGAAAGAGAAACTCCCTGTCGTAGTGGCCGCACCGGGGGCATTTGAGCCCCCTGGACCCGATGGGCTTCACGGCGTCCCAGATGAAGCCGCACTGGTCGCACTCCATGTCTTTATATTTCCCCCAGCCCTGGCCCAGGGGCGGCTCGTCGTAGTAGCGGTCCGTGAGCTCCAGGAGTTCAAGGATACTCATAGTGATAGTATTGGGATAAGATGCCACGCAGCTCCTCCTTCGATATGGCTCCGGCGTGAGCCAGCTGGTGGTGACGGCGGCAGAGAGTAATCATATTCTCGCGAGTGTCGTCCCCGCCGGCTCCCCTGTGGTCGATGTGGTGGACGTCTTTCCCTGCCGAACAGGGGCCGAACTGGCCGGGACGGGCCAGACCGATCATACAGCGCCCGTCCCGGCGATTTCGTACGTAATCCACGGCCTCCCGGTCAACAATTCTACTGATTTTTGGTGCGGGCCGGAAGGTTCTATTCATTATACCTCCGAAAGAACACTCGTTCTAGTCCAGTTTGAGCTCTTTCGCATAACCTGTAGCTCCCAGGCAGGTCTCAGCTTCGTTACGGGGATCTCGTGGCAGGGATAATCACGAGTTTCGTTCACCGGCGCGTTGAGAACGTCCTCTTTGTAGGCATAGCCCAGGACGGTGGCCTGGCGGGCCTGCAAATCAACAGCGGTCAACAGGACCACGTCCGCCTTGACCCGCTTCTCGCGGGGCCACTGCAGATACCGATAAGCAACTTTGGGCGTCATGTGCGTCGCCTTGACGTCGATGTTGATGCCGTGCCAAACCAGATCGACGCCGTGATCGAAATTCTCGTGCAGGTCCTCAGGAAGTCCGAGGAAGCGGCGGGCCGCCAGTTCTCCGGCGGCCCCAAGAAGCTCGATTTCTTCACCGTACCGATAGACATGCCGGGGAGTTTTGTTGCTGGCGAGCCGGTTGGCTGCCACCTTCTGGAGATAGCTCCAGTCCCCGGCCAGGTTCATCCTTCAGCCTCCCCGATCTCTGCGCTGAGGACGACCGGCTTCTGCGTATTCATCAGGTAAACGCACGCCTCGATCACGTCATCTAGTAGTTCATCCGTCACCTCAATGCCAACCGCTTCTGCAAATTTCCGTAAGCCAACCACAGCCAGCTGTTTCTTTCTGGCCCCGTCGTAGCCCAACCGTTCGCCCACCTGTTCGAGTTTGTGGACGATGATCGAGGCCCGCATCATCAGGCGGTCGAACTCGGCCTCGCCCACTTTGGCCCGGACCAGCGGCTGCAGCATTCGCACGGCGACGATTAAACTCGCAAAGACGCCAATGACCAATGCCGCAAACAAATACATGTTCACGTCACCCATGCGCATCTCCTTACCGAAATATAGGAATGTAACAGCTATGTTCTAATTGTAGCACAAATGTTCCAGTCGGTCAAGTGAAAAGCCCCTTCCTGGGGCTTTTTGTGATCTTTCGACGTCGAAAGTCGGAGATTTTGGACTTCGTTATGTAGGGGGGATACGCCTACCGCGTTCTTAGTATCGGAAGTGAACACCCCATCCCCCGCCACCTCTGTTTCATGCCGTCGTTCGCCCGGCGATGCTGCTCAAACCCACTGCCCCTCCCCCCTGCCGGCGCCGGGCGGGGCCCCGTTCGTCCCATAGGACATGCAGCGCAGCAACGGGGCCCCGCATTTGCCAAGATCCGCATACGCCCGGACCTCGTCTTCGCTGCGCCGCTCCAGAGACAGTTTCGAGACTGTTTGCGCCGAAAAATGCCTCCGGCGTGGTTTTGGTGAGCTTCAACAGCTCAATTCAACTTTTGGCCCCTTCACAGGGGATCTAGCGCATACAGGAGGCATAGACTGGCTAAGAAACAGTTTTGTGTTGTCGTTCAGGGGGCGGTCGTGACCCGTGTTGCGACCTGGGAGCGTGCTTGCGAGCGCGCGAAAGCATACGCCGTGGAGCACGGCGTCTCCGCCATGCCGATGAGCCTGGCGCAGTTCGAGCAACGCCAGGCCCAGAAACAGGCGTGGGCCCAGCGCCGCAACCTGACGGCTCAGGTCGTCGAGGGCGGCCAGCAGGCGGCGCTCGAAGCCAAGCAGGCGGTCCTCGCCGGCGGCTTTAAACCGGAAACCCTGGAAGCCGTCAAGAAGGCCATCGCCGTGCTGAACAGCAAGAAAACTTACCGCCGCTATGACGTTGTACGAAAAGCCAACGCCTGGCTGGACGGTAAGTACGAGCTCACGCTCAAACAAATGGCGTGGCTCATCGGCGAAGCGGCCCGTGTCGAGCACGTCGAGGAGTGCATCCTGGCGGGTGCACGCTAGACCGGATTGGCCGGAGAGAAGGGGGCTCTCCGGCCGGCTCCCCGGAGGAAAGACATGTACCTCGACACGCCTTCCGCCCTGATCGCCAGGGCCCTGATGGAGAACTGGCAGTACCTCTACATCTCGGCCCTGCGTAAACGGTGCAATACACCGTCTCAGGTGGCTCAGGCAGTCACCACGGCAGAACGGATGGGTTTGCGGCTCGTCGGTACGCTGAACTATGAGGAGCGTAAGGCGTACCACAAGATCGGCGAACGAAGACTGCAGTAGTGTGGGTGCGGGGTGTCTCCACAGCACGCACATAACCCCTGATTTGCGGCGAATTTCCGTCGGAAATAAGCCCATTTGGGGGACTAACGGCCATGAGGACGACACGTTCTCGTGGCCTTTTTTTGTCTCAGGAAGCGGTCCGGGAAGACAGATTGAAAGCATTTCACCGGCTCTTTGCTAGACACCTCGACCTTCATTGGGTTAGACCCAACAGCACAGTACGTTCTCACTGTGAACCTGTCAGCGGGCGCGTCCCACTGCACAGATCGCTGGCAAATACTGATCCCTATCCACGTACCGGGATGGCAGGCGGCGGCCTTCCGATCTTTCGACGCCGAAAGTTCGCAGAGCTTCACCTGAGCCTGGAGCCTCTTTACGCGGCCCTGCTCAAATACTCAGCTCGTGTTCCGTCGCTTGCGAAAAATGCCTCCGGCGTGGATTTTTTGATTTCTGGATTTTTTTAGAGAAAGGATGGCACTATGCTTACGCAAGACAGATCCCTCCGGTACTACAAGATTGAGCGGCGGTCATTCTGGTATCGGATCCACGATCCGCTGGTTTACCTGAATGACCTGCCGGAAGGCACGAAACTGCTGATTACCGGCAGTCGTGAGGCGGACAGTACGCTTCTTTCGGTAGTTCGTGAGATCGTGGAGCTGGCAAAGAACCGCAAACTGTCCATTGTTGTTGGCGACGATGAGGGGGTGGACGCCGAAGTTATCCGGGAATGCGACCGGCTGGGGTGGACGCCGAAGTCTATGGCGCTTACAAGAGAATGCGGCGCATGACGAAGTACGGTCAGAACCACGCCCTGGATACGATGTATTCTGGACGTGATCGTGAGATGGCAAAGAGATGCGGCGTATGCATCGCCATCTGGAACGGAAGCTCAAGGGGGACAAAGATCACGTTTGAAGTAGCGTCCCAGTTGGGCAAACCCGTTTATGTGGCGGTTCCGCTTCGTGACGGCATCCGTCATGATCCGATTGTTCCCGTTTTCGTTGGAAAGGAGTAGAAGAAATGTCACTCGCAGATAAGATCAAAGCCCTGCAGGCGCAGGCCAATACTGAGCGCATGGTCATGGAGACCCAGAAGCGCATCTATACCCGCAGCAAGATCAACCCGATGGATTGGGAGAAGGTTGCTGCGGCGCTTGAGACCATGTTCCCCGGCGAATTCGAGCCGCACCAGAAGCCCATGTTCAACGGCGGCGTGAATAAGCACGGCCAGTCCAACGTTGTGGCGGCGTTCAAGGCGGACTTTCCTATCAGCCGTACGATTACAGTCTTCCGAAACGGCACGATCACGGGAGACGGCATCGACATCGAACCCATCCTGAAAGCAATGTAGATCTTTCGACGTCGAAAGGCCAGAGGATAAGCGCCTCTGGCCTTTTTACGTCGAATTACATTTTTTCTTCCGGGAAAGGAGAAAACTATGGATAAGTATTTCCACAAAGCAGTTTTGCCGGTTGTAGACCGCCACGGTACGCTGTTGCGGACCCAGACGATCTACAACACTCCCATG
>Ga0134098_1002757_pt1 | contig 11321 bp, 5 predicted proteins | sample 9_3taG_FD_94456 | JGI IMG/M metagenome (GOLD analysis project Ga0134098, IMG submission 94456) | Switchgrass degrading microbial communities from high solid loading bioreactors in New Hampshire, USA - 9_31_10_142_A3 metaG | ecosystem: Engineered > Bioreactor > Semi-continuous > Anaerobic >... | reverse complement strand
GCTAATTGCCGCTCTGTGCTCTTTCAAAAGGACAAACGCTTGATGTCAACGCGACATTCCGTCACCGTCGGCAGCGCGCGCTTTAGCCTGCTGACACCGAACCTTCTGCGCCTGCAATATGCGCCGTTCGACGACCGCCCGTCGATGCGCGCCCTCACCCGCCCCGAGGCGCAACCTTTCGCCGACGTGCGCCAGACCGACGGCGGGACCGTCTTCTCCAGCGAGCATTTCCCCATCACCTCCCGCGCCGGGGAATCGTTCGGGCAGGAGTCGCTGCGCATCGAGTGGCGCGCGGGTGGGCTATCGGGCACATGGATTCCCGGCATGAAGGACGCCGCCAACCTGGGCGGGACATTCTTCAGCATGGACAACATCAACGAAGACCTCGTCGCGCGTGGCGTGCACCCCGCCGGGCTGGACGAAGACCTGATTGAAGCGGACCTGCTCTATAACCCCTGGAAGCTGCTCACCGTGCTGAAAGAGGATCTCGCGCAGACGCAGGGCGGGCGCTATCCGCTGGTACGCCCGATGACCGGCCGCGCCGCACGCCATCACTGGCACGAGCTGAGCGACGAAGCGCGCCACGTCTTCGAGCAGCGCCTGCGCTATCCGGCCGGGATCCTCAGCCGGGCCGGATACTTCCTGATGAACGACAGCCGCTCCGCCCGGCTCGATCCGGAGACGGGGTGGCAGGCCGGTCCGCCGCCCACGGGCGCGCAGGACTGGTATTTCTTCGCCTACGGGCACGACTACGCCCGCGCGCTCGAAGACTTCATCACCCTCTGCGGGCGTATCCCGATGCTCCCGCGCTGGGCGTTCGGTTACTGGTACAGCTATTGGGCCGACGTCGGGGACGAGGAACAGCGCGCGCGCATCGAGCGCCACAACGAGCTCGATCTGCCGCTTGACGTCTACGTGATCGATATGCAGTGGCATACGCCATCGCACTGGTGTGGTTTCGACTGGAATCCGGTGCTGTTCCCCGATCCGCGCGCCGCGCTCGACTGGATGCACGCGCAAGGCGTCCGCGCCACGCTCAACCTGCACCTCGACGGCGCGCCGTGGGACACACGCTGCCTGCCGGAAATTGGCGCGGCGCTCGGCAAAGACTTCACCGAGCAAATCAACGCGTTCCACGCGCCCGATCCCACGACGCCTACCGACAAGGTCAAAGGGACGCACGACGACCTGTGGACCTTCGACTTCGGCAATCAGGCGGACGCAGATGCCGTGTTCGAGCACCTGATCGCGCCGCTGTACGAAGACGGCGCGGATTTCCTGTGGCTGGACGGGCAGAACGGCACGACACCCGGCATGAACAACCAGCTTTGGACCAACCACCTCTTTTACACCGATCTGGCGAAGCGCCGTCCGAACGAGCGCCCGATGATCTTCAGCCGCTACGGCGGGCTGGGCGGGCACCGCTACCCGATCGGGTTTGCGGGCGACACAGTCGCGGACTGGGGCACGCTGGAGCACGAGGTCGAGTTCACGGCGCGGGCGGGCAACGTCGGGCAGGTCTATTGGAGCCACGACCTCGGCGGGCACATGCACGGCTTCGAGGTGCCGCAGACCGGTATGCCGATGGACCCGGAGCTGTTCATCCGCTGGGTGCAGTTCGGGATGCTCTCGCCTATCGCACGCGTGCACAGCACCTATGGCAACGTGCGCGAGCCGTGGGCGTATGGCGAGGTATTCGTCGACGCGTTCCGTGAGGTGGCTCACCTGCGCATGAGCCTTCAGCCGTACTTCTACCACCTCAGCGCCGAAGCGTACCAGCGCGGCCTGCCGATCTGCCGCCCGCTGTACCTGCACTATCCCGAGGACGACGGGGCGTACACCTATCTGAACGAGTACCTGCTCGGCGATCGGCTGCTGGTCGCGCCAATCACCGCGCCGGGCGGGCTGCGGGATGTCTATCTGCCGCCGGGGCACTGGTGGGCGTGGCTGCCGGAAGGCACGCACGCCGGGGGCGGCGAGCCGCTGTTGAGCGGAAGCCGCACCGTGACCGTCCACGCCGCCTTCTCGCAGATCCCGCTGTACAGCCGCGCGGGGAGCATCCTGCCGCGCCAGAAACCGACGCCGCGCACGCCCCTGCCGGTGCCCGAAGAACTGGTGCTCGACCTGTTCCCGAACGCGCCCGGCACGACCACCAGCGACACCCTCGCGCTCTACGAGGACGACGGCCACTCGACGGCGTATGAGCGGGGCGCGTTCTCCCGCCTGCCGCTGCACTACACGGCGAACGACGAGACGCTCCACCTGCACGCCGAGCCCATTGAGGGCAGCTACGCGGGCATGCCGGAGACGCGCAGCTTCATGGTGCGGGTGCGGTTCGCGCAAAAGCCGCGCGAGGTCACGCTGGACGGCGCCGCGCTGCCTGCCGAGGCGTGGTCGTGGGACGAGAATAGCGCCCTGCTGACGATCCCGCTAGGTGCGCGTTCGGTCCGCGAGAGGTGGACAGTCGACGTGAAGCGGTGAGATCATTCCCCTCACCCCCTGCCCCCTCTCCCTCTGCGATTTCATCGCGGGGCGAGGGGACCAGCGCTGGCGCATCAAGTCCCTCTCCCTGAGCGCTTCGCTTCGGGAGAGGGACTTAAGGTGAGGGCCGTTTGCGAATCGGCATCGAGACAAAAACACACGGCGGCGGGATTGCTCCTGCCGCCGTGTGTTGTTGTTCAGAGTGCGCGCAAGCGCGCTTCCCTGCTAGACCTCGAGGTCCTGGATCAACCGCTGGCCCTGGCGCATGACATCCGCCAGCGACGCCTGGTCGGTCAGGTACAGCGACGCGAGGTCTTCGACCAGCGTCTGCGCCTCGACGATGCGCGGGTGGAACGGACGCGGCGCCGGGACACCGGCCTCACTGTACACGCCCATGGCTTCGAGCAGCGGGTTGCCCTCGTCCGCCATCGCCTCAAGGATCGACTTGCGCGGCATCACGAACCACGACTGGCCGCGCGCCAGGATCGGCGCATTCTCCGGCGAGGTGATGAACTTGATCAGTTCTTTGGCGCCTTCCTTGTTGGGCGCCGCCACCGGGATCGTCCAGCCCCAGCCGCCGACCCAGCTCTTGCTCCCCGCCGGGCCAGCCGGTGGCAGCTCGATCTTGACCTTCTCCGGCGCGAACCAGTCGGTATTCCCCTCGGCCACGCCCTGGAAGAACGGCCATTGGCGCATGAACGCCACGCGGTCCGCCATGTAAAGCTCGTTCTGAGCGTTGTAGTCCTGGTTGAGCGCCGTCTCCGGGAAGATCTGGTGCGTGTGGATCATGTCGTACAGGAACTGGAACGCGGTCGCAGTCGGCTCGTCAAAAGCGAAGATGTCGCCACCGGCCTGCGTCGCAAGATACGCCAGATACACATACAGCAGCCCTGGCTTGGCGAGGCCGTCAGTCGTCGCCCAGATGTCATTCGCCGGATCCGCGATCTCCTTGCCGACCTCGACCATTTCTTCCCAGGTGGTCGGAACGGGCAGATCGCGCTCGGTCAGCCAGTCGTTGCGGGTGAAGAAGTAGCCGATCGCGAACTCGTGCGGGAAGCGATAGCGCGTGCCGTCGAAGCTATGCCACACTTCGATCGTCTCGTTCATGCTCTCGGGGAAGTCCGCCCAGGTTTCTTCGGGGATCACGTCGTCCAGCGGCTCAAGCCAGCCCGCGCGCATAAAGCCGGGGGCGCTCTCGTCCGCGTCGCTGACGACGTCATACGGGCTGTTGCCTGCCGCGTAAGCGGTGCTCAGGCGCGCCTGCATGTCGATACCGCTGGCCGGGCCGCCTTCGAGCACGACCTTCAGGCCGGTTTCTTCCTCAAACTTGGGCAGAATTTCTTCGAGCGCGGGATGCGCGAATTCCTGCACCGCCAGGACGACCTGATCCTGCGCGCGAACGACGTTCGGCGCAAAGATCCCCTGAGTCTTGAAGTGGCCGCTGACGCCGAACGCCGTTCCGGCCAGCGCAGCCCCGGTTCCCTTCAGAAAAGTACGGCGTGAAAAACCTTTCTTGGCCGTCATGTTATTACTACTCCTTTTAATCTGAACAGAAAACGTCCAAACCATTAACTGCGCGGCGGGTGTGTTGCTCATCCGCCTGGACATGCGACGGAATTCGCGATCCTGACCTCCCTTCGTGTGGTCAAAGGGTTAGCCATACCGGCACTGCTTCGCCTCGTCCACGAAGGCGCGCAGAAGCTCCGGCTCGGCGTCAAAAAAGTGGTCGGACGGGCAAAGGATGTAGCCGCCGCCCGCGCCTGCCGCCTCAAAGCAGCGGCGCACTTCGGCGCGCGTTTGCTCCGGCGTGCAGCCTATGAAAAAGTGGTATTGATCGAACCCGCCGATCATGCACACGCGATCCCCGATGCGCTGCTTGGCCTCGGCCAACCGCGTATCGCCGCCCATGTCCGGCGGGGTGAACGTCTCCATCGCGTCGGGGTTCATGTCCGCGATCCGCTCCAGGAACGGCATCATCCCGCCGCAGGTGTGGTAGACGATGCGCTGCCCGACGGAGTGCGCAAGCTCGATCAGCTCGGCGTCGTACGGTGCGACGAACTCGTCGAAGATCTTGGGCGAGATCACGGTCGAAGACGCCGCACCACCGCCCAGTTCAAGCACGTCATAGCGCGCGCCTTCCAATGAGCGGATAAACGTCTTTTTGCGCTCCTGCAAAATCTTCAACAGCTCGTGCACCCATTCGGGATCGTCATACGTCGCCAGGATCAGTTGTTCCGTGCCGACCAGCTCAACCGCATCCTGCCAGCAGCCCGGCTGCCCGTACACGTCGAAATAGGCAATGTGCCCGCGAATCAGCGCACCCTCGCCTACCTCGTCGGCTACGGCGTTGACCTTCTCGACGTCGCATTTCGGGTGCGTGACGTACTTCGCGATCAGGTCGATGTCGCGCGGTTGCTTGATCAGCGGCTCGACGACCCAATCGGTGTACTGGTTGCCCTGCAACACCATCGACAGCGTGCCGCCCGGCGTCACGAAGTTGTAACGGGTCGTGCGATATTCCTGGTTTGGGATCGGCTCCTGCTCAATGCGCCACTCGTCGGAGACGACGCGGTGCGTCAGGTCGAGCGGGTGAACCGTCGTCTGCGTCGGGTCATGGTATTCGCCGCGCGACTCGTCCGCCTTGTACGGCACAACCCAGCGGATCGGGTCGAAGCCAAACTCGTCGAAGAAGTCGCGGTAGTCCATCCCGCCCAGGTACTTGTCGAGAAAATAGCCCTGGACGTGGTGCGTCGTCACCGGCAGGCGATCGGGCTGGCCGCCTTCCAGCGCGGTGACCATCCGCTGCTTAGGCGTCATCTCAGTCATGCGCGCGACGCTCCTTCCGGTACAAACTCCACCGTCACTACCTCACCGCCGCGCACGTCGAGCGTCACGCCGCCGTTATCGAGTGACAGCGCTTCCTGGCGATCCTCGGCGAGATTGGCGCGATACGCCTCGCGCACCGGCAGCCCGCAGCGAATCGTGCCGCGCACCGGCTCTCGCGTGACGTTGTAGCAGCGCACGATCAGCGTGTCGCGCTCGCTACGCCGCACCGCGCTGAGCACCAGCGCGCCCGGCTCGACGCTGACGACGCGCAGCTCCGGCGGCAGCGTGCCTCCGCGCGGCCAGGGGATCGCCCGGATGCGAGCCGGATCGTCGCGCGTAATGTTCATCTCGCGCAGTTCCAGGCCGGGGTGCGTGTCCGCGCGGCGGACCAGCATCGGCGCGTTGAAGGCGTAAGCGACCGGGTAGACCTCACGCCAGTCGCCCGCGTGGGGCAGGATCGCGTACTCATAGCGGTACGTGCCGAGGCATTGGGCGCCCGGCGTCGGCACCAGTGGCCCCGCGGCGATTCGCCGCACCCACAGGTCATCCCGCGACAGCCAGCCGACCGCGCGCAGCAGCGTCAGCGCGATCGTCCCGTTCTCGGTCACCTCGACTGACGGCAGCCCGCGATTGAGGATCGCCAGCCCGCGCGTCCCGTCGCTCAGATCGGTGAACGCGCGCTGGTGCATCAGCGGCGTCGGGTCTTCAACCCACCCGGTCGAGTCGGGCAGCGCCAGCGCGCGCTCGGCGACCATGTACGACGCGTCGACGTGCGCGTGCTCGACGTGCAGGCCGGTTGGGAAGTTAACCGTCAGCTTGTGGTCGCGCGCCCGGTTGTTGACCTCTGTCACGATATGCACGCCCGGCATGCCCGCGTACACGCGGATCTCGGACACAATCGGCACCGCGACGCGCGCATCCGAGCGCCGCTTGCGATCTTCGGTCAGCCCAGCGGGAAGCTGCATCTGCCGCTCCACGCGGAACGACGCGCGGATCGGGCCGGACTCGACGCGCGCGATCTCGGCTGGTTGCCCAACCGTGCTGATCGTCTGGCTGTACTCCGGCAGCGGGCAGAAGGTGTATTCGTCGCCCGTGTCTTCGACGTCGAAGAAGTGATGCAGGTCGCGGTAGGTGTGGCCGGTCTGCTTGTCGGTGACGATCAGCCCGCCGTCGTCCTCGATCTCGACGCGCACGAAACGGTTTTCCGCGCCGCGCTCGTGCACGACCAGATCGGTCGCGGGAGCCTTGTCAGCCGGATCGCGCGGCCGCGCGAAGTAAGCGCGATAGCCCATGCCGGGCACGCGCGCCGGGAACAGCACCTGCACCACCCGCTTGCGGTTCGCCTTCAGCACTTCCATCCAGAAGCGCTGCTCGTCGCTGACCACCTGATGCGGGATCACATTCCCGTCGACATCCACAATCTGGAAGTCGCCCGCGACCGGATCGTCAAAGTCGAACGCGATCAGCCCGTTGACCACTTCCTCGCGATCCTGGCCGAGCGGGTTGAACGCGATCAGCGGCGTGCCAGGCTGCGCGGTGAAATCCACCTGCCGCGCGATCTCGCGGATGCTGTCGCGCACCAGCGCTTCGGCGATCTGGCGCGACTGGCTGAAGCGGAACAGCATCTCGTGATGCACTTCGTCGATCCCGCTGCCGTACATGTCGTCGTGCGGGTGGTTGAGCAGAAGCCAGCGCCACGCCTCGTTCACCAGATCGGGCGTGCCTTCGGGCACATCCGCGCCGGACAGCCACGCGAGCGCAGTCAGCGGCTCGAGGTAGCGCTCGAGCAGCACCTCGTTGCTGTGGTTCTCCTGCTTGAGGTGGATGCGCGTGGAATAAACGCCCTGCAAAATCTCGGAGTAGCGGCCCCAGCGGAACTCGCCCTCGAAGCACGGCAGTTCCACGCCGGACGCGCGCACGCGCTCCAGATGCTCGGCCAGCGTGCCGTGATGGATCGTGACGTTCTTCAGGCGCTCGTTGGCGCGGCGGATGATCTCGGGGATGCGCGGCTCGGCTTCGGCGTGGTCGATGCCGTTCATCAGCAGCAGGGCGTCCGTGTTTGCCATCGGGATCAGCTTCTCAATCGCGCGCTCGATCTTCTCCTGCGCGAGATCCCAGTCAAACTCGATCTGCGAGTGATCGCCCCAGTGCAGGCCATAACCCAGGTTGGTGACGTTGTGATAGCCCCACGGCATGAGGATCGTGGTCACGCACGAGCCGTCCGGCGCGCACCATTCGAACTCCGTTCCCAGCCGGTCGCCCTCGACGCCCATCCCGCGCCAGAAGAACGCGTTATCGATCCCGAAACCGCGCAGGATCTGCGGAAGCTGCGCGATATGCCCGAAGCCGTCCGGTACGTAGCCGATCGGCATCACGCCGCCATACGCCTCGCCCATCTTGCGCCCGCGCATCAGGTTGCGGACCAGCGATTCCGGGCTGACCAGGAACTCGTCGGCCAGCACGTACCACGGCCCGACCTGCACGCGCCCCGAGCGGGTCAGCGCCTGAAGCACGGCGGCACGCTGCGGGCGCACCTCAAGATAGTCTTCGAGGACGCTCATCTGGCCGTCGAGCATGAAAACCCGGAAGTCGGGGTTTTCTTCAAGGAGCTTTAGCAGCCGGTCGACCAGGCGTACCAGGCGAATACGATATTCCTGAAAAGTGACATACCAGGCGCGGTCCCAGTGGGTATGGCTGACCAGCGTGGCATGAAAGGACTTCATCGTGGGATCCCGTCCTTTGTTCGGCGCGCGGCAAAAAGTTATCGACGGCGAGCAATCAGCGAAACGCTTGAGGACTATTCTGGATCGCGGCTTGCGACTGAAAACTCACCGTTAATAAGCCTTGATACGTATCATCATACCCAATCCAACCACCGCTGTCACTACCTCTACAGGCAATCTCGACTAATTATCGCAGAAAGTGATTTTATGCATGATTGTCCGTGAAAGTTCTCACACACGCAAAAAATGGGCTGTCGGGGTGCCGGTTTGGTGGTAAAGTAACCGAAATTACAACACTGCACGCGGGGCGCGCAGCGATTGCGGAAAGACTTCTTGTTGTCTGTACGTATTAAAGAGTGACAAGAATTTGCTGGTTTTAACCGGTTCTTCCCGCCCAAGTGCCACCCGGTTTGCCGGTGTGAGGCTTCGCTTCACCACCCCGCTGCGAGCGCGAAAGGATGCGCGTTATGCTCGAATGGATCGCCGAACCGATCGTCACGCTGGGCGACACGATCGCGATTGATCGTCTACTGGTGATCGTGGCGCTCGCCTCGCTGGGTCTGGCGTGGCTGGCGCACCGCAGACAGAGGCATCCGCTGGTGTGGTATGTCGCGGGAGTGGGCGGGTTCGCCCTGGCACGCGGCCTGGTGAGCGGCATTATTCCGGAGCCCCTCGCCGATCCCGGCCCCCGGCCCAGCGCGGCCTATGCTCTGTGGTCGAACCCGTCGTTTCGTTCTGACGCCGCACTGACCATCCTGCTGGCGCTGGTCGTGACTGGCGTGCTGCTCGCGGTCCGCCGTCTGACGCGCTACGCCAACCCGGACGCGCTCGACGACCGGGGCGATCGCTACGCCGCGTCGACGCGGGTCCAGGCGCTTGCCAGCGCAGTCGGCAGCGCGATCTGGCTGCTGTTCCCGATCATCATCTGGGTGTGGGTGACGCTCTGGCTGTGGACCGAAGCGAGCTACAGCGAGATTGTCGTCCCGGCGCTCGGCTATGTGGCGCTGGTCGTGCTGTTCGCCGCGATCCAGATGAAGACCGAGCCGGGCTGGCGGCGGAACCTGCTGATCACCGTGCTGGGGCTGCTCCTGGTCGGCGCGCAGATGCGCTACAACGCCACGCGCCCGCCCGCGTCGATGTTTGAGTCGAACGGCTCGGCGCCGTTCTTCATGCCGCTGATCCCGGCGTTCTTCGGCCTGCTAATAGGGCAGATGCTGTGCACCACCCTGCCGCGCCGGAACTATGCGCTGGCGGCGTGGCGCGTAGGCGTCGCCGCGTGGACCATGACGCTCGTTGCGCTGCTCGTCAAATACATGGGCTATTACGACTTCCAGAACTCGTTCGCCTTCGACCTCGCCTCGGTGATCAAGGCGCCGCTGCAAGTGCTCCTCGGCGTGTCTGATGTGTGGTACGCGGCGCTCCCGCGCGAGGTCGCGCCGGAGCAGGCGCTCGCGCAGATGGAGCGTTGGGAAGTCGCGGTCAGCGCGGTGGCAGGGCTGATCGTGTGGGGAGCGGTCTGGGCGTCGCTTCTGCGGCGGCGGCGCAGCGCGGCGCTGATCGGGCTGGCCGAGCGGTTGCAAAGCGCCAGCGTCCACCTGACGATGCGCCAGCGCCGCACGCTTCTGGCGGTCGTCCTGCTGGTTCCCGCGCTCGGCCTGCGGACCTTTACCACGTTCTACCCGTTTATCCAGTCGATTTTCCTGAGCGTGCAAAAGTACAATCCAGCCTTCCCGCCACGCGAATACATCGCTCTGCGGAACTTCGAGCGCCTGTCTACTGACCTCGTGGTGCGCGAAAGCCTGGAATTCACGCTGATCTTCGTCTTCGTCTCGACCGCCTTCCAGATGCTACTGGGATTGGCGATCGCGCACCTGCTGAATGCGGAGTTCCGCCTGCGCGGGCTGGCGCGCACCGTCAGCCTGATCCCGTGGGCCGTGCCAATGGTGGTCGCGGCGCTAGGCTTCCGCTGGATGTTCGACGACCAGTTCGGCATGATTCCGGACCTTCTGCGGCGCTTCTTCGGCTACGACGAGACATGGCTGATCAACCCGGTTAACGCGCGCCTCGCGGTGGTGATGGTCAACATCTGGAAGAGCACGCCGTTCGCCGCGCTGCTATTGCTCGCGGGCCTGCAAGGCGTGTCGCTCGACCTGTATGAAGCCGCCAAGGTGGACGGAGCAAACTGGTTTGAGCAGCTTCGCTTTATCACCGTGCCGATGCTGATGCCGATCATCGTCACGACGAGCATGTTCCTGCTGGTGTGGCAGCTTGCGGTGTTCGACCTGCCCTTCGCCATGACCGGTGGCGGCCCTGGCTTCTCGACCACGGTGATCGCGCAGAAGATCTACCAGGAAATCAACTCGCTCAACTACAGCTATGCGTCGGCGCTGAGCATCGCGATGGTGATGGTCGTCTCGCTGATCGGCGGGGCGGGCGTGATCGCGCTGCGCCGCGTTGAAGTTCAGGGATAAGGGGAATCGCCATGTCGAACGCGCAACTCACTCTCGGAAGGACGGCAGAGATCCGGCCGCAGGCGTCGTGGCTGCGGCGTCACGGGCGCACGCTGGTGATTTACACCGGGTTTGTCGCCTTCCTGCTGTTCGTCGGCTTCCCGTTCTACTACATCTTCATCTCGTCGATCACGCCAAAAACCGAGCTGTTCCAGATCCCGCCGTCGTACTGGCCGAACAACCCCACGCTTGAGAACTACGCGAATATGGCGAAGTCCGTCCCGTTCCTGACATATCTGCGGAACTCGCTGATCTTCGCGATCGGCTCTGCGATCGTCTCGGTGATCGCGGCGGCGATGGCGGCCTATGCCCTGGCGCGGATCCGCTTCCGGGGCAGCAACCTCGTCTACATGCTGCTGATCATGTCGTCCGCGCTGCCGCAGATCGCGGTGCTGGTGCCCATGTTCGAGACGTTCCAGAAATTCGACCTGATCAACACGCACCAGGGCCTGATCATCTTGCAGAGCAGCCTGATGCTGCCGTTCACGATCCTGATCATGGTGTCGTTCATCATGCAGGTGCCGGTCGAGATCGAAGAAGCGGCGCTGATCGACGGGGCGAACATGGTCCAGGTGCTGACGCGCATGATCGTCCCGCTGATCAAGCCCGCGCTGGCGACCATGACCGTGATCAACTTCATCATCTCCTGGAACGAACTGCTCTACCCGCTGGTGTTCGCCCAGCGCGAAGCGACCAAGACGCTCAGCGTAGGGTTGATCGAGCTATCCACCGACGCCTCGACCTACACCCGCCCGTGGGACATGATGAGCGCGCTTAGCGT
>Ga0134098_1002754_pt1 | contig 11328 bp, 14 predicted proteins | sample 9_3taG_FD_94456 | JGI IMG/M metagenome (GOLD analysis project Ga0134098, IMG submission 94456) | Switchgrass degrading microbial communities from high solid loading bioreactors in New Hampshire, USA - 9_31_10_142_A3 metaG | ecosystem: Engineered > Bioreactor > Semi-continuous > Anaerobic >... | reverse complement strand
TTCGGCAGCCGCAGCAGCAGCGGTGGCGTCATGGGGGGTGATGATGATGACCTCCACCCCGCGGGTGATCAGGTCCTGGACGTTGGCCAGCTCGCGGGCAGGATCGCCCTGGCTGAAGAGGATTTCGACCTCATAGCCGCGCTCGGCGAAGAAATCGCGGAAGCGGGTCTCATCCTGGATCCAGCGCGGTTCTTCGCGCGTGGGCAGCACAACGCCAACTCGCCCGGAGATTGCCGGGGGCTCTTCTTCGGCGGGTTCCTCAGCCGGAGGTGGTTCTGTTGCGGGAGTTTCGGGGGTAGCTGATGGCGCACAGGATGCTAGCAGCATGCTCAAAAGCATCAGGATTGTGAACAGCAGCGATATAGGGCGAAACAGTCTTTTTCGCATCTCAAATCTCCTCTTTGAGTCATTCGGGAAAACTTGACCTGATGAGCTTTCACTTACCTGGCCAAAAATGCTGCACTCGTTGGAGCAATCACCTCCTTTCCTGGGGTCGCTCGGGCAAATTTAACCCTTTGCCTGACCTTTGTCAGCGGTGATAATTGGGGCGCCAGAACGGCTGCCGGCGGACAGAGAAACTGTCCAGTCAGGAAGCACAGGTCCAATCCATCTGGGTTGAGCCGCTGCCTTCCCCAAATGCTGAAAGCATCCACTGGTGGGGCATACTCCGGACACTCTTCATTTTACAACTAATTTTTAACTTTTCATTGAAATTGTACATAGTTTAACACAAATTATGTGATTACCTGTAATACAGCGCGTATCCCCCACCTTCAATAATCGCTGGTCACTGTAATTACGGGCGGTCTGTCTGTGGGGTAAGCTCAGGCAGCCTCCGGTTTCTCGTGATTAATATATATTGCATTGAATCTCGCTGGAAGTCAACCGGTGAAAAAGGTCGGCTTTTTCTGTTTAACAGCACAGTCCTTATTGAAAGCAGCATCGTCCCCGACCCGCTGACAGGCACCCATGACGGAGATGTAGCGTACGCTGGCAAGAAGGGGTACCGAAACCGGTACTCGTCATCACCCCCGGAGTGAGGGGAGTGCTTAGACTGTAACAAAGCATTCGTAACGATAAAAATCTGGATAAACTCATTCCCCATACACAAACAAAAAGTGGCGGAGAACGAATTTCTCCGCCACATCTGGTGGCGCCCGCGGCGCGACTCGAACACGCGACCCCTTGCTCCGCAAGCAGGATATAACAGACATTCACAACAGGCCACTTGCTTATCTGCTACAGGTAGGCAAGTGGCCCTTTTATTTTGCAGGCTAGTGCCCTGCTGGTCTCATTTTTAAGGTGCAGTTGGCTTTGCGTTTTTTCCGCCTCGGTTTGCGTCCTGCCATGAACAATTTTACCATTTTCAGGTGAAGGTCTACAAATGAAAGGTGAGGGACCACCTCCTTTTCAGGAGGCACAGCATTGTGCTGCGCCACGATACGATCTACAGCAACGAATAAGTCAATGTTGTCGATAAGGGACATCTTGTTAGGCGCTTTCTACGTCATCCTCGTCAGTGAGATTGAGCCTGAACGCTGCGTACGAAGCGAGATCTCTCAGGGTGGAAAGCTGCATTTTGCCCTCCAGAACCCGGTCAAGTGCCTTATCGAAGACTTCCGCGAGCTTAGGCTCTCGTTGAAGGATGACTGCGATTTTGGCCGCCAGATCGTCGGGGCCAATGCCTGCCGCAGTCAGCAGGGAGGTGGTATTCACCCCAAGATAGGAAGCGATTTTGTCGATAGTCTCAAGATCAGCGCTTTCTCCTTTCTTTAGACGACCAATTGTAGTGTGCGCCACATTGGCTCTGGCAGCAAGAGCACGATCACTCAACCCCTGCTGCGCCTGAGCCTCCTCCAACAGTTTTGCGATCAGAATGCTCTTATTGCTCACTTCTAATTCCTTATCTTTTGTCATTTTTTGTCCTCCCTGGAAAATTCAATATCCAATTGTTGCACTAATGTTACCATAGGTGTAATATCTGTCAAGCATTTGGTGTACTAGTTTGACATTGACAGAATGTGCTGGGGGATGGTACAATTGAGAACCGTTTGTAACAGATGTGCACCACGAGGCTGTTATGAGGGATTACCGGAGAACCATCACCATTCAGGACTTGAAGGAACTGGTATCGGACACCGCCGGCGTTCAACCTGGCGTGGCATGTCATCGCATCGGAAAGCACTACTGCGAACCCATGCAGACCAGGGGAGAGTGCACCAATCACTGTGAGAATTGCAGGGTGCGGCTGCGCAGTGTCTTCGCCCGCGTCGGCACAAAAGGCGACCGGGTCGCTGATCCTGTCGCAATTTTAGTCTGGTCGTGCCGCACAGAGGTGGCGGAATACGACGAGCAGGGGGAAGCGAAACGGGCCCATCCTACCACAGATTGGCTGGGACAGCCAACAAACGAGAACATCTTTTCCTTATTCGAGAAGACATTATGAAACATCGACCCCGAAAAAATCGAGCGGGAGGTGGCAGAACACCTTTCCCGCTTTTTCGTCTCACGCGGCTGGGCCCCGGTGAGGCGCATCCCTGTACTGGGACGCACGGGTCCAGACATCGAAAGTAATGAGAGCGGCTTCGTGATTGACGTCAAGTCCCGCAAGGAGGTCCCCGTAACCGCTCTGGTCAAAAAGGGGCAGATCGGCGATTACGGCAACGGGCTCATGGCAGTTCGCCTCGACGAGATTGAAAAGCTGTATACCGATGAGCTCCCAAACGTCACTCTTTCGACGTCGAAAAAAGTAACTCGCTACTGGGAACATATGGATGAATGGCGGCGCGAGCACTGTCCCGAAGGGATCACGCTCATCATTCTCCACCGTCCAGGCCGCCACGTCCATACATCTACCGTAGTATTCCATTCTGAACAGAGGAGTGTGCTCAATGGCAAGACGACAATTTAATGCGCTGGCGACGATTTCCGACGAGGCAGTGGCAATCCTCGATTACCAGCCTGCGGAAAGTCCCACGCTGGCTCAGTCGCTGGTCGGTTTGCAGCAGCAGATCGAGGCGGCGGCCGCTGAGAATGTGATCAGCGCCATCACCAACGAAGGCCAGTCCGTCAGCGACTACACCGAAACCGAAATGGAAGCGATGGTGACGGTCGAGAGCCTGAAGCTGACCGGCGGGCTTGAATTAACGGCCGTTCTTCTGCGGGCCAAATACCTGCGCCTGATCCAGTCACGCAACATGGTTGCCAACCATCCCGGCGGGTACACCTCGCTGCAGGAGATGGCTGAGGATAACGGCATTTCGACCGCTGAACTGTCTCAAACCCTGGACCTGGTGAATGTGGTTTTCCCGTATGTGCAGAACGTCCTGGGGATTTCTCCTGCCCAGCTGTGGGAGACGGTGGGCAAAAGCAAGCTGCGTGAGCTGGTGCCCGTCCTCAAGGTCATCATCACCGGCGAGAACTCAGACACCCGCTCCGCTCAGGCCAGCGCCGATGCGATCCTGGATGGCACCGCCGCTACCTTGTTGGCCAGTCCCCAGGGCGAACGCTACCAGGTCCTGAATGCGCTCAGAGCGGCACGTGACGAAGACGAGCGCCGGGCCGTTCTGCGGGAGAATGACCTGAGCGAAGAGGGTGCGGACCAGCTGCAGCAGGAATTTGCTGAGACCGTCCAGCAGATGGCTGTAGACCGCCTGATTACAGACGGTATGAACCTTCCCGTGCGGCGGCTGCGCAACATCCTGCGGCCCGAACGCACCGACAACATCGAGGCGACTGTCATTCCCATGCCAAATGGCCAGCGCCTGGTGACGACCATCGTTGACAACGACCAGTACCTTCTCCTGCAGCGCAGGCTGGGTACATACATGGAGGAGCAGGTGTTTGAACTGCCTGACAATCCGCGCATGCGTCAGATCGAAGCGGCCCGCATCCGTGAGATCCGTGCTCTGCAGCGGCTGTTAGGAGAGTAACATGACGGATCTCAATTCAACGATTGGTTGGGAAAGAGCTGTGATTGGTACTGCTCTGGCCGATCCTTCGACGATGGAGGAGGCCAGCGAGCTGCGCCTCTCAGACTTTACGGGCTGCCATCAGGACATCTGGGCCGAAATGGCAGTCCTGCATCGGAAAGGGGCGCTGGAACTGCGTGCACTGGTAGAAGCCCTGCGGACACGCGGGGCACTCGACAGCCTGGGAGCTTTCGACGTCGAAAGCTCCGGAGAGGCTTATCTGGCCGAGCTCTTATCTCGCAGAGGCGACGCCATGTCCGAATACGTTGACCGGGTGATCGACGCCTCGATCAAGCGCCAGCTGCGCCAGGCGGCGGCGCTCATCAGAGCTGACGCCGACGACGACCAGGTGTCCGCCGAGGAGGCGCTGGACGTCGCCGAACAGAGGCTCATGGCCCTGAGGCGCAACCGCCTGACAAACCTGGGCATCTCGATGGCAGACCTGATGTCCGTGTTCACTGGGCGGGTCCAGGATATGATCGCCGGGACCTATCAGCCGGCATGGGTGCCCTCCATCAAGCCCATCCGGGACATTGTTCAGTTCGCCGAAGGCGAAGACATGATCGTTATCGCGGCCCGGCCCGGAGAGGGGAAGTCCTCGATGCTCCGGGCGGAAGCCTTAGAGCTCGCCTGGGGCGGCCCGCCAGACAGTCCCGATCCTAACCGGGCAAAGCCCGTGACGATCTTCAACCTGGAGAACGGCGAGATCGAGTACGCTCGATATGCAATCTCGTGGCTTACCGGCATCGACAGTATGCTTCTTCGCGATCCACGAAAGCTGACAGAGGAGCAGCTGCAGATCGTTCGCGAGGCCAGCCAGGCGCTGCAGCGCATTCCCTTCCATGTGGTGACGCTGGGTTCGCCCACTGCACGGGAGATCGAGCGCATTGCCCGCCAGCATATCAGCCGTCACGGCACAAAACTCGTGGGGGTGGATTACCTGCAGCTGGTGAGGAACGGGAACCCGAATAAAACACAGGATGTCTCCGAGACATCCAGCGTTCTGCGCTCCATACCGCTCAACTTCGGCGTGCCGGTAATTGCAATCTCCCAGATGTCCAGGGAGATTGTGCATCGAGGTGAGAACGCCGAACCGCAGCTCTCGGATCTGAGAGAAAGCGGCTCCATCGAGCAGGACGGGACCATCATCATGTTCCCGCGCGCTCTCTGGGCGTCCCCCTCTGGTCAGCAGCTGCGCCAGTTCCCAGAGAATATCAACCCCGACACCGGATACGTGTACACGACCGGGGCAAAGGCGATCCCGATCCGGGTCTATGTGCGCAAGCACCGCAACGGAAGCACCGGGATTACCGAGCCCTTCCTGTGGGTGAAGTCCACCAACCGCTTCCGCCCCCTGACCAACCCCGCTACCTGGGAGCACCAATGAAATGAAACAGAGTGATGCAGTGCGGCACCTGCGGGTGCTGATGTATGCCATGCAGAAGGCGCGTTCTGTTGCCAGAGAGACCGGGCTCATTTCTTCCAACCCGAATGTCCTGGCCCTGTCCGACAGGGTGGCCGGTAAGATGTGGCCCTGGCTGATGGGCGATAAGAACCTCCTGCCGGCGCTGGAAAAGCTGATAAACAACGTCGATGACGGCCAGCCTCTCGCGCCGCAGGACTACTACAACATCATCAGCGTCGCTACGAGGCTCGAACCCAGCTTGAGTGTCATGGCGGCTGCCAATGACGAGACCTTTCCCCAGGAGGCTGACATTAACTGGCTGAGGGGATGGGAGCCAGAAGATAAGGAGACCGAATGAAAGTTGTACCGACGGTAGACGACCAACCAATCAGTGAAGAATTCCCATTGTTCCGTTTCAGGATGGGGAACAGCTTTTTGGCCTTCCTGCGCACCATTGATATTTCCATCCGGCGGAAGGTGCCCAGGGTTACGGCGGCATATCTGCCTTTTATTACCATCCGTTGCGAGGCTGGGCAGCTGTTGATTGACATGCCGCTCTGGCGGCCAAACAAATGCACCTCGATCATCATAAGTCTGTTCCCGCCGCTGATCTGGGCTGGGACAACCGACATTTTAGTTCCAGAGGATGAAGATGAATGACTTACAGGTAAAGTGTTTGGCAGGAAAAGGGGTTGTGGCAGCTCAGGAGTGCCTGGACTGCTCGCTCAGGGCCGGGCACCCGGAATGCGAATATGACTACGGCCTGCTGGCGGCGCTCCTGAAAAACGAGCCGCGCCCGGAGATCCACGTCACCGACCTGACGGACTGCCTGCGGCGGGCGTGGTACGCCAAGAAAGAGCCCCGGCCGGGCTGGGTTCATGACCGGCTGGCCGCTTACATCGGGACGCTCTTCCACTCCAGCGTGGAAATTACGAACGACGCAACCCGAAGCGAAGTCCCCCTGTCCTACGGCGGGGTGGTGGGCACGGCAGACCGGGTGTACGCCAACGGGCGTGTCGTGGACTACAAAACAACGAAATATATCTACCTGGACCGCCTGCCCTACGGCTCCCACAGCCTGCAGATCAACCTGTATGCGCACATGCTCAGGAAGATGGGCCACAAAGTGACCAGCCTGGCGATCCAGTACATTGCCACCACCGGCCCGACAACCTGTACAGGCAGGAAAGGGATGAAGCACGCTGCGATGACCCTGGAGAGGGTGAACGGCGTGCTGATGTGCCCGCACTGCGGCTCTGTACCCAGGAACGGCCACCAGGGCGTTGCGCTGGTCGAAGTCCCCATGATGCCGGAATACCAGATCGAGGCTGTGTTCAATGAGCGGCGCGACGCCCTGCAGAAGGCGCTGGAAAGCGGCGAGCCGCCGGAAGCTGAGCCGAGCTGGCTGTGCGCTTACTGCCGTGCCATCGACCGCTGCAGCAAGGGAGAAATCTACCTGAATGGATACGGAGATTACGAAAATGGCTGATGAAACCGTTGAAACCAAACCGAAAGCCAAGAACATCCACGAAGCGATCATCAACGTGATGAACGAAGTGGGCTATGTTCGCAAGACCAAAAGCGCCAAGCTGGACTATACCTTTGCTGGTGAGGCGGCCCTGATCGCCGCGCTGCGCCCGGCGATGGTAGAGAACGACATCTATATGTCCGTGATCCGCTATGAGGAGATCCAGCGGGAAGTCTACGAGACCAGAAGCGGCTCGAAGATGAACTCCACGAGGGCAAAGGCTGTGGTGCGCTTTACGCATGCCCCCAGCGGCACCTATATCGACGTGGAAGCCCTGGGAGAGGGTGCGGACAGCGGCGATAAATCCACCAATAAGTGCGCCACTGGCGCATACAAATACGCCCTGCGGCAGACCTTCTGCATCGAGACCGGCGACGATCCCGATAAAGATCCTTCTGCCGGCCAGGAGCGCGCCAGCGTCCGCAGCGCCCCGCCCAAAGCTGCCCAGCCCTCGAACGGCGCGCAGTCCAAAGTTCCCGCCCAGTCTGGCGGCCGCACCGAGAAAGAGTTCATCGCCTGGGCCAAGACCAAAGGCGTGAGGGTTGCGGAGATCGGTCAGGCGCTCGTGGCGGCCGGGATTACCGAGTTCAATCCCGACCACTGGGATGATATGGAAAAGGCCGTCCTGGACTTCGCGATGCAGCGCGACCTGTCTTCATAAGTGATTAGGGAGAGCTTTCGACGTCGAAAGCTCTCCCCTTTTTATTCCGTTACTCGCCGGTTCGGCGTATCGTAGCTTTCTCGATAACGCCAGTGCCTACGGTCTTACTTCCTAAACACAAGTATCGTTGTCTTAATTTGTCTCTCGCCTGGCGATAAAAAAATAAAGTGAACGACAAATCGACAGAACCAGCATGCTGGCTCTGTCGATAGCAGATAAAAGAAAAGCGGCGTCTTCCATGTTACATGTAGCTGATTTTTATTGTTGAACTACAATGATAGAGTTATGTATTTAGTATAGACAAAGTAGCAAAAAAATCAAGATCAAAAAAAGGTCCACCTGAATTAGTGGACCTTTTTCAATACCTTTTCCGGTTTTTATATTTTATTTTTTGAAATTCGGTGTACCTATCATATCTTGGACTGAATTCTCTTTTTAATGTGGGTCGGTATTTGTTTCCCTCAGCGTCAATAACGTACAAAACATATTCCTGATCCCAGACGCCGTGAGCAACTTCCTCAGTCAAAAGGAATGTACATTTGTCTCCATAAGTTAATTTTAGCGGCAGCTTTTCTTTATCATCTTTCCCTAATACTGTAAATCCAACCCATCCTTCATCTAGGCTTGAAACGATAATTTGCTTTATTGTCACGGGTCTTTTGAAAGAAGGGCTGGCCGTCATGAACATTATATAATGAAAAAACCCCGCTTTCAGGCGGGGCTTTTTCATTTAATCAATACCATTAAATACACGCAGCAGGATGTCAAGCAGGGCGGCGAAAATAGCCGCCAGCATACCCCAGCGGAATTTGCGGAACTCATCACGCTGTTTCTGCTTCTCTTGATCTCGCCTGTTCTCAATGTTTTTGAGCCTGTCCACCTCATCGCGCAGATCGTCGATCTCCGCCTTCATGCCAGGTTTGCCGTTGCCGAAGATGGCTTCTTCCATCCGCAGCTGCGATTTGGCGATCTGGCTGATCTGCCCGTCCATCTGTCCCACACGTCCGTTCAGGCTCGCTAACTGAACGGAGGTTTCCTGGGCGATGCTGCGGGTCTCGCGAATTTCAGGGAGCAGGACCTCCAGGACGCCCTGGAGGTCACTGTTCTTCCCGGACATTTAGATCTGCTTCAAATAGGCCGCATACACCCAGCGCGAGCGATCTGGGGTAATGCAGGCCCAGCCATTTTCGATGCTGTACACGTCCACACGCTCACCTTTGCGCAGAGCTGTAATTTTGTCTCCGCCTGGGGTGCGGCGGACATTCAGACCCTCTGCAGGAATAACCACAGCCACATACAGCGGTTCGGATATATTGGACACCGGCTGCAGGTAGGCAGCGTACATCCACTGCGAGCGGTCCGGGGCCGTGCAGGCCCAGCCGTCCTCAACGGCATAGACGCTCACCCGTTCACCCTGGCGCAGCACCTTGAGGACTTCCCCGTTTGGCGAGCGGCGCACCTTGAGGCCGTTCCACGGTGTGACAGTGGCCGTGTAGAGCGGTTCCGCCGGCAGCGTTTCAATGGTGTCTATATCAGCGTGCCAGTCGAACTGACTGTAGACAGCCCACAGCTCAGGAACGACAATTTTCTGGTCCATCGACCACATGATCGTGCCCTGGATTTCTGGATCTCGCCGGCAGGCGGCCAGGAACTCCTGGATCTGCTCAGGCGTGGGCTTGAGGCCCCCTTCGCAGAACATGTCGCCGGCCGGGAGTGAAAAGGGCAGACGCGGCGCCAGGCGAGCATATTCCTCTTTGGAGGCCATCAGCTTTTCCGTCGGGCGGGAGCCGCGCCAGTATACCTGCGGCGCATCGAAGTCGCAGACCTGTCTGAGCTGGTACCACGGCAGGAGTGGATGATAAGAAGGTTTCCAGTACGAGTTGAGCCCCAGGGGGAGTTTCCCAACGCCGGCCCGCAACGTACGGGCGAAGACGAGTGCCGGCGCGAACTGGCCCTTAGCCTCTGCCTCGGCGTCGATGAGATAGGCTTCCGGTTTGTACTGCTTGATCGCATTGACGGCGGCGTTGGCTTCCGCCAGGGCGTCCCATTTTAAGTACACGTAGCCCCAGGCGATCACCCGGATGCCTTTGTCCCGGATCTCTTTGATGTAGGGCTCCAGATGGGGAAAGATGTAATTACCGTCGTGGATCTTGATCGCCACGAAGTCCGTCTTCGATCTTACCAGCTCATTGGCGACCTCAGATGGCGTCCCGATCCTTTCGGGTTTCCAGATATATACACCCTTACCGCTAATAATGTTTGCCATGAGGCACCTTTCGACGTCGAAAGTTAGTCCCCGATCAGATAGTCGAGCGCCATCAGATCGCCCACCTTGAGAGTGGTGTCCCCGAAGTCCTTGATGGAGATGGGGTCGCCGCTGAGCTCGATGGTCACGTCGCGCAGGGCTTCATACTCCTGGTTGAACTCATCCATCTTTTCTAGTGCGATCTTGAACTGGCCGTTGCCCTGGTCCTGGCCGTACCGGATCAGGAGCTCGTTGAAGGTCTGGTGGTACTGTTTGAGCTCAGTCAGACACTGCCCCGCCAGCCTCGCCAGCCGGAACGCTATCTGCGCCGGCAGCTCCATCTCCGGGATGCTCTGCAGATTTTTTTCGGTTTCCGCGATTTTCCCCAGTTTTACCTGTATCATTTTTGGCCTCCTTGATTGTGCAGCGAATAATCTCTCCGGTTTTCTCCAGGTGAAGGTGCAGGCGTGCCTGCTCGCGGTCGCTGCCGCGCTCCCTGTCGGTCAGATCGCAGTAGGGGGTGTGCATCAGGCGCCTGTACCGCTCCACCATCTCCGCCGGCATGGTCCAGGTACCGTCATCGTTGAAGGTCCCGTGCAGGAAAAGATACTGCATCCAGCCGGCCCAGATCTCATGCTCCAGGTCGGCATGTCGTTCGATTGTGCGGGCGTCGTCTAACATGTTAGATGTTTGTCCTCACCTGATTGAGCACCTTCTGGTGGTTGCACGGGGCTGTCTCGCCGCCGGTAAGGAACTGCTCCACCTGCTGGCACAGAGTAATCAGCTGCAGGAGCTGTTCTTCGGTGATCCCTGCCACCTTCAGGTCTTCCCCGGTGATGCCGTTCTCTTCACCAGGGGCGTAGCCGCGATCTGCATAGATTTCCTTCAACCGCACCAGCTTTTCAGACGCCAGAGCGAACTGCGTGGCGGTGTCGATCAGCAGCCGGATATATTCAATGATCTCCATAGATAAGCGGGCCTCCTCGTAGGTATCGAAGACGATCTCCTTCTCGTCTGGATAGTCGATCAGAAGCGAATATTTTCCTTCGTAGTTCGCCGCTACTCGCATCACACTACCCCCAGTTTGGCTCCGAACAGAATGACGTTTCGCTCCATTGTGTCCGAAGCGTTGGTCCCCCAGCGAACGAGGCGGATATGCAGCGTCGAGAGCCTGGCGAGTGCTGGCACGGCGAAGGTCAACCTGCTGGCGTTGTACTTAACAGTGCCGTCGCACGATATGGCCTGACTTGTCCCGTAGGTTGGTGTGCCGACGTTGACCTTGACCTCCACGCCCCAGTACACATTGCCGCCGCCGGAGTACGCCTCGGCGGGCGACCAGCCGAGCAGAAGCTCAAGCTGAGTGCGGCCGGTCCAGGCGTCTGGGATCAGCACCGTCCACTCGCAGTAGTTCACCTCTCCGTTGTCGAACCGCAGCCCGAAGCGTGCCGGATCGTTCAAGATATAGCCCATCGACATGTTGCTGTAGTAAGAGGCATTGGGCGGCAGATTGATTTCGCT
>Ga0134098_1002751_pt1 | contig 11346 bp, 4 predicted proteins | sample 9_3taG_FD_94456 | JGI IMG/M metagenome (GOLD analysis project Ga0134098, IMG submission 94456) | Switchgrass degrading microbial communities from high solid loading bioreactors in New Hampshire, USA - 9_31_10_142_A3 metaG | ecosystem: Engineered > Bioreactor > Semi-continuous > Anaerobic >... | reverse complement strand
GTATAAACAGATCTTTCAACAGCAGTCATATTAATGTATTCCAAAGAAAGCGGGTAACTTCTATATATTATCATGAAATATACTTCTTTTACTTCCTCGGTTAATATTTGATTTGCTGTTTCATTTATTTTTCTATACATGGTTGTTTTAATATCTGCATTAAAAGCATCTAATTCAAAAGTATTATCATTATAGATAATCATTATCGCTGGTAATAAATCAGTGCTATGAAGTATTACATGCATTGCAACAAACTTCTCAAAATAATCACCACCAATTTTTGCAAATAAACCTTTATCAAAACAACTCAACGGCATACGAGATATTGTTTTATTTTGCCCTTCCATTTTTAATACCACTCGTCCGGCGCTCTCAAATATATCTTTTTTGGGATAGTATACATAGTCATTAATCATTAATATATCTTTAGGAATTTTAATTAAGTCAAATTGATCAATCTCTTGTTTTAATTTTTCATTCAGTGTACAGTGAGCATTAGTTTCCTCTTCCATAGCATCTAAAAATGTTTTCATTTTTCGTATTCCCTGCAATATTTGATCCCAAATGTCGTTATTGCTTTCTTTTTCTAAAAAAGAGAACTTAGCAGAAAAGAATACTTCAACTGGGTTAACGTTTATAAATAGTTCTTTAAATTTTTCAATTAGTGTAGAAATTTCAACATCATCTTCGATAGTGAATTTCTTGGAAAAAACATTAAAACTTTTTCCTGGCAAGTAAATAGTTATATCTATTTGCTTAATAAGTCGGAAAGGATGCTCTTTTGTTATTTCGTTTCTTTTTTCAACAAACCATCTAAATTCTGATAAATATTTATCACGATTTTTTTCATACACTGATATGTATTGAGTGTTAGCGAGTGACTTTTGTAGTACAAAGGTGACATTCCTAAACTCAGAGAAAAAAGTGTCTAGGCTTGAAATGTTATCAAAAAAATTCTTTTCTTTGCTGAATCTATTCAAACTATTCAATGCGCTATAAAATTTCTGAAACGCAGGATATAGTAAATTAAAGGTGCTCACTGCATTAACTCCTTTTACTAGTTTGTTTACTGCCTGTGCTTCATATCCTGATTAATAGTCTTAATGTAGCTAAGTTTATTCGTGTGCTAACAATTAGCATCCAATTAATTTACTCTGACACATAACACCTGTCAGATATATCTAAAAATGAATTCTTTAAATAAAACTCTTAAAGGCATTTTTATTCTCTTCTTACCTCGTTTGCCCCTTCGTTTATTTCTTGAGCACCGCCTTTAATGTTTTCTACTGCAATAATAATTTCGCTGCGAAAATCTTTGACTCGCTCTTCAATACGCTCTAAATAATCTTCTCCCAAGAACCGTCTAAGGGTTTCCAGTTCTTTACGAAAGCGCGCCAAACCTTCTTTAGACACCTTGCCGTTCATCTCTGTTACTGTCAACCGGCGCAGTGTATATTTTGGCAACGTTTGGAATTCCTTTATATCCCGGAGCAGCGTGTTTATAAAAGGTATATATTCTTCCAGTTCTGCAGCATGGTTAGCCAATGCGCTGCGCAGATTATTTTCAGCCTTTGCAATTAATGACTGCTCACTGCGTGGCATCAATGTTTGCTCCCTGAAAACCTTGACTTTTTCATAAGCTAGCCAGAATCTGGAGCTTAGCGATTCACGCGGTGTTTCAGGTTGACATTGTACATATTGCAGTGCTTCTTCAAAAAGCAGCGGATGCACTTCAAGCTTATCACTGGCCGTATCTAGTACTGTGTGAATAAAAAGTTGCAGTCCTTTTCTGCGGAATACCAGCAATTGATTTTGCTCTGCCAGTTTCGCAGTTTTGACTCGAGAAGGAAAATCTACCAACCCACTGACAATGTCCGGATACTTATCCTTTATAGCATAAAACTCTTTTCGTAAGGTGGTTAGCAGGCTTTCTTCCTCCTCTTCCTCAGGATTACGGTTTATACGTTTGAAAAGTTCAGCGGGTGAAGGTGTCTCTTCGGGTGCAAAAATCTTCGCATCTTCACCCAGGGTGTTATGAATTAAAAACATTTTTTGTGCGGCAATTTCGCGGCTTTTAACCACTTCAGCACCCTGTTCGGTAGGGAAAAAATTATATATATACAAAGATTTGAAGACCTTGTTCCCAATTCGGTTTATGCGTCCCAGCCGCTGAATCACCCGGGTAGGATTCCAGGGAATATCGTAATTAATAACAGCACCGGCCCTGTTCAGGTTAACACCTTCCGAAAACTTATCAGTAGCTATCAGTATATCAAAATCATCACGTTGCTCTTTTACAGGATAACTTGCATCAAAGTTTGCATAGAGATCATCAAAAAATTGTTTGCTGAGCGGACTTTTAGCAACCAATATACGACCCGGAAAAGCATTTTCCAATAATGGAGCAATGTGTTCCACTGTATCCAGGTATTCACTGAAAATAACCACCTTTCGGCGAGGCTCGGTTGCTTTAGCCTGGGTTTTTAATATTTTCCGCACAGCTTTTATAAGACATTTGTTCTTCGGGTCGTTAGTTACAAGCCCAAGTTCATCCACTCGTTTTGCAATAAGTTTGAATAATTCCAGATCAGATTGTATATCATTATGGAATTGATCAGGCTCATCAAATTCTTCTATTACATAAACCCTATCGTGGCGCGGGTTAAGATTCACTTCCTCTGCAAGGCGTTCAGCAAATTGATTAAGCGCTTCTTCAATTGTTTCCTCATCCTCATCCCAAATCTTTTCAATTAAGTCCCGGTCCAGAATGTATCTGCCTGTTTTTTTGATAAAATTTAAAACAATTGAGTGAATATTGATAAAATTTTCTACGCTTTTAATAAAAGCACCAAAAGAACTTTCAAAACGTTTAACTAATAATCTGCGCATGAATTCATACAGGTTACGCTGCTGTTGAAAAGTAAAGTTTCCTTCTTCGTCCAGTTTATCTAACTCACGGCGGTTCTCATAAGCATAAGGCTGGTATATAGCCCCTCTAAACTTTCCGTCTTCTCCAAAATACTCATTAATCACCTGGTTATAGAAGGCAGACTGTTCAGGCGTTAACTCGTAGAAAAGCTCAATAGGGTCTTCCACCTCAGAAAGTTCATTAAGTTCTTGGCTGTATATCGGATCATTTTTAAGGTCTAATCGGTTACGTCTAATTACGATGGGTTCTATCACCGCTCGGATCTCATCCGCCATTTGCCTGACTCTACGCTTTGTTCGTGTAATATCTATGGGTGGAGGGAGTTCAAAAATTTCGGTGTAATATCTTTCAGCCCTGGTCTGCTTTTCACCACCAGCATTGTAATAACGTAGAATATACGAAAGCATACGGAACTCTCTGTTGTAACAGGCAAAGCGGGCAGAGAGCCTTTCGTCCAGAGTCAATGTTGATTTACCTGGCGGAATAAAGAGCTTCAACAGGGCAAATATATCTGCCGGAGCATTATTGAACGGAGTTGCCGTAAGGAGGATAACATTCCGATTAGCACAGATCTGGCTCAACCGTTCATAAGCTTCGGTGTCTTCGTTTCTGAAACGATGCGCTTCATCAACAATAATAGTATTAATGTCATCACCATACTGTGAAAGGTATTCCTGAATATCATCCAGTTTTCCTATAGAACGGACATCCCAGTCATAAAGACCAAAATCGTTCAGGTATTTATACCAGCCGGTAGATTTAGTGTCCTCATCACCAATCAGAGCCGGAGGACAGATAACCAAACCTCTGCCGTTTCGCTCCCGCGCCAGCCAACTGGCAATAACCGACTTCCCCAGACCAACCACATCAGCCAGAATAACTCCGCCATATTCTTCAAGGACGGTCAGCGCTTGTTGCACAGCATCTTCCTGATAACGGAAAATTTTATAACCGCGTTCTTCCATAAGGTTCTTGATCTGCGGACGAAGCGCCTTTTGTTCCATTAGGTCAAGATAAGTTTTTAGCACAAGAACATAAGCTTCAAACGGGGTTACCTCAGCAACTTGGGTCTGACGACGGATGATACGGATAATCTGTTCCCTACGTTCATTCAGTTCACTTATTGGTATAGCCGTATTCCATAAATTATCGAAGTACGCTTCGGCATCCTCCCAGCCATAATCACCAATTTCCACATTAAACTCATGCTGCCCTAAAAGGCCGCTGCGGGTTAAATTACTTGAACCGGTTATAAAACGTCCAGGTGTATTAACAAGCGATCGCCCAGCCTCATCAAGGCGGAACAAATAGAGTTTGGCATGATTCGGGTCAAATGTTTTGCGTATTTGCAATTGGCCATTTTCTAAAAGGTGTATAAAGAAATCGACTTGTTCGTAAAATTCCTGTGTATCCAAGGCCTCATCCTGCAATGCAGTGCGTAGGGAAACAAAAAATCGACTAACAAGCTCATGTTGAGTACAGGTATTCGCATTAGGGTTGGATATCTCTAACACCCTGCCAAGATGTATATCTGTATCAAGCCCAACCAAAATTTTTATATTCAAATCATTGCGTGCTTTCAGTGCTTCATAAAGTTCACGCCAGCCCGAAAAATAGAAAAAGCCCACCAGGAATTTCAGTTCCTGGCTGTGTTTGATAAGTGTATGGATTCTGCCTTTAAGACTATGTTGTTGGGCATTGGTTATAAAATTATTAGCCATTTCGTCCCACACTCCTTGCCTTGCTTATACGTTCCCAAACTAACTGGCAAACAGCACGATATACTTCCTTTCGTTCTTCTTCAGTTAAACCTAAAGCATTAAAAACTATATCATCCAGTGCCTTTCTATCTGGTAACGGGTTGGGTTCCTGGGTAGAAATGGGAATTTCAGATTCAGGATCAATACCGTATTCGGTGAAGATAGAACCGACTGGCCTAAACGCTAACTGCAAAAGTATATTTTCAATATGATCTTTCATATCGTCTAATATAGAAGGAGCGAGAACAAGCTGCTGATTTACTTCATATACCATAAGACTTCTAGGTCCTCCACCACCTCCATATTGTCTTGCCTTTATCTCATCGGCCAGAATTGAGACAGCGGAATTCAGTATGAGTTGTAAAGCTTGATTTCCAGTCGCGATATATAACCTGCAATCAGCTAATATTGGTTTCAATGAGATAAAAACAGCAATACGCTCTCTGAGCTCTTTCCCCCAGAAAATGTTACCCGTTTCGTAAGGAACAGACCACCATATTGGTCGTGATTTGCAAGTAGCTCTCTTTGAGTACCCTTCTTCTTCTCCCCACTTAATATATTCCAACGCATGGGTACCCTTTAATTTAGCCTTACTTTCATGGCACATAAAAATACGGTATCTCATATCCTCAGGGTTGATTACGATGCTGCGGCACTCACGTGGGCTTTTAATGACGGGCTTCAAAAACTCCTCTTCAATTTCCCCTTCCCAGCCAGCACCGTTACGAACGCGTAACAAACCAGGCCGAGAGCCTGGACAAAGTGGTTCCAAATAGAAAAAGTCATTTGCACCGGTAGTAAAACCACGACGTACTTCAGCAATATCACCCAGGCGTACCAGCCTGCCATTACCCTTTTCGAGAATGGTAAAGAAAATGTCCGGGGCACGCAGGTATTTACCACCCCACTTGTCACCCAAATACTTTCCAAGCCGGCCAACATTTTTACTAAGCATCGAATAATTATTCAAATCAGATGATTCTTGAATTATTTCTGATCCTTCCTCCAATAATTCGCTTACAGTTAATGGAGATACGCGAAAACTATCATTTTTAATGATCTTTTCTGCATGCTCAATTGCCAGCATGTTGTCGGAAAGAACAACATTTTCAAAGGGCTGTTTAAAGGCCACAAACTTCACGGTATGATCTTTCTTAACTCTCCCCGGTGCACCCGTAACAGTGATAATTGTATTAATATCGGCACGGACAAAGGATCTACGGGCATGATTGTCAATAACAAAGTAAAGTGGTGCCTGACGTAGAAAGAATTCCTGCAGCCAAGTGCCATAGTCTACATCCAGCCAGGAATTTGAACAAATAAAAACGTGTATACCCTTGCGGTTTAGCAAACGAAGTGAACGTATATAGAAATATGTATACAGATCTGAACGGCCGCTGGGTCTTCGTCCTTCTCTGAATTGGCCTACCTGCCACTCGGATAGAGCAAAATAATCCGGGAAATCGATCCGCAGCATCTCTAGCAATGCTTCTTTATATGCTTGAGAATCGAGATGGCAGTTAGGATCACTAATATCCTCCTGGCGTAAATATGGTGGATTTCCAATGATAATATCGAAGCCGCCGTGTTCAAAAAAGATCTCGGAAAACTCAATACTCCAAATAAAAGGACGCTCATCTTTCAAATTTCGCTTTTGTTCAATGAGTTCACCGATTTCTGCATTTAACCGTTCAATTTCAATTTTAAAATCCAACTCAGTTTGCTCTGTACTTGTTTCTAAAAATGTTTGCTGCTTATGCTTAGATTGGTTTAAAATCCGGATTCTTTCCTGGCGTTGATTAATTTCTTCATTCAGGACATCTCGGAAAATGGCCGTTTCTTCATGTTCAATCAACCGATAATTTTGGCTTTTATTATAGAAAAAATCGTGTTTCATCTGTTTTAGATGTGTAATTCTTCGCTTTAGACCTTGAGGAAGGTTAACATAGCCCTTCACAGGGAAAGTGTTGCCGCCAATACGCTGTACAAGAGAGTCGCCGGTACGTACCTTAAATGTTAGGTTAGGCAGCAACGGTTCACATGAAGTTTTGTCTTCATCAGGCATGTCCACAAAAAGGGTCAACCAAAGGCGCAGGTGGTTTATCCACACCGCCCAGCGTTTTACCTCCACACCGTAAAGTGAATGGGCTATAATAGCTTTCTTCCGCTCGAAATGAGAAGGAGCCCCATTTTTAAGGTCATCGGGAGTGTTGTTTCGAGAATACAGGTTTTCCAGCACCTGATCCAGCACTTGCAACATACCAACTTCAAAAGCTCCCGAACCGGCAGCAGGGTCACATACAGTGACGCTTTCCAACCGCTCAATCAATGAGCGGATTTCTTTAGGAGAAAAATCGCCCTGTTTCTGATATTCGTCGTAAGTCTCTCCTGTACCTGCTTCTCTGAAAAAAAGACGATACAGGTCTGTTTTTCCGATGCCTGTTGTTTGTTCCAACCACTTTACCAGAGACAACCTACACATCAGGTCTACTTCCTCTCGCGGCGTATAAACCGCTCCTTGCTCCTTGTTCGTGATTCGTTCGAAGATAATGCCTAAAAATTCGGGGTTTAGTTCCAGTTCCTCGTCATAGAGTTCGTTCTCTTCAACAGTGAAATTATACTGGAAAAGGAAGTCAAAGAACTTGTCGATGGGCTCATCGGGAATCCAAAGCCCAAGATCATCCAAGTTCTTCTTTCGCTTGAACAGCTCACCGTTTAGATATGGAGCCATCTGAAGTGCTTTTTGTGTTTCTGCAGAAAACGGGGCATGGCCGTATGCAACCTTACGTCCGGGTGGTGAGCTGAGTGCTTCGAAAAAAAGCGGTTCCAGCCAATCCCTATAAAAAGTATCAGTACTGCCTGATTGCCGATATTCTTCCCAAAAGTGTTGCATGAATTTAGAATTGTTGCCAAGCCATCCTTTCTTTTGTACAAAGCCCAGAAATATTATGCGGATAACAAAAAGCAGGGCGAGGTCATCTTTAAGAGATAATTCATCGGTACCCTGCACGGCAGCGGCTAGATCATCAAATCTGTCCTTAAAATCTTTATAGAATTCATCTGAAACAGCTTCAATGGAAAAGGTCTCTAAAATACCTGAAAGATCTGAAAAATTGGCGCGCTGCATTTGCTGTAAAAACGTTTTGTTTGGAAGTTCCGGATCTATGAAAAAGGTATACCGTCTGAAGGTACTATACAGCCGTTGTGTTCCTTGGTAATTAATCGTTACCAGCGAGAATCTGAAACGACCGACATTATCGTAAAAAGCAAAAATGCCGGCATTGTGGTTACTGTGCCTGAGAATATCCTTAATAAAGTCATATTGCTTGCGTTTGCCCGAACGAGCGGTAAGCTCATCTTTAACTCGTACAGTTCCTACAACTACTGTTTGAGTACCTGAAATTTCAATGACACCGATTTGAACAGCATTATCAAATGAATTGTCGGTAATAAAACTATCAAGGGAACCTTCCATCGGTCTGTAATTGGGTACCACAAGGCGCAAAGTATTTGTCAAACGTTCAGGTGTGAACGACTTGCAAAGGTTCTCCCATATATTTAACATCGCCGCCACCTCTTTATGTATTTTCAAGTTCATATATTCTAAAATGCCCAGAGAAGTATACTTCTTTATATAAACTGCATAAAAGTTATGTTTACATTTTATCATCTATTCAAATGCAGAACAATTCATTATTTGATATTATAACTTGTTAACCCTTATCTTGCGTAAACTTCCTTAGGATGCACTTTGACACTCATTATCGTCCAGTATTTTACGGCCATATGCTCGATAAAAATCTGAGTCGTTCTCATCAATTTCAAATTTTGTAATCCAGCGTTTTTCTTTGAATATGGATAAAATTAACTTATTAATTCTATTAATTTTGATCCTCGGGCGTTTCAGGCTGAATAAACTTAAAAACTCGTCCATTTGCAAGATGTTCAGACATTCTTTAGCTTGTGTCACACTCATATCAGGCAAGCATAGAGCAAACAATTCTTTTTTAGTTTCTATTTCGAGTTGATCCGATCTAAGTAATTCTAAATGCAGTTCAAAGGGAATAGAGTATTGAGCCTCCAAGATATCTGTAATATACTCAATTGCGATACTTTTTATTGCTGTTTTAACATCTATACTTTCTTTCGGATAACATTCAAGTAAAAATGGAATATCATCTGCATCCAGATTGTGATTTAGAATATGTAATTTAACTGCATCAGAATATCCTTTTTGCTTTAGCGATATTCCTTCAGATGTAAATCCTAACAACCTAACCTTGTATTTGTCGTTAATCTTTTCTTCTAACAATGAAACCATTTCATTCAAATCAAAGTTTTCTTGATTTATTACTTCCTCAGTATACTGTTTTATATTACGTGTAATGAACGGCATCAACTGGTTTGGATAATGCGCTCTCATAAAAATAAGTGAATCTTCTGACATCTGTATTATTTTGAGCTTAATAAGTACAAGGATTTTGTCTTCATCAATACCAGTAAGTGAAAACGATGGAAAATGCCTATTCAGCGAACACAGAATTGACTGATATATTTCGTTGTTTAGCTCATTACAGGTTACAATAGCCTTAAAGAAATCCAAAGCGGCATTTTCTCCAAAATCATTGTTTATAGAATCAGTATCAAATTTCAAATTGTTTTTACAGTTATTAATAAATTGAACCAAAAATGAATCCAATCCATTTTTACTTAGGAAGAAATAGCTTAGTATATTACTTTCAGAGTATTTTACAAGTTTCTCTTCTAATAGCAGACTCCATAATTCCTTGTCGTCCACAGTTTCAATTTGTTCAATTTCTGTTTGCAGCAAACTAATATATCTTGTTTTATTACCGATATCAATTTCTGGATTGTTTATTATTTTCAATACAGCAGGTTCTTCATCAGTTATGCGCTCAGAACAATTGTCAAGTATAATAGTTATATACTCATCTATATTCTCATTCACATATTGCGCTAACGGTTCGTCAGGTTTAGATGAAATTAAAGAATAATTTTTATTATTAAAATCATTGTTTTTCTTTAGCTCGTAAACTACTTCTAAAATTAAGCAGATAAAGTTAAATGCGTATTCCGGATTATTCGGACAGTATTTCCGGGAGTATCCGGACAATAAAACCGGATACATCCGGAATACGCAATATTGCATGACTTCCTCTTCAGTAAATTTTTCTATAGAAAGAAACCGAAAAGATGCATCTTCAAACAAAGAATATTTTTTGTTAATAAAATTAGTTCTACAAGACACTATTAATATAATATTGTCATAGCACTTTGAAAACTCTATTATCCAATCTACCGTTTCATTAAATCTATCGTTTTTTACTTCATCTAATGCATCTAAGCAAATAATAACGTCTTCTGAATTGTTTAATTTAAAATTTTCAGATTTACTTAAACCATCTACTTCAAAACTGTCTTTAAATTTCAAAATATCTTCATTCTTTAAGAAATTTTCGAGCCTTACATTTACTTTTTTTAAATCAATTATTGCGCTTTTTTTTCCTTGTCTAATACACAACTCATAAATTTCTGATAGTAATCTCGTTTTTCCGTATCCAGGCTCTGCCACAACACAAATTCTATGTAATGATAATATTGACTCTAAATTCTCTATATAATTAATATCAGTACCCAAAATTGGATTTTTAATTAATTCTTCAAATCTTTCAGAGCATTTTATTCTTGGTAATATATAATTACTCAACCATAATCCCCTCACATTAGAATATTCAATAATAACAAAAAAAGTATTGTTTTGGCTAAATTAATTATAGAACAATTTACATATTTCTTCCACATAACATATAAATAAAAACATATCCTAACAGCATTCCTTTTATAAGGTTAGAACGCGGTAACTTAATGAGTATTTTTTTTGAGGTACTTGCAAGTTTATATATTATTCTTTTAAACCTGGACAATGCTCAAATTTCTTTATACCAAAAACAAAAATTTCCACTATTTTTTGTCCAAAAATATATTCCTATGCTATAATTATAGCAAATCCTATTATTTTTGATGATATATATGGCAAAAAGTGAAAAAATAATACTTAATTTATACTGTGATGAAATAAAAGAGTGTCCTTTTATAATCCCTCATTCTAATACTTCTGAAAAGTGGACATATATAGGAATTCTTATTGTACCTAAACACATATCAGAACAGCTTTATAGTGATCTAATGAATCTAAGATGTCTTTCCCAACCACCCAAGCCATGGAATAGTTGTCCAAATCACTGTACCTACCATGATATAAATAACACAGAAGTCCATTTTCAAAAAACTGATGATTCTATTAAATATAAGATAGCTTCTAAATGGATAGATTATTGGCTTAATGACAGAGAGACCATTTATTTTTACATACTCGGTATCAATCTTTCAAAAATTGATTGGAGCAAATTTGGGTCAAAAAACCAAAAAGGTAAACACAATACCATCTATAATAGATTTTTTAGGACTGCTCTAAAAAGAGCTATAAAAACTTACTTTAGATCTTATGATAATATTGTTACTGCTGACGCATAGTGTCCAGCAATAGATGTCGTTAATTGTCCGGACATTGACAGAATTAATGTCCGAATATGACCAAAATGCCCTGCCCCCTCCAAGGGGAGGGAGAATCAGGAT
>Ga0134098_1002750_pt1 | contig 11350 bp, 8 predicted proteins | sample 9_3taG_FD_94456 | JGI IMG/M metagenome (GOLD analysis project Ga0134098, IMG submission 94456) | Switchgrass degrading microbial communities from high solid loading bioreactors in New Hampshire, USA - 9_31_10_142_A3 metaG | ecosystem: Engineered > Bioreactor > Semi-continuous > Anaerobic >... | reverse complement strand
CGACTTTGGTACGATTATCGACAGGATACCGTCCTTGTAATCCGCTTTGGCCTCATCAGGTTTTACCTCCACCGGCAGAGGGATGGTCCTTGAGAAACTGCCGTAAAACTTCTCCGACCTGTAGGTGTCGTTTTCACTGTACTTTTCCTCTCTCCTGGTTTCTCCGGAAATACGGACCGACCTGTCATCGACGTAAAGGCTCAGATCTTCCCTCGAAACACCGGGGATCTCGGCCTTGACCACCACTTCGTCTTCAGTCTGGTAAACATCTACCCTCGGGCTGTGGCCGGCAAACAGTTTGGCAGGATAATCAAAAAAGCTGTTTATTTCCCTGCCGATATTGTCGATGTCCCTGAATGGGTTCCACGGTACCAGCGACATTTCGACTCCTCCTTTTGAAGTGTTGTCATGGTTATTTTTCGCTGATCAGAAGGAAAATATGACGCCGGAAATGGGGCATATAAAATGAGCTTGCTTCTTGCCAAATAAATAGAAATGATAAAGGAATTTTGCATTTTTCGTAGAATCATTAATATTAATTGTACATACAATTATAGGTAGTGATAGTATGCATTTGCGCATAGAATTCGAAAACAATGGTACTGCCGAATTCCCTATCCACTATAACCATATTCTGCAGGGATTTATTTACAGAACCATTGATGAGAAAATGGCTGCTTTCCTGCATGATATGGGTTACGGTAACACCAGGAAATTCAAACTTTTCACTTTTTCCCGCCTGATGGGCTCATATGATATCGAATCGAAAAGCGGGCGTATTATTTTCAAAAGCAATATATCCCTTGAACTGGCTTCTCCTGTCGATGAATTCTGCGAGTCCTTTGCCAACGGCCTTTTCAGAAGGAGTGTAGATTTAGGCGGTAACAAGCTGGATATAGCCGGAATTGCCATTGAAAAGCAGAATGTCAACGGAAACGAGGCAATACTTGAAACCCTCTCACCTGTGGTCGCATACAGCACACTGACCAAGGGTGACGGAAGTAGATATACATGCTATTTCCAACCGGGCGAAAAGGAGTTTGAAAGGATTGCGGCAGAAAATCTCAGGAAAAAGTATGAAGCAATGACGGGGGAACGCATCGAAGAGGAACTTTGCATTCGATGCGTTTCAGGCCCTCGCCTGTCCATAATCCAGTATAAAGGAACAATAATCAAAGGCTACATGGGGAAACTGAAGCTCAGCGGTTCACAGCGGCTGATACAGACAGCCGTGGATACCGGGCTGGGCAGCAAGAACAGCATGGGATTCGGGTGTGTGAGGGTAGAAAAAATGCCGTCAATATTAAACTATATAATAAGTAGTAGCGATAAATATGTCGCTAAAATCAACACATAATTGGCAGATTTATTGTCAGTATTATTTCTTAAAGCATCAATCTGTCTAAATACTTGGTGCAAGGTTCAAACCAGGTCCCGTAGCAATATTATTCACAGTCATCCAAGTTAAACTTCGTACCAATATCAGGCCAAATACTTATTATTACTTGAAAGAAAGGTGTGACAGGCATATTATGAACATATACTCCTTTAAAATGCGCAATCATATCTGGATCGACAATGGCATTGGTGGACTGTACTCAATAGCTAAGTCAGATAAAAACCGGCTTAATCAATATAAAATAGTAACAAGACTTAATGATAAACAAAATTCTCTGGAATTCGAGTATTATGATTTGTCCAGTTTAAGGGAGTTCCTGACTGAATGTTACAAAGATCTGTCAATGCGTTATTGGAACGTTTCAACATCGAAACAGAAAGAAAACCCGGAACTGGTTCTCATGGATAGAGCAACCGGAGAGTTGAAACTAGGTCCCAAAAGAGTCCCCACACCAATTGCCGCCTTGTTTGTAAAAGGAAGCAGTTGGAAACCAAACGGCATTCCATACAAAGATCTGCCGGAAAAAGAAAAAAAACGGGTTAAGGTATACTTGGAGCAGACCGGAAAAAGCTTGTGGGGCAAAAAGGAATACTTGCTATATGATCTTCCAACTTGTCATCCAGAAATAGATATACTCCCGGAAAACTATTCAAGGCGAAGAAAACAGGTTTGCTGTGTTTGCGGGAATGAAAGCAGCAGCTATAGAGAAGTGAGTCAGCCTTCCTACTTGCTGTTTGCCAGCAATACGGCAACAAAGTCTTTTAATTCCCAAGGGAAAATGCCAGACGTGATCTGCTGGGAATGCGAGTTTTTATCCAAATTCGCTCTCCACACAGCCGGGTTTAAAAAAATCGGCAAAAAATCCGAAGCAAACGATATACTGATCATTCAATCATACTCCCCTTCTGTCCAAATGTTGATCGATCTACAGTCAGAGATGGGTGCTGATTCTCCTTTGAGAAGACTTGGCGATGATGACATATATTACTGCAACATCGGACTGGAAAGTGACAGCCTCGTCCGGTATGCTTCAAAACCATTTGAGCTGCTATGGTCTTTTTTCTATGACAAATTTTCACTCCTTGTCAAGGAGCAAATTAAGCAGGAATCGCAGGAAAGCCTGGAAGATTGGCTGAAAGATAATGATTACAACGAATTCTTTGAAAAGATATCTTTTTCTCCTGTAATGTTCTTCCTGATTCATGCAGAAATAGGTAGTAAAACTTTTATTACCAAGGACCTGACCATTTACCAGGATATATGTTATTTCTTCAGGTTACTTAAGTATCTGACGGAAAATAACATCAATCCCAGGGTTTTCTTCAGCTCCATCTGGGACAGCGAGGATAAGAATCCTAATCTGGTAAGGGAAGAAATTTGCAGAAAAATCCTGATGAAGCAAAGCATTCTGTCTGTTCTGGAACCATTTTGCTTCAGAAAGATCATGAACGGCCAACTCATGGCATTCTCAGATATTCTAAACTTTGCGAAAATTTATGAACCAATAATAAAAAAGGAAGGTGTCGGCATGAACAAGGACCAGATTGAAACTGCAGTAAACCTTGGAAAACAGATTGTTCTTTCTGTTCTCCCCAAAGACGAGAAAGATAAAAGCAAGGCAGACGCTGCTATGAGAAAAGTTAAGGGGGATTTGTTTGCCCTGAGGAAATCCAGAACATCAACTGATTTTCTGAACCAACTCACAAACATGATGTTCCGTTATGGCATTTCCGTTTCTGGCAAACTGCTCGATGGGATTTTGGAAGAAGTCAAATTTGAAGATTTCAGGGCTTACTGTATAATGGGTGCGCTCCAGGTTATAAACACTGTTAACAGCAGTTCAAATAATATTTCGAAGGAGGATCAACAATGATGAACGCTAAGGCTTTAACGATTACTTACTTAACATGGGCTTCTTACGCATCATTGAACGGTGCAGACAAAGAGGCAGACAACATAGTCAGTATCAAGAAGATTCAGAAGAACGACGGAAAGGAGTACCCTTACTGTTCTTCACAGGCTGTAAGGAGAGCTTTAAGGGAGCAACTTGCAGTTTTGGGCTGGGAACTCTCGGAAACCTCCGAGGCAAAGCAGAAGAAAGGTGCTGCTTCAACTCAGTGTGATCCACAAAAGTATATAGACGATGATTTATTCGGGTTCATGCAGGCCGATGCTGAAACAATTAAAAGGACAGCCCCGCTCCGCGTTTCTCCGCTTATTTCAATCGATCCTTACAGGGGGGACATGGACTTCGGAACAAACTATATGTCCCTGAAAACCGGAGGGAATCCAAATATATTCGAAACTGAGATACACTCGGGCTATTATGTGGGAACCGTTCTTCTCGAATTGGACAGGGTCGGAGAAAAATCACCGGGCGACAAATACGAATTGCAACTGCCCAATGATGAAAAATTCAGACGTACTGCTGCGTTAATTGACGCTATTCAGAATCTCTGGACTGTAGGCAGGCAAAGCCGCTTTTTGACCGACATGTCCCCCAAATTTGTCTGTGCTGCATTACTTAGGGTAAAAAACCCGATTTTCCTCGAAAGCATAAAAGTTGATGCTAACGGCAAGATAAATGAAAGCCTAATTGAAAGCACACTGGAAGACAACTCTTCACAGATAATCGAATACGTTATAGGAGAACGTAAGGGATTCTTCCCTGAAGATAATAAAAAATACGCATCGTTGGGAGAATCTTTCGAAAAAATCAAGGCATGGCTTAAAAATGTTTATTGCTGACGAAAAAGAGGTGTAAAAATGAAAGGACTAAAAGTAGACCTATATGCACCTGTTGTTTCTTTCAGAGATCCGGGGGCACAGCTTTACCATGATACTCTGCCCCTTCCACCTCCCACCACTTTGTTGGGAATGGCCGGCGCTGCTTTAGGTAAGACCTTTGAAGAAGTTCTTTCATGGGCAAAATCCGTGGAACTTCTCGTTGGCTGCATTGGTACTTCGGCGGGAAAAGGAAAGGATCTCTGGAATTACATTAAAATAAAGGCAGATAAAAAATCCGATGAGCCAACACGGGCAGTTATCCTGCGGACGTTTCTTGCCGATTTCAAATTGAGTGCATATTATGCATGTGAAGATGACAACGCAATAACGTCCCTCTGCAATGCATTTTTGCAACCTCAGTATGTCATAACTGTAGGAACAAGTGATGAAATCGCAAAAATTACAGGTGTCACAATGTATGAAAATGTAACTGTAAAAAATGATTCAAATGTATGTAATACCTGGGTTTGCGGTGATTATTCCAGGATGTTCAAATTTGACTGGAAAAAAGTGCAGGCTATTCCCATTGCAGAAACATTAAGACCGCCTTTAGCAAAAAAACTTGCGGTTGATTTCAGCATTGGAACTGACAATGTTCGAAAAGCTTCAAGATTCCTGACTATTACTTTCCTGGGTGATAAACAGCAACTGGTCGAAGAAGTACCCGTATATAAATTTTCGGAACAGTCAGTACCAATGGCCAAGTTCAGCAGGTGAGTATCCATGGAAAGCAAGATATATTATGCTAAGCCTGTCGATGGGAAAGAAGGCACATACGAGCACCACGTTGAAAGGTGTTATGAAATAGCTTGTAATGAAATTTCGTCCAACTATGAAATACTTAAAAGCGTAGTTACAAAATTGGGTGAAGAGCCTGAAACATATATCAGGCTGATGAAAATTGCAGTACTGTTTCATGATACCGGAAAAGTGAATCATCTGTTCCAGCAGATGATGTCAAGGTTAATTAACAGGCAACCTGTCCGCAGGAAAGACTATTTCCGGCATGAGCTAATATCCTGCCTTTTCCTGGTTTGCCTGGAAAAGGACAGTTTTAAGCGTATCGCCGCGCCATACCATTTCTATGCAATACTCAGTCACCACAAACCTCTGACTAATGACCTTAGAAGCTTTGTAAATGAAATGTGCGATAAAGAATGGCCTGTGCCAGGTAATGTGGAAATCGAATATATTACAAATACATTAAAAGAAACAAGCAATGGCGAGTTTTCATATAAATCAGGTATCAATCTTCCTCCACCGGATGCGGCTAAAAGCTTTTTGGTAAGGATTATAGAAACATTTACGGAAGCTCGTTATTTCATGGATAAAGATATCCATGTTATCCGGGCACTGTATGGATTAATGAAAGGCTTCCTACATTTCTGCGACTGGCTGGGCTCATCCGAGTCAAATTATAAAGAAATGTGCAACATTAATAACACAGATCCGGAAATGATATTTCAGAAATTGAAATCCAAAATCGAAAATGAAGGCAAAATTTATAAGCCCATGAGATTCCATCTTGAATGCCTGAAACACCAAGGAGATGCAGTTGTAATAGCACCCACTGGTTCAGGCAAAACAGAAGCAAGTCTCGCCTGGGCTCTAAACAACATGCCTAGGAAAATTATTTTGCTGATGCCTACAATGGTCACATCAAACAGTTTGTACGAGCGGTTATGCTTTTATTTCGGAAAAACTTCTTGCGGATTAGCCCATTCAAGCGCCGATACATATTTTGCTGCCAGAAGAGAAAAAGAAGAATCCGGAGAAGAATCATATGAAGTGAACAGATTCAGGCTACTGAATCAAAAAGCTTTCATGCCTGCTGTTATGGTTTCAACTGTCGACCAAATACTTACATGTGGTTTCAACACAGGATTATGGAGTCTGAAAGAATATGCACTGCTCGGAAGCGCGGTTATCTTTGATGAAATACAGGCATATGAGCATTATACAATTGGCCTCATAACAGCAGTAATAAGAAAAATAAAGTCTTTGGGCGGCAAGGTAATGATAATGAGTGCAACCATGCCAAAATTTTTGCGCGAGCACTTCCTGAACCTATTGGGATTACCTCAAGCGTTGGTGGCAGAAGAAAAAATGGATCTGAAACGAAACAGATGGACCTATATTGACTGTTCAGTTGAAGAAGTACGGCCAATGGTCTTAAAGGAACTCAAAAATAATAAAAAAGTTGCAATAATAGTCAATGATATAAAAACAGCCAAGAAAGAATACAATGCCTATACTGCCTTGCTGAAAGATAAAGGCCTCGAAAAGTATAAGATTTTATGCCTCCATTCAGAGTTCACAGCGATTGACAGGCAGGAGAAAGAACAAAAATTAACAGATAGAAATGGAAATCCTTATAATTTAGTAATAGCCACACAAGTAATAGAAGTGTCTCTGGATGTCAGTTTTGATGTGATTTTTTCTGAATGTGCTCCAATTGACAGTCTGGTTCAGCGGGCAGGAAGGTGCAACAGGTATGGCTTGCTAAGAGAAGGTCATTTCTACATTTTTAACGCATCTGAGACTGCTTTGAAATATGTCTATAAGAATCGAGATAATTTAATAACTAAAACCTTACAGGTAGTGAAAGATAACCAGGGACTTCTTTCGGAGGCTGAAATATCCCGGATGATTGAAGAAGTATATTACGATTCGAGTCTATATGATGATGACTATAAAGAAGGTGAAATGCTATATTCAGAAATCGAAAATAAATACATGATAAGGGATTTGGCAATTGATGAAAATGAAGAAGAACTGGTCACAAGGAGCAACGTTATAATGAAAGTTCCCGTAATACCAGCAAATCAATACATGGATACAGTAACAAAGCTCTTTGAAGACAAGAAATTTGAACTAATACCTTTATATGAAGTTCCGGTAAAAATCAGTGATTTCAAGAAATTTTACAAGGAAAAATACTGTGAAAACTCATATAAGTTACCAATTTATGTTGTCGATTATTCCAAAGATACTGGTTTGAACTCCGAAGGTAATTATTTTTACTAGTATGTTGACATTCCCGCGTCATGACAGGAACGGAGGTAATCCTTTTGTTTTTCAACCCCGGAGAGTTCAGGATCACAGGAACATACATATGGTACTATTGCATATGCAGGCGCGAGGTATGGCTGCTATCCAGAGGTATTACTGCAGACCAGGAAGACACCAATGTAGAAATCGGCCGGTTTCTGCACGAGCAATCATATGCACGTGAGAAAAAAGAAATCGAATTTAACGGAATGAAATTTGATATCGTTAAGCGTAAAGACGGGCAGCTTGTTATTGGCGAAATCAAGAAGTCATCTAAATTTATCGAGAGTGCCAGGATGCAGCTTCTTTATTATCTGCATGAACTGGAAAGAAACGGCCTCAGAGTAACCGGGATGCTGATGGTACCGGAAGAAAAACTAAGGGAAGAAGTAAAGCTGGATGAAGGCACAAAAAATCAATTGAACAAGGTAATAGAAGATATCTGGAATATTGTTTGTAGCGATAAACCGCCTGAAGCTGTCAGAAACCACTATTGTCCTAACTGTGCATATGCTGAAATGTGCTGGGCGTAAAGGAGTTGAGCTATGAAGAAGAGTGCTTACATATTCAATGACGGTGATCTTAAGCGAAAAGATTCCACTGTGTATTTCACAACCGAAGATGGAAATAAAAGATATCTGCCTATTGAGGACCTGAGTGAAATATACATATTCGGCGAAGTCACGGTCAGTAAAAAGTTCCTCGAACTGGCTACCCAGAAGCAAATCCTTTTGCATTTTTTCAATTATCATGAGTATTATACGGGGACATATTATCCCCGGGAACACTATAATTCAGGTTACATGATTTTAAAGCAGGCAGAGTTTTATCTTGACGATATGAAAAGGAAATATATTGCGTTCAAAATAATTAAAGGAAGTTACCGTAACATGCTGCAAGTACTCAAATATTATGCATCAAGGGGTAAGAATGTCAACGAACAGATGAAGCAGATAGAACAGCTATATCAACGTTTGAGTTATGGCATGACAATAGAAGAAATGATGGCACTTGAAGGTAACATCAGAGAGGTATATTACAGTACTTTTGACGAAATTCTTGGCGATCCTGATTTCATATTTGAAAGAAGAAGTCGAAGGCCTCCAAAAAACCAGCTCAATACATTGATTAGCTTTGGAAACTCGATCCTGTATACAACCGTGTTAAGCGAAATTTATAATACACACCTTGATCCAAGAATAGGCTTCCTGCATACAACCAACAACAGGCGTTTTACTCTGAATCTTGATATAGCCGAAATTTTCAAACCAATCATAGTGGACAGAACCATCTTTACGTTGATTTCTAAAAAAATGCTGACAACTAAGCATTTCGATAAAAAACTGGATGGCATAACGATAAAAGATGAAGGCAAGAAAATATTCATCCAGGAGCTTAAGGAAAAGCTGAAGACGACAATTAATTACAAAAGACTCGGAAAGCAAATATCCTACAGAAGATTAATCCGGCTTGAGCTTTACAAGCTAGAGAAGCACTTAATAGGTGAAGAACCGTATGAGCCGTTTGTTAGCCAATGGTAAAACAGAAATGTGTGGAGGTGTGGACTTGTTTGTAATATTGGTGTATGATGTTGGTGAGAAGCGAGTTGCAAAAGTGCTGAAAACGGCCAGAAAGTATTTGTATTGGGTACAGAATTCCGTACTGGAAGGCGATATCACCGAAGCGAATTTAGTCAAGCTGAAAGCCGAACTATCCAAAAAAATAAACAAAGACGAGGATTCTATAATTTTTTATCATTTTAAATCGTTGCGATACTATGAACGCGAAACCATTGGCGTTAAAAAAGGTGGTCAGGATCTGGTGCTGTAACGATAATAATTTACCGTCGATCACCGATAGTGCAAAAATACCGGGAGATCGACGGAAATGTAAAAATGCTTGAACCTCCGCTGTTTCAATATCCACAAGCAAAAATACCAAAATCCAAGGAAGGATTTACTTAATTAGCTGATTTCTAAAATGGTCTAATAATGCGCGGAGGATGGGGGTTTTTAGTCTACCTATAAGGTATTGAAACTCAAACAGAACAATGCAGCTGTGCTGCAGAAGATGCGGGTTTTTAGTCTACCTATAAGGTATTGAAACCGGCATAGCTGGCGCAAGGTCGGCAACTATATTAGGGGGTTTTTAGTCTACCTATAAGGTATTGAAACATAAGACTGCAACGAAGCATGGCTTATGCAGAACTTGGTTTTTAGTCTACCTATAAGGTATTGAAACCCATCTATATCCCTCCTATAAAATCAATCTGCCACCGGTTTTTAGTCTACCTATAAGGTATTGAAACATATACGCCTGTATATCGTCATAGTATCTTGCCGCTAACAGGTTTTTAGTCTACCTATAAGGTATTGAAACCAATGTCAAAAAACTGTTCGGGCGTATACATGGCAGGTTTTTAGTCTACCTATAAGGTATTGAAACAAGAAGTATGACAATGAGTGTATATCAGGATCCTCTGTTTTTAGTCTACCTATAAGGTATTGAAACTTCACAACGCATGGTTTTACACATACGGGGATGCAAACGTTTTTAGTCTACCTATAAGGTATTGAAACCCCTCGCATAGAATCTCCCCCGGGAAGGGGTGAAAGGTTTTTAGTCTACCTATAAGGTATTGAAACCACCTCCTTTCCGCTCCGGCTTGTGACGGAGCCTGCGGTTTTTAGTCTACCTATAAGGTATTGAAACTATTGACACATTGCATATATGCATTAATGGTGGCCTGAGTTTTTAGTCTACCTATAAGGTATTGAAACAAGGTACTGTGTTGTATAGGGATTCAAAAGGCCGGAAGGTTTTTAGTCTACCTATAAGGTATTGAAACCTCGATTGGTGCGCCATCAGCCCCTGCAATCAATGCGGTTTTTAGTCTACCTATAAGGTATTGAAACAATCTCAGGGTAGACCTGTCATGATTTGGTGTCACGATGGGGTTTTTAGTCTACCTATAAGGTATTGAAACAAGTTTGATGTATTAAGTTTTCTTATATCTATCGGACAGTTTTTAGTCTACCTATAAGGTATTGAAACGTTTGTAGCGCAGATACAGCATCATTTACCGTAGCTCCAGGTTTTTAGTCTACCTATAAGGTATTGAAACCAATTTTTACAGATTACTACTTCCATGATATTTTAATGGTTTTTAGTCTACCTATAAGGTATTGAAACTCTATTGTACTTTGCATATCCGCTATATCCTGCTGTAGGTTTTTAGTCTACCTATAAGGTATTGAAACTTCCTGCCGATGCCGAGACATTTTGCCACGTCATTCATTGGGTTTTTAGTCTACCTATAAGGTATTGAAACTTGAGTAGACAAGATAACGCTCGCATGGGTGCCCTATCTCGGTTTTTAGTCTACCTATAAGGTATTGAAACAATTTCTATCTGAAATACTGTCTTTCCATTTCTGGGTTTTTAGTCTACCTATAAGGTATTGAAACTTTGCTGTACTTGTCTATCATAGCCCCCATAATCTGCCGGTTTTTAGTCTACCTATAAGGTATTGAAACTCGCGAAACTCCGGCGGAAGCACCCGAACAGGCCAAAGGTTTTTAGTCTACCTATAAGGTATTGAAACTTATTCCCGGGCAAATGAGGTGGTGTAGGTGTATCAGTTTTTAGTCTACCTATAAGGTATTGAAACTCGAGCTCCATGTTCTTTGCAATTGCCAGGTCGTTGAGGTTTTTAGTCTACCTATAAGGTATTGAAACAGAAGCAGGTTGACAGGGAGGTAAAGCGGTCCATCGAGGGGTTTTTAGTCTACCTATAAGGTATTGAAATAATATGCCCTTTGTTCCCCTTGAACGCTGATATGCCTTGGTTTTTAGTCTACCTATAAGGTATTGAAATTTATATCTTATATTGTACCAAATGTCAATACTTTGGTTTTTAGTCTACCTATAAGGTATTGAAATCCCAGCATATTGGCCGGGATGTAGTTCTCCAGTGCTAGGTTTTTAGTCTACTATTTATTGCAAAATAGAAACGGACAAAGTTGCAAAAAAAATTCCCCAGTTTTGCAACTATGAATTCCCCACTATTGCAAAAGGCCATTGAAGGCACCACACCAAAATAATATCCTTGTG
>Ga0134098_1002748_pt1 | contig 11358 bp, 9 predicted proteins | sample 9_3taG_FD_94456 | JGI IMG/M metagenome (GOLD analysis project Ga0134098, IMG submission 94456) | Switchgrass degrading microbial communities from high solid loading bioreactors in New Hampshire, USA - 9_31_10_142_A3 metaG | ecosystem: Engineered > Bioreactor > Semi-continuous > Anaerobic >... | reverse complement strand
TTCTACGGCATCAGCGCCGCCACCGGCCAGCCCCTCAACAGCGGCGTGGCCGTCGTCGCTATCGCGGCGCAGACCATCGGCGAGCCCGGCACGCAGCTGACGATGCGGACGTTCCACACCGGCGGCGTCGCCGGCGACGACATTACGCAGGGCCTGCCGCGCGTCGAAGAGCTCTTCGAAGCGAGAAAGCCGAAGAAGATGGCCATCCTCTCGGAGATTGCCGGCGTGGTGGCCGTCGAGGAGACGCGGAAAAACGCCCTCGTCTCCATCACCGTCACCAACCCCGACGACGGGGAAGTCAGGGTCTACCAGGCGCCGACGTCGGCCGTCCGCGTCGAGACGGGGCAGCACGTCCAGAAGGGCGACATGCTCACGGAAGGCGCCCTCAACCCGCACGACGTCCTGCGCATCCTCGGCAAGGAGGAAGCCCAGAACTATATCATCCGCGAAGTCCAGAAAGTGTACCGCCAGCAAGGCGTCGAGATCAACGACAAGCACATCGAGGTCATCGTCCGCCAGATGATGCGCAAGGTCCGCGTGGAGGACGCCGGCAGCACAAACCTCCTGCCCGGCACGACAGTCGACATTCTCGAGTTCAAGCGCGCCAACGCGGAAATCCAGAAGCGCATCGACGCCGGCGAGACCGACCTGCGGAAAGCGACAGCCCAGCAGCTGCTCATGGGCATCACGAAGGCGTCTCTGGCGACGGAGTCGTTCCTGTCCGCCGCCTCCTTCCAGGAGACGACGAAGGTTCTCACCGAAGCGGCGATCAAGGGCAAGATCGACCGGCTCGTGGGCCTGAAGGAAAACGTCATCATCGGCAAGCTCATCCCCGCCGGCAGCGGCCTCGCCCGTTACCGCCTGTTCGACGAGGACTACGCCGGCCGGCCGGTCCCGCAGCCGCCGGAAGAGGAGGAAGTGGATCTCTCCGTGCTCAAAAACGCGGGCAACGCGCTGTAAGCATCAGGATATTCCGGAAAAAAGCACCGCTGCCATACGGCAGCGGTGCCAAACGGGAAACTCAAGGCGCGCACTGGGAAAAAATAAACGAAAGTTCACGGCCGTTTAAAAGATTGTTATACAGTTAAAATATTGACGGCAGAGCTTAATTGTGTTATCGTAATACCCTGTGCGAACTTGTATCAATTTGTTCTTACGTTTTTATTCATTTTCACGTTTTTTGCGCCGCGCTTTTAAGCGCGCCGTGAAAATAAACCATGTACAGAGAGGAGGAAAAGAATGCCCACATTTAACCAGCTCGTCCGCAAAGGCAGAGAAAAGGTGACGTACAAATCCGGCTCTCCGGCCCTGCAGAAAGGCCTCAACACCCTGAAGAACAGGGAGACGGACCTTTCGTCCCCGCAGAAGAGAGGCGTCTGCACCGCGGTTAAGACGACGACGCCGAAGAAGCCGAACTCGGCTCTTCGGAAAATCGCCCGTGTCCGCCTGACGAACGGCTACGAGGTCACGGCCTACATCCCCGGCGTCGGTCACAACCTTCAGGAGCACTCCGTCGTCATGATCCGCGGCGGCCGTGTCAAGGACCTCCCTGGCGTGCGTTACCACATCATCCGCGGTTCTCTGGACGCGCAGGGCGTGGCCAACCGCAGGCAGGGCCGCTCCAAGTACGGCGCCAAGAGGCCGAAGGGCGCTGCGAAGAAGTAGCCTAAGTCCCCCCCCAATGATGCTGATATCGCTTTGCGGCTTTTGCCGCGAAGGTATATATACATTATTTTTATAATGTATGTTGCCTCTCAGCGATGAAGCACCACCGAAAGCTCAAGTCTTTCGGAGTACCGATGACATCATTTTTATAATGAAGGAGGGAAGTATTGTGACAAGAAGAGGTAACGTACCCAAGAGAGAAGTGCTGCCGGATCCTCTTTACAACTCCGTGCTGGTCACGCGCCTTATTAACAAGGTCATGCTCGACGGCAAGAAGGGCGTCGCGCAGAAGATTGTGTACGAGGCGTTCAAGATCGTGGAGGAGAAGACCGGCAAGGCGCCGCTGGATGTGTTCATGGCGGCCCTTGAGAACATCATGCCTACTCTCGAAGTCAAGGCCAGGCGCGTCGGCGGCGCCACCTATCAGGTGCCGATCGAAGTCCGCCCCGATAGGCGGCAGACTCTCGGACTGCGCTGGCTTGTCAACTACGCCCGGGCCCGCAATGAGAAGACAATGAAAGAGCGGCTCGCCGGCGAAATCATGGACGCTGCCAACAATACGGGTAACGCCGTTAAGAAACGCGAAGACACCCACAAGATGGCTGAATCCAATAGAGCTTTTGCACATTATCGTTGGTAAGAACACTGGTCTTTTTCGCCACAGGGACCACTTATTTTAAGGAGTGAGTAATATGCCGAGGCAATACCCCCTAGAGCGCGTGCGCAACATAGGCATAATGGCTCATATTGACGCGGGAAAGACCACCACAACGGAACGCATCCTGTTCTATACAGGCCGCACCTACAAGCTAGGTGAAACCCATGAAGGCTCCGCCACCATGGACTGGATGGTTCAGGAGCAGGAGAGAGGAATTACAATCACCTCAGCTGCGACCACATGTTTCTGGAAGGATCACCGCATCAACATTATCGACACCCCAGGACACGTCGACTTTACTGTTGAGGTAGAGAGGTCGCTTCGCGTTCTGGACGGGTCGGTCACCGTATTATGTGCCAAGGGCGGTGTTGAACCGCAGTCGGAGACTGTCTGGAGACAGGCCGACAAATACCACGTGCCGCGCATGATTTATATCAACAAGATGGACATCGTCGGCGCGAGCTTTTTCAACGTCCTTGACATGGTCAAGGACAGGCTCAAGTGCAACGCCATTCCCATCCAGCTGCCCATCGGCGCGGAGGCCGACTTTAAGGGCATCATTGACCTCGTCGACATGGTGGCCGACGTCTACTACGACGATCTCGGCAAGGATATGCGCGTTGAGCCGATTCCGGAAAACATGGTCGAGCTTGCAAAGGAGTATCGATCGAAACTGCTTGAGTTCTTGGCCGATTACGACGACGAGATCATGGAGCTTTACCTCAACGGTGAAGACGTCCCGTCGGACCTCATCAGGAAGGCAATCCGCAAGGCCACGTGCGCAGTTGAGATGATCCCTGTCGTTTGTGGATCTTCTTACAAAAACAAGGGTGTGCAAAAGCTGCTTGACGCCATCGTCGACTACCTGCCTTCGCCGCTCGATATTCCGGCCGTTGAAGGCGTCGCCCCGGGTTCCGACGAGACCACCACCCGGGAAACCAGCGACGATGCGCCGTTTTCCGCGCTTGCGTTCAAGATTATGACTGACCCTTACGTCGGCCGCCTGACGTTCTTCCGCGTGTACTCCGGTACGGCGGAAGCGGGCTCGACGGTTCTCAACTCGACAAAGGGCCAGAGGGAGCGCTTGGGGCGCGTCCTGCTGATGCACGCAAACCACCGCGAGGACATCGACAAGGTCTACGCGGGCGATATCGCCGCCGCCGTCGGCCTCAAGAACACGACGACGGGCGACACGCTCTGCAGCGAGAGCGACCCGATTGTCCTTGAATCGATGGAATTCCCGGAACCCGTTATCCGCGTCGCCATCGAGCCGAAGACGAAAGCCGGCCAGGAGAAGATGGCGATAGCCCTTGCCAAGATCGCCGAGGAGGACCCCACCTTCAAGACCTACACCGACCAGGAGACAGGGCAGACGATCATCGCCGGAATGGGCGAGCTGCACCTTGAGATTATCGTCGACCGCCTCCTGCGGGAGTTCAAGGTGGAGGCCAACGTGGGCAAGCCGCAGGTTTCGTACAAGGAGACCATCCGCGGCACCGCGAACGTCGACCACAAGTACGTCCGCCAGACAGGCGGCAAGGGCCAGTACGGCCACGTCAAAATCATCGTCGAGCCGAACGAGCCCGGCAAGGGTTACGAGTTTATCAACAAAGTCGTCGGCGGTGCGATTCCGAAGGAATACATCCCCGCCGTCGACGCCGGTATACAGGGCGCGCTGCAGTCCGGCGTCCTCGCCGGCTACGAAGTCGTCGACGTCAAGGTCACGCTGTACGACGGCTCGTACCACGAGGTCGACTCGTCTGAAATGGCGTTTAAGATCGCCGGCAGCATGGCTATTAAGGAAGCGCTGCGCAAAGCCAACCCCGTTCTGCTTGAGCCGATCATGAAGGTCGACGTCACCGTCCCCGAGACCTACATGGGCGACGTCATCGGTGACCTCAACGCACGGCGCGGCCAGATCAACGGCATGGAGACGCGCAGCGGCACGGCCGTTATCACCGCCTTTGTACCGCTTTCCACCATGTTCGGTTACGCGACGGACCTGCGCTCGAAGACGCAGGGCCGCGGCACGTACTCGATGGAGCCGAGTCACTTCGTCGAGGTGCCGAAGAACCTTCAGGCGGAGCTGATCGCCAGCAACCAGAAATAACTCGTTGCGAAAAGCCCGCGCATGCTGTAAAATATTGCAACAGAAGCTGTTTTTTACAATTCAAACTAAGGAGGATTTTATTAAGCCATGGCTAAAGCTAAGTTTGAAAGAACAAAGCCGCATATTAACGTCGGCACCATCGGTCACGTTGACCATGGTAAAACAACGCTGACCGCGGCCATCACGAAGTACCTCTCGCTCTTCGGCAATGCGCAGTTTACGTCCTACGACAATATCGACAAGGCTCCCGAGGAGCGCGAGCGCGGCATTACGATCAACACCTCCCACGTCGAGTACCAGACGGAGAAGCGCCACTACGCCCACGTCGACTGCCCGGGCCACGCCGACTATATTAAGAACATGATCACCGGCGCTGCCCAGATGGACGGCGCGATCCTCGTCATCGCCGCCACGGACGGCCCGATGGCCCAGACCCGCGAGCACATCCTGCTTGCCCGCCAGGTCGGCGTTCCGGCCATCGTTGTCTTCCTGAACAAGTGCGACATGGTCGACGACGAAGAGCTCCTCGAGCTTGTTGAGATGGAAGTCCGCGAGCTTCTCTCCAATTACGAGTTCCCGGGCGACGATATCCCGGTTATCCGCGGTAGCGCCCTGAAGGCCCTGGAGTGCCCCTCCAGTGACCCGAACGACCCGGCTTACGCCTGCATCAAAGAGCTTATGGACGCCGTCGACTCCTATATCCCGACGCCGGACCGCAAGTCCGACCTGCCGTTCCTCATGCCGGTTGAAGACGTCTTCACCATCACCGGCCGCGGCACCGTCGCCACGGGCCGTGTTGAGCGCGGCAAGCTCAACCTCAACGACAAGGTCGAGATCGTCGGCCTGAGAGACGAGTCCAAGGAGACCGTCGTCACGGGCATCGAGATGTTCCGCAAGACCCTCGACTACGCCGAGGCCGGCGACAACATCGGCGCGCTGCTCCGCGGCATCGCCAAGACGGACATCGAGCGCGGCCAGGTTCTCGCGAAGCCCGGCTCCATTAAGCCGCACACGAAGTTCACCGGCCAGGTCTACGTCCTCACCAAGGAGGAAGGCGGCCGTCACACTCCGTTCTTCACCAACTACAGACCGCAGTTCTACTTCCGCACCACGGACGTCACCGGCGTTATCAGGCTGCCGGACGGCGTCGAGATGTGCATGCCCGGCGACCACGTCACGATGGACGTCGAGCTGATCACCCCCATCGCCATCGAGGTTGGCCTGCGTTTCGCTATCCGTGAGGGCGGCCGCACCGTCGGTTCGGGCGTCGTCACGGCTGTTGCCGAGTAACTCCCTCTCGTGACGAAAGCAGGGTTATGCCTGAAGCTTTACGCCTCAGGCATGGCCCTGCTTTACCGTTTTATGAAGTTTCCGTGACGGGTTTGGCTATTCTTCAGCGTTTTCAGAGTACGGCGCGTTTTCCGCGTTGTTCGGCGTGTTCGTGCCGCTTTCCGGAGCGTTTCCGCCGGGCGCGTTCTCAAGCGGCTCGCTCGGCGAGAGGGATTCGCTGCCGCCCGGTTTTTCGGCCTTATCGAGCGTCTCCTCGGTCTTGCTTTCCGCCTTCTTGCCGGACGGATACTTCAGGCCGACCATGAAGCCGTCGAGCGCGTTGGACTGGATGTCGCCGGCGATGACGCGGTTGCGGTAGACGATGATGTCCGCCACGACCATGCCCTTGGCGTCCGGGAAGTTGAGGACTTTGTAGGTGTAGCGCGTCGCCTCCAGGCCGCCGTATTTGGACAGGTCGAAGCCCTGCATTTTCTGAAGGTCGTTGTACCGCTCGTAGATGTCGTTAAACTCCCGCGGGATGATGACCTTCTGCTCCTCAATCGGCTCCTCCTCCACCTCCCAGCCGAGCGAATTGAGATACTTCACGCGCTGTTCGTTGTTCTTCACAACGGCGGAAAGGGCGGCCGTTTCGCTGGCGTTGCCTTTTTTCTGACCCGCCCGCCCGGCGATGAGGATGACGGCTATCAGGATGACCGCCAGAATCAGTACGGCAACTATGGCTTTTCTTTTGCTGAATTTAGCTGTTAGAATAAACATACCATTCTTCACCCCGTCCTTTTGATAATTAAGCTTATTCGCCGTTGTCCGCAAGTATGACGGCCGCGCGCGCACAAAATGAGCGGACCGTACGGCAAGCGGAGGGGATTCTATGCGCATCAGGCTTGACAAATTCCTTACCGATATGGGGCTGACCACCCGCCGGCAGGCGCCGTACTTTATCAAGTCGAGCGGCGTGACGATAAACGGCCGCCCGGCCGTCTCGCCACACGAAAAGGTGGACCCGGACGCGGACGTGATCGAAGTGGCGGGGGCTAAAGTCGTGTATAAAGACAAACACTACTATATGATGAACAAGCCCGCCGGCTACGTCTCCGCGACGGAGGACAGGCGCGACCCGACGGTCCTGGACCTCCTCGACGAGCAGGCGCGGCGCTACGGCCTTTTCCCGGCCGGGCGCCTTGACAAGGACAGCGAGGGCCTCCTCCTGCTCACAAACGACGGGGACTGGGCGCATCGCATCATCTCCCCGTCTAAGGACGTCGTGAAGACGTACTACATCGAGGTGGACGGGCTTCTCACGGACGAGGACGCCCGTGCCTTCGCGGAAGGGATTACGCTCGGCGACGGCCTCAAATGCCGCCCGGCGGTGCTCCGGGTGCTCGCGGCGGGAGAGCGCTCCAAGGCGCTTGTGTACCTTACGGAGGGGAAGTACCATCAGGTCAAGCGCATGGTTGCCGCGCGGGGCAAGCATGTGGCGTATCTCAAGAGGATCGCTATCGGCGCCCTGAAGCTCGACGAAGGCCTCAAGCCCGGCGCGTACAGGCCGCTGACGGAGGAAGAGGTAAAATCTGTATTTGAAAAGCCGGCGGAAATATGATACAAATGATACAAAAATATCTTCCGGAAAAACGGCGTGTAAGGCCAAATTTTACTCAAAAACCGAGACTTGGCGCCATTTCCGGATGGAAAAGCGAAATAATTAACAAAAAGAAACAAGATTTCTATTGAAAAATGTTGGATTTGAGTATAAGATTAAGCTGTTGCTCTTATAGTCAAAATAACGAAGGCCATCCGAATGGGAAAACGATAAAGAAGTGGGGAGGACGTTAAGAATGTCCAGCAGAATCTTTCAGAGCGTTATCGTCCAGATGAAAGAGGCGACAAAGCGGCTGATTGGTGTCATCGATTCGGAGGGGACTGTCGTAGCCAGCAGCGAGCTGTCGCTTGTCGGATCCAACATCGGGCCGTTTCCGTCGCTTTCCGAAGATTCGGGCGATAAGGTCGTCAAGTCGCTCGGCAAGACCTTCAAAACGCTCGAGGGCGCCGGAACGCATTTTGATTACGCTGTCTTCGTCGAAGGGGAGGACGAGCTGGCCAAGACTGTGTGCATTTTGGCGCACATCGCCCTGTCTGAAGCGAAGCTCTACTACGAGGAAAACCACGACAAAACTGCGTTCGTCAAAAACATCATTTCGGACAACATTCTGCCGGGGGACATTTACGTGCGCGCGAAGGAGCTGCACTTCGTCACGGACGTTCCGCGCGTCGTCCTCGTTGTGCGCCAGGTCGGCAGGGCTGAGGTCGCTGCCATCGAGCTGCTGCAGAATATGTTCCCGGACAAGCAGCACGACTTTGTCATCTCCGTGAGCGAGACGGACATCGTCGTCATCAAGGAAGTCGGCCCGAACGTCGACTCCAAGTACGTCCTGAAGCTGGCGGCGTCCATTGAGCAGAAGCTCAGCGAAGAGCTCGGCATCAAGTGCATCATCGGCATCGGCACGCCCGCGAGGCACCTTAGGGAGCTGGCCGACCGCTACAAGGAAGCTCAGGTCGCCATCGACGTGGGCAAGGTGTTCGACACCGAAAAAACCATCATCAACTACGAAAACCTCGGGCTCGGCCGCCTCATCTACCAGCTGCCGACGACCCTGTGCGAGATGTTCCTGTCGGAGGTCTTCAAGAAGAACCCCATCGAATCTCTGGATCAGGAGACTCTCTATACCATCAACAAGTTCTTTGAGAACAACTTAAACGTCTCCGAGACGTCCCGCAAGCTGTTTGTGCACCGCAACACGCTTGTCTACCGTCTGGAGAAGATCAAGAAGCTCACAGGCCTTGACCTGCGGGAGTTCGACCACGCGATTGTCTTCAAAGTCGCGCTCATGGTGAAAAAATATCTCAACTCGCAGGAAGTCAGGTATTAACGCGCAAATCTCACGGCGCCGCCTGAAAAAACGGGCGGCAGAGGAAAGGGAAAATGGTTCAATTCATCGACGTCTTCAAGGTTTACGAAAACGGGACTAAGGCGCTCAAGGGAGTCAGCTTCAAGCTCGACACAGGCGAGTTTGCCTTCCTTGTCGGCCCCTCCGGTTCCGGAAAGTCCACCATTCTCAAGCTCATCACCGGCGAAGTGGCGCCGACGGACGGCACCGTCATCGTCAACGGGTACAATGTCGGCAACATGAAACTGAGCAAAATGCCGTACCTGCGCCGCTCTCTGGGCGTCATCTTTCAGGATTTCAGGCTGATTAAAAAGAAAAACGTCTACGACAACGTCGCGTTTGCCATGTACGCCATCGGCGCGTCCAGCAAGGAGGTGCGCAAACGCGTCCCTTATGTCCTGCAGCTCGTGGGCCTCGAGGATAAAGCGAAAGTGTTTCCGGACGAGCTCTCCGGCGGCGAACAGCAGCGCGTGGCCATCGCGCGCGCCCTTGTCAATAACCCGAGTCTCATCATTGCCGACGAACCGACCGGCAACTTAGACCCCGTGCGCAGCCTTGAGATTATCATGCTGCTCAACAAAATCAACGAGCTGGGCACAACCGTCCTCGTGGTGACGCACGAGAAAGCGCTTGTCGACGCGTTTTCCCGCCGCGTCATCGCCATCGACAACGGGAAAATCATCGGCGACGGATTGGATAGGTACAAGATATGAGACGCTGGAATACGGGTTATTACATAAGGGAAGGCGTTGCCGGGATTTTCACGCATGGGCTGATGTCGTTCGCGTCCGTGTGCATCATCATCGCCTGCCTGATTATCATGGGCAGCTTCATCCTCCTGGCCGTCAATGTCGACGCCCTCATCGAAAAATTTGAAAAAGACAACGTCGTGCTGGCCTTTATCGGGGACGCCCTGTCCGAGCAGGAGGCGAGGGCCCTCGAAAGCCGCATCGAGAGCCTGCCGAACGTGGAATACGCCACGTTTATCAGCCGCGACGAGGCGTTTAAGAGCTTCGTCGAGGGGTATCAGGACAAGTCGATTTTTGAAAACCTCGACGCGTCCATCCTGCGCCACCGCTACGCCGTCTACCTGCGCGACATTTCGCAGACGGAGCAGACGCAGCGCGACCTCCGTGCCATTGACGGCATCGTGAAAGTCAACGCCAACCTCACGATCGCGCGCGGCTTTGTCACCGTGCGGAACATCGTGAGCGTCGTGACGATTGTCCTCGTGTCCATACTGCTGATTGTCTCGCTGTTTATCATGTCCAACACGATTAAGCTCGCGACGTACGACCGGCGCGACGAAATCGCGATTATGAAGATGGTCGGCGCGACGAACGGGTTTATCCGGTGGCCTTTCGTCTTCCAGGGCTTTATTCTGGGCCTTGTCGGCGCGTTTTCGGCGTACATCGCCCAGTGGGTCATCTATACGCTCGTGTCGAATTTTATCCTGCGCAGCTATTCGTTCGGGATGGTCATCGTCCTTATTCCGTTTTCCCAGGTCGCCCTCCCGCTGTTTTTCATTTTCTCGGCGGTCGGGTTTGGAGTCGGCGTCTGCGGGAGTGCTCTTGCCATTAAGAACTACCTGCGTGTGTAAGGTGGAGGAGGCATCATGAAAAGCAAGACGTTGCTGGTACGGGTTATCTGCCTTCTTTTGGCGGGGCTGATGCTCGCGTCCATCGTGTACGTCGTCGTCGGCGAAAGCGGCAGCGCCGGAGCCGTGACGCAAAGCGAAATTGACAACCTCAAGAAGAAAAAGGAGCAGATTGAGCGCAAGAAAACGGAAATCCGCGCGCAGATCAACTCCTACGAATACGAACAGAAGTCGCTGCTCGCGCGAAAACAAGTGCTCGACACGCAGATGGATCTGACGGAAGAGGAAATCGCGAACATCACCGAGCAGATTCAGCTGTACACCGAGCTGATCGCGCAAAAGGAAATCGAGGTCCAGGAAGCGCAAAAGCGCGAGGACGAGCAGCTGCGCCTCTTTAAGGAGCGGCTGCGCATCATGGAGGAAGGCGGCTCCATCTCATACCTCGCCGTCCTCTTCGAGGCCAGCAGCTTTGCGGACCTGCTCGCGCGGCTGGACTTTATCGAGCAGATTTCCAAGTACGACGAATACCTCTACGAGCAGCTGAAAGCCGCCAAGCACGCGACGATCGAGGCCAAGGAGTCGCTCGAGGAGGCCAAGGCCGGGCAGGAGGAGCAGAAAGTCCTGCTTGAGGCCAAACGCGCGGAGCTGGAGCGGCAGGTGGCGGAAGCCGGCGAGCTGATCAAGGCCGTCGAGCAGAACATCGCCGAGGCGAAGGCGCTGTATGAACAGGAGAGCAAGGCGGCGCAGGATATTCAGGAGGACATCAACAAGAAAGTCGCCGAGCTCAAGCGCCAGCAGGAACAGAGCGGCAAAGCCGTCGTCGGCACGGGCAAGCTGATCTGGCCGACGCCCTCGTGTTACATAGTCACCTCCCAGTTCGGCCGGCGCTTCCACCCGATCTATAAAGAGTACCGCATGCATTACGGCGTCGATATCGGCGCAAAATATGGTGCGTCGGTCCTCGCGGCCGACGACGGGACGGTCATCACGTCAAGCTACGATTCCTCGTACGGCCATTACATCGTCATCAGCCACGGCAACGGGATGACGACGCTGTACGCGCACCTGTCCAGCCGCCTTGTGAAGGCCGGCGACA
>Ga0134098_1002738_pt1 | contig 11394 bp, 9 predicted proteins | sample 9_3taG_FD_94456 | JGI IMG/M metagenome (GOLD analysis project Ga0134098, IMG submission 94456) | Switchgrass degrading microbial communities from high solid loading bioreactors in New Hampshire, USA - 9_31_10_142_A3 metaG | ecosystem: Engineered > Bioreactor > Semi-continuous > Anaerobic >... | reverse complement strand
TGAAGTCCAGCAGACCTGGGCGATCGGGCAGGGCGCGCTGGCTGCGTCGACCGCGATCGATCAGAGCGCCTACACGCCGGTCATGGCGAAGGCGGCGGAGTATCTCGCGGGTGTTGACTTCCTGAGCGGTTACGACCTATCGACGACGCCGCCGATGGCCGAGGGCGGGCTGGATATGTTCGCGATGTTCATGAACGATCCGTCCGGCTATCTGGACTATCTGGCGGAGACGCAGATCATCGCCGACGACGTGTTTGGCGGCTAGGGCCGGAAAGCAGTAAGCGGGCCGTGCAGGGCGACACGCGCCGCCCTGCACGGCCCCACTGTAGGGGCTAAATGGTGGAGACACGCGCAAGATGACGAGGGCAAGCCGCAAGTGGGCGCTGATATTCCTGGCGGTTCCTGTCAGTTTCTACATCGTTGTCGTGATTTATCCGTTGGCCTCATCGTTCTATTACAGCTTTACCGACTGGAACGGCTTTAGCGAGCAGTATAACTTTGTCGGTCTGGACAACTTCGAGCGCATGAAGACCGACCGGCTGTTTCGTGGCGCCCTTAAGAACACGCTGGTGTGGACCGTCGCTGCCGTAGTCATTCCCACGTCCATCGGACTGCTCATTGCATTGGCATTACACGAGCGCGGACTTCTCTCTCGTCTGTACAAGTCGCTGTTCTACTTACCGATTTGCCTGTCGCTGGTGGTGATCGGCCAGGTGTGGATCTGGATTTACCAGCCAGGGTTCGGGCTGCTCAATATCGTGCTGGAAAAGATTGGACTGAGCGAATACACACGCGCGTTCCTGGCTGACCCCGATACGGCGCTCGAATCGGTGATCGCCGCGTGGAGCTGGCAGCAAGTCGCGCTGGCGATGGTGATCTTTCTGGCCGGGCTGACTGCTGTTCCAAGAGAGTTGACCGAGGCGGCAGAGATCGACGGGGCCGGATACTGGCGCACCGTGCGTCACGTGATCATTCCCCTGTTGCGCCCGGCGTCTGTCATCGTCATCGCGCTGAGCGTGATCAACTCGCTCAAGAGTTTCGATATCCTGTACATGATGACGCGCGGCGGGCCGTTTCACTCGTCGGACAACCTCGCCATGATGATGTACAACGAGTCGTTTCAGAAGTACCGCATGGGGTATGGCAGCGCGATCGCGGTCGTGCTGTTCCTTATCACGCTAGTTGTCATCGTCGTGTATTTCCGCCAGCAGCGGGGCCTGGAGCAGCTTTATGACTGAGGCGACGCACCGCTTTTCAATTCCGGCGAACGTGTCCAGCGCTTCGGCACATCGCACGCCGCTCTCCGCTCGTGTGAAGGCAGCGGTGTTTTTTGTGCTTCTAACGGCGCTCCTGATCATCTACTCGTTGCCAAGCGTGGGCGTGATCCTGACCTCACTCAAGTCGAACGCGGAGATTGGGCGAGAAGGTATCTGGAACCTGCCTGATACCGTCAGTTTGCAGAATTACCGCGATGCGTGGGTTGATGGGCACGCCGGGAAATATCTCGCCAACTCGTTGAAGGTGACCATTCCGGCGGCGGCGATCTCGATCCTGTTCGGCGTGCTGACCGGGTACACGCTCGCCAAGCTGCCGTTTCGGGGCAGCGACACGCTGTTTATCTTTCTTGTGGCCGGGCTGTTCATCCCGCCGCAGGTGGTCATGATTCCGCTGTTCCGCATGTTCAACCGGGCGGGACTGTATGATACGTTGTGGTCGATGATCATTGTGCATATCGGGTTCGGTATTCCGATCTGCACGCTGGTCATGAAAAACTTCTTTGCGACAATCCCAACCGCCATCCGCGAAGCGGCGATTATCGACGGTGCGAACGAGCTGCTTGTCCTCGTCCGTGTGATGCTGCCGCTCTCTTTGCCGTCGCTGGCCGTCCTGGCGACGCTGCAATTCACCTGGATCTGGAACGACTTTTTGTGGCCGGTGATCTTCACCCGCTCCGACGACGTGCGCACGGTCATGTTTGGACTGGCGTCGCTGCGCGGGCAGTATAGCGTCGCCTATGGCACGCAATCCGCGATGGCAATATTTGCCAGCATTCCGACGCTGGTGATCTTCGTTTTCTTCCAGAAATACTTTATTCGCGGCCTGACGCTCGGCTCTGTCAAAGGCTGATCGTAACGCTGCGCCGGTTCACCTCAAAGCAAGTGCGTACAGCCTGCGGTGTTGCACCGATACACAGCTTGAATATAAGAGCGCCGGGGAGATCATGCGATCTCCCCGGTGACTTAAGCCGATAACTGCTCGCCCGTTATTGCGCCAGCGGGCAGTTGAACGTGTTGCAGACTTCCTGCGCGTTGTCCGGCGCGACTGTATCGAACGGCAAGACGACCCACGTAGGCGGCACGACGTGCTCCGTCAGGATCAGGTGCGCCCAGTCGATGGCCTGGCGACCGCCGGTCGGGTAGACGAACGTCACGCCAAGCCGTCCTTCTAGCACGGACATGATGCCGCCGTCCGGAGTGGGCAGGGCGTCGATGCCGATGAACAGGATGTCGTCGACGTTCACGCCTGCGTCCTGAGCGGCGATGTACGCGCCTTCAGCCATCGGGTCATTGTGACCATAGAGCACATCCACCTCAGGGAACGCCTGGAACGCGGCGGCAGCCGCCGGGACAGCCCGCTCGCGCAGCCAATCGGCGTTCTGCGAGAAGATGATCGCATCCTCGCTCAGCCCTGCGTCCGCCAGCCCCATGCGGAACCCGTTGCCCCGGTCGGCAGCAGGCGGCGCGCCTTCCAGCCCGCGGATCTCAGCGATCTCACACGGGTCGCGACCGTTCTCCGCGCACCACCGGGCGGCGTACTGCCCGGCTGCCCGTCCGATCGCCACGTTGTCCGCCCCGATGAACATCGAGTAGTTCGGGTCGACCAGGTTGCGGTCGAGCACGATGACCGGCACGCAGCTTTCCCACGCTTCGCGCACGATCTCATTCAGTGGCGCGGCTTCGTTGGGGGAGATGATCAGCAGGTCGATGCCCTGGGTCAGTAGGTTCTCGACGTCCGACACCTGGTCGGCGTTGTCCTGGGCGGCATCCTGGAAGATGACCTCGAACTCGGGATAGTCCTCGGCGGCTGCTGCGATCTGGCTGTCCATCGCTTCGCGCCACGGCTCGGCGCGGTTCGCCTGCGACATCCCGATCACGTATCTGTCTTTGAACTCCGGCACCGGACAACCGGGGGGAAGCGGGCCTTCGGGGCGCGCGTCTTCGCGCACGGTCCCGCCGCCGAGCATGTCCTCGGTGTAGGGTATCCACCCTTCGCCGTCCTGGGCAACCGAGCGCTCTACTGTCATCTGAGGCGCCAGCAGAATCGCCAGGAGGCCGATCAATAACGCTATCCGTCGATAAGTGTTCATACGGTTCGCTCCTCGACGCACTAAAACCAGCCTTGCGGACTTCATTGTTCTGGTGCTCGATGCTCACGCGCTTGCGGTTTGCGTTCTCGGCAGGGTGGACCTCCTTTCCAGGGTGAACTGGCTAGGTGAGATCTCGCGGACGAAATTGCTGCAATGCCACCGCGCCAACGACCAACAGGCCCTTGACGACAAGCTGGGTATTGCTCTCGATGTTGTTGAGGCTGAGCATGTTGTCGAGAATCCCGAGAATAAACGCGCCTGCGATTGCGCCGACGACCGTGCCCTTGCCGCCCATCAGGCTCGCGCCGCCGATCACAACAGCCGCGATGGCGTTCAGCTCGTAGCCGACCGCCTCATTCGGGCTGCCTTGGTTCAACTGCGCGGCGTGCACGATCCCGGCCATTGCGGCGAAAAAGCTGCACAGCATGAAAGCGACGATCTTGATGCGCGTTACCGAGATGCCTGACAGCCGCGAGGCGGTTTCGTTGCCGCCAATCGCGTAGAGATGTCGCCCGAAAGACGTGTAACGCAGCACGAGCGCCATAACGATCCCGGCGCCGAACATGATCAGCGCGGGCACCGGGATGACGTTGTCGTAGAGCCGGGTCCGCAGGAACTCGAACGAGGGATCTGCTCCCCCTTCGCGGTAGGAGATCGGCACGGCGATGCTGTCTGACCAGATGTGCGCCAGCCCGCGCGCGATACTGAGCATGGCGAGCGTCGTCACGAACGCGGGTATCTTGAAACGCTCCGAGGTCCAGCCGTTCCACCAGCCGATCGCCAGCCCAAGCAGCAGGATCGTGATGATCGCACCCTCGGCGGGCATCGGCGATACGTCGATGGTGCCCAGCAGCGGCAGGGTAATCGAGCTCTGACGCATCAGCAAGAAGGCGGTACCGGTGGCCGTCAGCGCGACGACCGAGCCGACAGACAGGTCGATCCCGCCGATCAGGATGACCAGCAGTTGCCCCGTCGCCAGAATGCCGGTTTCTGCCACGTCGCGCGCCACGTTGCTGAGGTTGCGCTCGCTGAGGAAAATGTTCGTGTCGTTGCGAATCGGCGAGTAGATGACGGCCAGCACAAAGACAATGATCAGCCCGAAGAAGCTCTGGAATCGCAGGATAAATCCGAGCCCCTGCCGGAAGGTTCGCCGCGCCTGGGAGAGGGCGCTGCCGCCGGAAGTGGTTATCGTCGTACCCATAGGCTATTTCCCCGTTTCTCCTGGTTGATCATCATGATTGCCATTGGTGAAGCGGGTTGCCGCTTCCATGATCGCAGTCTGATCAAACTCACCCCGCGCAAACTCGGCGGTCAGCCGCCCGTCGCACAGCACGTAAATACGGTCCGACACGGCGAGCAACTCCGGCAGCTCGCTTGACACCAGCAAGAAGCCTGTTCCCTGTTTCGCCAGTTCGCCGATCAGGTTGTAGACTTCCGCCTTCGCGCCGACGTCGATGCCGCGTGTGGGCTCGTCCAGCAGAAACAGCTTGATATGCGCCATCAAGAACTTCGCGATCACCACCTTCTGCTGGTTTCCACCGCTGAGGTTGGCTACCATTGTGCTGATGCTCGGCGTTTTGATGTTCAGATCGCTGACCACTCGCGACACTGCTTTGCGCTCGGCTGGCTGGTTGATGATGTTGAGGAAGTAAAGGAACTCGCGCAGCGCGGCGAGCGTCGCGTTTTCGGTGACCGTCTGCCCGAGCACCAGGCTCTGCCCCTTGCGATCTTCCGCAATCAAGCCGATCCCCTGTTCGATCGCTTCCTTTGGCGACTTGATGCGCATTTCTTTGCCGTCGAACCAGATCGACCCGCGAATCTGGCTCTGCGGATACACGCCGAAGATCGTCTCAAGAAGCTGCGTGCGGCCTGCGCCCATCAGCCCGGCGAGGCCGACGATCTCACCCTGCCGGACTTCGAGCGAAATGTCGTCGAGAATCCTGGTTCGCCCGGCGCGCAGGCTGAGGTTTTTCACGCGCAGCACCGTTTCTCCAATCGGCGCGTCCAGCTTTGGATACAGCACGTCGAGATTGCGCCCGACCATCAGGTTAATTAACTGCCGCCGCGTCATATCCTTCGTCAGCGCGGACCCGACGACGCGGCCATCCCGCAGCACGGTGATGCGGTCGGCAATCGAGAAGATTTCATCCAGCCGGTGCGAAATGTAGATGACGGCGACGTTTCGCTCGCGCAGGGCGCGCGTGACGCCAAACAGGTATTCGACCTCGGCCTCGCTGAGCGCAGACGTCGGCTCGTCCATGATGATGACCCGCGAATTCAGGTTCAGCGCCTTTGCGATCTCGACAAGCTGGCGCTGGCCCACTCGTAGCCGGTTAATGGGGCGGTTGGGGTCGATGTCCAGCCCGAGGTCGGCCATCAGTTTCTGCGCGGTGCGGCGCATGCTGCCTCGGTTCACAATGCCGAACGAGACGTGTTCCCGCCCCAGAAAGATGTTCTCATAGACGGTGAGCTCGGGGACGAGGTTCAATTCCTGGTGGATCATCACGATCCCGGCGTTTTGCGCGTCACGCGGGTTGTGAAATTTGACCGGCTCGCCGTTGAGCAGAAGCTGGCCCTCGTAGTCGGTGTACGTACCGCTCATGATGTTCATCAGCGTGGACTTGCCCGCGCCGTTCTCGCCGACGAGCGCGTGCACCTCACCCGGATAGACGTCAAAGCTCACGTCGTCCAGCGCAACCACGCCGGGAAACCGCTTGGTGATATGTTGCATGCTCAAGATCGTGGCGCGCGGTGTCGCCTCAGAAGATGTTTCCACCGCTGCGGGGTGCTGGATCACGTCGATGACCTCCTTTGTCGCGACAACGCGCCGCACGACTCGCGCACGACGAGGCGAGGCTGCAACACGACCGTATGGTACGAGGCGTCCGGGTCTTCGCGGCGCCGCACCAGCAGCCGAACCGCTTCCTGCCCAAGCTCATACGTTGGCTGGGCGACGGCGGTCAGCGGCGGGCACAACTGACTGGACCACGGCATATCGTCAAACCCGACCAGCGCCACATCTTCCGGAATGCGTACGCTCTTTTCATGGGCTGCTCGCAACGCGCCGAGCGTCATGAGGTTGTTGGCGACAAACACGGCTTCGGGCGGCTGCGCGAGCGACAGAAGCTCGACCATCAGCCGATAGCCGCTTTCGATCTTGAAATCTCCGGAGCGCACCAGCGCACGGTCGAACGGGATGCCCGCGCTTTCAAGAGCTTTGAGATAGCCCTGGTAGCGCTCAGCGCCGGTCGTCAGGTGCAGCGTGCCGGTGATCGTGGCGATCCGCCGGTATCCGAGTGTGATCAGGTGGTGCACGGCGATTTGCGCGCCGCCCGCGTTGTCCACGACCACGGCGTCGGCGTCGACGCTATCGGTGTAGCGATCGAGCAGAACGATCGGGACCCCCAATTGCCTGAGTTCGGCGAGATCCTGGCTGCCCGGCGCGTGCGTGGGCGAGATAATCAACCCGCCGACCCGCTCGGCCCACATCACGCGCAGATACATCTGCTGCTTGGCCGGGTTTTCGTCCGAGTTGCAAAGCACCACGCTCATGCGCTGCTGGTAAGCGGCGTCTTCCACCCCGCGCACGACCGAGATAAAGAAAGGGTTCTCAATATCGGAGATGATCAATCCCAGCACGTCGCTGGTGTTGCTGCGCAGACGCCGGGCTGCGCGGTTAGGCTGGTAGCCCAGCTCGTGGATCGCCTGCAAGACGCGCGCGCGAAGGGCCTCGTTGACCGACGGGTTGTTGTTCAGCACCCGCGATACGGTCGCCCGCGAAACGCGCGCGTGAGTGGCTACGTCGTCCAGCGTAGGAGCACCCATGACCGGCTCCTGTCAGGTTTGTCGGAGAGCTCAATGAAACGCGGACGATATATTGTTACAGGACGGGAGGAAGGGGACGGCGACGACGAAGATCAGCGATGATCTAGATAACGATTTCTCGAAAATGGAGCGATGGTCCGGCGACCATCCTCAAGGAAACGAATACTAGGTGCATGAACTGAGAGATCGATTTCACACTTACATCATATAGCGGTTTTGGCTGATGTCAAATGATTCGTGCGCTTGTAGCTCGGATCGCGCACGTTGCCCGGGCTTGCGTTCTCACATGGAGCGCCGAAACTGTGAGATCGATCACTGGCAATATCGCCTATGACAAGTGCGCATGTCGCAGGTCGATAGCGCCTTAACTGGACGCCTATCTGCTCGTTGTGCGTGAGAGCGACTTCTATCCGCGTTGAAGCCTTGTCTCATAGTCGGTAGGGACCATGAAACCATCCACGGCTTGTCCGCAGTCTGGGACAGACCTTTTGACAACGCTTTGGCGAGGTTAGACTACTTTTCGGCGCGCACGGCATACATCAGCGGAATGGCTGGCATGCCTTCGCCAAAGGCCATCCGGCGACCGGGCAGTTCGATCATGTGGTCCGGGAATGGCTTGAACCCGTTGGAGTATGGATACTCGCGAACGGCGGTGAGCGTCAGTCCCGCGTCCAGCAGCGCGGTCAGCACGTCGGCCAGGCCCCAGGCGAACTCGTGCGACGGATGTGGATTGAGCCAGTTCGCAGAGTCTGTATCCGCCTGTCCATCCGGAACCAGCCCGCTGCCGGACATGGCAACGTAATCGCCGATGCCGTGCTCGTAAGCGTAGTGCTTCCCGCCCATATAGTCGCTTGCCCAGGACCAATCTCCGGTCAGCGCGCCGTCAAGGATGCCCAGCATGGGATGGAACTCGACCAGCACGAAGCGGCCGCCCGGCTTGAGCGCGGCGGCGATACCCTGTCCCCAGGCAGCCAGGTCTGAAAGCCAGCAGACGGCGCCATAGGACGAAAAGACCACATCGAACTGGCGCGTGTTCGCCTTGAGCCAGTCGTAGACGTCGGCGCGGATGAACTCACCTGGGATGCCGCTGTCGTGGGAAAGCTGCTGCGCGAAGGCGATGGCTTCGTCGCTGATGTCGACGCCGGTGACGATGGCACCAAGCTGGCTGGCAATACTCAGCGTATCTTGTCCGGCGTTGCATTGCAGGTGAAGCAGCGTCTGACCGCGCACATCGCCGAGCAGTTCAATCTCCTCGGGAAACAGCGTGCTGCCGCCAGAACGCAAGAAGGCGGCCTGGTCGCCCTTATGCAGATTGTGTCGTCTGGTCGCGGCGTTCCAGGCGGTGCGATTTTGCTCGTTAAGGTGGCGCATGGCTGCTCCCTTTGGAATGAAGGCGGAGACGGTGTTCCATTATACTTAAGCATTCGTTCAGGCAGAAATGTCTGTCTGATAAGTTCAGGCGCTTGAGGCATCATCCAGCGGGTGGGCCGATCCCGCGCGTAGCTTTCGCCTGTGCTGCGCTTGCAGGAAGCAGATGGCAGGAGTAGCCTTGGCTATGCCACGCCGCTACGTCGAGGACGGCAAAATCACCCACGAAGGCATAGCGTAGGAATTAACAACACACGATCCTCGGGGGATCGTGGTGCAGTCATTTTTCAAGGAGAATTAACCCAATGGAGTTTACGAAGCTGGGAAACACTGGACTGGATATGTCACGCATCTGTCTCGGCTGTATGAATTTTGGCACTGCCGAGGGATGGGTTCACAACCCCTGGGCGCTGGACGAAGAAGCCAGCCGCGCGATCATCCGGAGGGCGCTCGAGCTCGGCATCAATTTTTTCGACACAGCCAATGTCTATGCAAAGGGCAGGAGCGAGGAAATCCTCGGGCGAGCGCTCAAAGACTACGCCAACCGCGATGAAGTGGTTATTGCCACGAAGGTGCGCGGAAGAATGCATGACGGACCTAACGGGGAAGGACTTTCCCGAAAAGCCATCATGAGTGAAATCAATAACAGCCTCAGGCGCCTGAATACCGACTATGTGGACCTCTACATTATCCACCGGTGGGACTATAACACGCCCATCGAAGAGACGATGGCGGCCCTGCATGAGCTAGTTCAGGCCGGGAAGGTACGCTATATCGGCGCGTCAGCGATGTATGCGTGGCAGTTCCAGAGGGCGCTTTATGTGGCCGAACGACATGGCTGGACCCGGTTTGTGTCGATGCAGAATCACTACAACCTCATCTATCGTGAAGAGGAAAGGGAGATGCTGCCGCTCTGCCGCGCAGAGAAAATCGCAGTGACTCCGTACAGCCCGCTGGCGTCCGGTCGACTGGCGCGGAATACGTCGGAAACAACAACCCGTCTGGAAGCCGACCCGATTGCAAAGAGCAAATACGACGCCACTGCCGAAGCGGATAAACGGGTCATTGAGCGCCTTGGCGAAATTGCAGAACGGCGCGCTGTGCCGCGTGCGCAGATAGCCCTTGCCTGGCTCTTACACAAAACGCCTGTTGTTGCGCCTGTGATTGGAGCGAGCGGCATCGCTCAGCTTGAGAGTGCGGTCGGATCCGTGTCCATCAAGTTATCGCCTGAAGAAATGTCGTACATGGAAGAGCCTTATGTCCCTCACCCGATCGTAGGGCATGAGTGAGCGGCCCGAAATGCTCTGCTGCGATGGGCAGCCGCCTCTGTGAACCCGGCAGGGCGCACCCTCTAAAAGGAGCGGTTATGGAGATTGTCCCGTTTTGCGACGAGTTTCTGGCAGAGGGTGCGGCGCTGTTCATCGAGCAGCTCAAGCGACTGCGCCAGCAGGTTCCTCATTTGCCCGACCGGATGACAAACCCCGATCAGGTGACGGAAAACCTGGCGCACCTCATATCGCACAGCGCCGGTGTCGCTGCTCTGGATCGGGGCAAGCTGGTGGGATACCTGGGCTGGTATCTCGTTGATAACTTTCGGGATACCGATCGCCGAGCGGCTTACTGCCCGGAGTGGGCTCATAGCGCCGATGACAGCGCCAAAGCCGCGATTTACCGGGCGCTGTATCGCGCGGCGTCGGAGCAGTGGCGCGGCTGCCAGACCCACGCTATCACGGTGTTGGCACACGACCAAGAGGGCGTCAAGACGTGGTTCTGGAACGGGTTCGGTCTGACTGTCGTCGATGCCGTCCGCCCCATGACTCCGCTTGAGCGTCCGGTCCATCCTGACTTCGCCGTGCGCAAAGCTAGTCGCGATGATATTGAGATGCTAATGGCCATCGAGCGCGAGCACTGGCAGCATTACACCCAGCCGCCCATCCTGATGGTCGGTTCCGGGGCCGACGACGCTGCGGCATTTGCGGCGTTTCTGGAGCAGCCGGCAAACAGCGTCTGGCTGGCCTTGTGTAATGGTGCGACCGCCTCGTATATGCGTTTTGAGGAGAGCAGCTTCGGCGCGGCGTCGATTGTGGAGTCAGAGCACACGATAGCCATCACTGGTGCGTTTACTCGCCCCGAACACCGGGGCAAGGGCGCAGCGGTCGCGCTCTTGGACGCGGCGTTGCGCGGCTATGCAGCTCGTGGATTCACCATCTGCTCGGTGGACTTCGAGTCCTTCAACCCGGAAGCGGCGGCGTTCTGGATGAAGTACTTCGAGCCGGTTTGCTTTTCGATGTTGCGTGTCCCCGAGATTTCGGAGTGGTAAACAGAATCAGAGCGCAGTCGCTGATAAGCTCCTGAAAACAACGTGGCCCCTGGTGAACGGACAGGGGCCATTTTCGTGGGACTGTCCGACGGGATAGAAGCGCGGGTAAGTCGTGGTCATCAACTTGACAAACCGGCCTGATTCGTGCTTAAATCGGTTTAGTAAACCGGTTTAATCAACCACTGCCACAATCCGAAAGGAGCCGCGACTGAATTTCCCGCTTTCTCGCTGCTTTCTCGCGCTGGTTGGATCCGTCTGCTCGCTAGAGATTTGAGGAGAAAGGAACTCATGAAACGCACTGTCTTGAGCTTAATCGCTGTATTGCTTGCAGCCACGTTTTTGCTGCAAGGCGCCGGGCTTGCGCGCGTGGCTCGCGCCCAGGACCCAATTGAGCTGACCTTCTGGAACTACTGGGACGGCAAGAATGGCGAAGTCATCCAGGCGCTGGTGGATCGCTACAACGCCGAGCATCCCGAGGTCGTGATCGAAAATGTTTTCGTGGGTTGGGGCGAGT
>Ga0134098_1002730_pt1 | contig 11440 bp, 9 predicted proteins | sample 9_3taG_FD_94456 | JGI IMG/M metagenome (GOLD analysis project Ga0134098, IMG submission 94456) | Switchgrass degrading microbial communities from high solid loading bioreactors in New Hampshire, USA - 9_31_10_142_A3 metaG | ecosystem: Engineered > Bioreactor > Semi-continuous > Anaerobic >... | reverse complement strand
GATTCCCTTAATATCTGTTCTTTGAATTCTTGAGTGTAATCCTTTCTTGTCATGAAACATCCCCCTGATTTGAATGATAGCAGATGAAAGGATTTTCTCCAAACCTATTAGGGGGCTAAATAGTCCATAATTGAAGGGCTCAATTACCTCGCACCATTGCCTGTAAAAAGGATACCAATCGTTTTAAAAATGATCAACAAGTCAAGCATAATACTCCGGTTTTCTATATAATACATGTCCAGCTCAAACTTCTCTTCTGGAGTTAAGTCATACCCTCCATTAACCTGCGCCCAACCTGTAAGCCCCGGCCTTACTTGTAAGCGATTGGCAAATCCTGCAATATACTCACAAAACTTCTCTGTTAGTTCTGGCCTTTCTGGCCTTGGACCAATAATGCTCATTTCATTCTTGAGGACATTCACCAACTGAGGGAACTCGTCAAGACGTGTTTTTCTTAGGAATCTGCCAACTCTAGTAACTCTTTTGTCGTTCTCATCAGCCCATTGCGCACCGTTCTTTTCAGCATCAACCACCATTGAACGAAGCTTGTAGATCTTAAACACTTTGCCATTTTTACCTACTCTTTCCTGTATATAGAATACAGGGCCTGGTGTATCGAGCTTAATCGCAATGGCCAGGAATGGGAAGATTGGCAAAAAAAACACCAGGCCAATAAGAGAAATGACTATGTCAACAAATTTCTTCCAAATTCCATATAGGTAAGTATGTACGGTTCTATCCTCTACTCTTGTTCTTTTTGCTACATTCTCTTGGCAACGCGAAAACCTATTAGCCGCATGTTTTGACACATCTTATCACCTCAACTAAGCACATAGTGACGGTTCTAAGCTTTACTCTGTTTGAAAAGCTCTCGATAGCAATTGTAGCAAAGTTGGCCTACCCCTTCGACATAAGTAAACCTATGTGTTATCGGTTCGCCTTTCTTCACTGATGTCGTTTGCATACAGACAACACAAATCTCATGGTCATCTGGCTCTTTTTTTTCAGCAACCGTTTTTATCTCATTCATGTTTTGCTCTCTCCTGTTCATTCGATAAACAACTTTTTGTATAGTCACAAAAAACCCACCTGGCATTTGTAATTGTCAAGAAACCAGCTGGGTTTATCTCTCCTTCAGCGTAGAAATTGCAGGTACAGGCTGTGATTATTACACAATCGTTGGTACTGACGGCGGCCGTCAGATCGTCTTCCGTCGATAGAGCATATTTGGTTTCCATATGTTGTTAGTTGTAGTTATATATTCGCCGTTTACTGAAATTTTCCTGCTCATTTCTCAGTCGTTAAAGTCAAAACCACATTAACCAAACTTTGGCAATTCTAATCACAACCCTCATCAATCTTAAAACTACAACGGTATATCTCGATGAACGTCAGCGCACAAGTAGATTTGCATGTATACATCCCTACAGCCGGTCTCCACACCCAGCCATCGCTCCCCCTTGGTGTGAAAGAAAGCGTGCGTGCACGAAGCATAATTAGACATATACCCACAAGGAGTTAGAGAAGGAACTGTCGTGGATCAATTCCTGGTCAGAAACCCTGCCTGACGGTTTTGAAATTGTGGGTTTTGCCAGAGCATTTTATCCGGACGATCTCAAGGAACCGTTGATGATTATCAGCAGAATTCAGAAGATCCAATCCGGGATTATGTCTTCGCAATCTCAGACGGGACGCGCTACCACTATATCAGCGTTTCCGCCTCCGATTTCCTCACCCCAGTGCAACAGCTGCGGATGCTCTTGAACTTGTCCTGGCTATTTGATGTAGATTTTCTGGATGATCTTTAAGTGAACGATGCGAAATGGAAAACCTACAATTCGGAATAGGTTGATGCTTATCGTTTCTCAACTGGGATTATCATTCCTTCGAGCCGTCATGATAGGAAGACGTGTAGGCTGATCCTCACTCCCTGATCCAATTTACCACATAATCCAAAGCATGCCTGGCCGAGCTTAGCTGACGGTAGATTATTTGCCCCTCCTTGTCGATCAAGTAGACAGCAGGGGTGATTGACGCCTTGAACGCCCATTTAGTGGATTTGTCCGCATCCACAAAGACGGGGAAATCCCAACCCTGCTTTTTGTAAAACTCCTTGACCTCATTGATCGAGTCAGCAATGCTCACCGGCATCACCTGCAGCTTCCTGCCATCAAGATCCATATCATGCAAAGCCCCAAGGAACTGCACACTCGGCAGGCAGTGGATTTCCCACAACACCAACAGCGTATCCTGATCATGTTGATCCTGAAACTTGATCTTTTCGCTGTTTTCCCCACGCACATAAAACTCCGGGGCCACGCTCCCAATCCCCGGCGGCCTTCCCTGAGTATTGGCCATATCTTCCTGCAGTGCCTTTTCCTGCTGGTAATTGAACCCTAAAACACCGATCAGGATCACTGTCAGCACCGCATTAAACAAAATCGTTCTAAGATGCGCTTTTCCAGCCACACAAGCCACCTCCTCGAGTCAGTTCAGTCTGGGTGTCCTGCCCAGGCACTCGATTGGATCCATAGCTGCGCCTTTCCATGCCGGGTACAAGCCGACCAAAATGGTGAATACCACGAGAATTCCGAAGGCTGTCAGCACCAAACCGCCGTCAAAAAGCATGGGGAACTCCCATCCATCGATCACCGGATGCAGCATGTATCCTACAACAGCTCCAGCGCCGCTGGGGATCAGGATTGTAAGCATTGTTTCCGCCAGAATCTGCCTCAAGATGTGCCGCGGCAGCGCACCGACAGCCATCCGCAGCCCAATCTCCTGCCTCCGCCGCAGGACTTGAATCATCTGCATCCCGAACATGCCCAAAGCGGCGACAAACAGCACCAAGAAAGCAAACCCCACCAGAATGGCGATCAAGAGGCTCTGAGACTGTGGGTCATCAATGTACTGCGCTGGAAGAGGGTTAACTGCATACGCTGCTGCATAATCCGAACCTTTCAGATAGTTGGCCAGCCTTGCCGCCTCTGCCACACTGCCTTCAAGCCAGATGCTCCGGTAGACACCAACCCAATCCTGCATCTGCACAGTTGTGGCTGGATAGATCACAAACCGATCTGATGCCACTTTGAACTGATAGGCTTCCTGCCCATCCCGGTCAAGTGTTTTTACTGGAAGCTCAATGCCATCCTCAAGCACACCGATGATTGTCAGTTCACCAATCAAGGATGAAGAACGGAAGGATTGGCCCAAGCTGTTGGCGATCGTCCCGTAGAGCTGCTTTGCCAGGCTTTCGCTGATCAGGCAAACGAATTGGCCTTGATCTTCCTGGGTAAAATACCTGCCTGCCCTTAAGCTAGGCTGGAATGTTTCCAAGTAACGATGAGTCGTACCGAGGTAATCGTGGCCGTCGTTCCAGCGAGCTTCCCAGTATTCAGTCACCATGCCGCCCCGTTCATCAACAGCGGCAATATATTCCAAAGGCAGCGGCTGAAGACTGTCGTAATATCCCTGCTTAGCAATGCCGATCACGGAAATCCCGGGAGGGTACTGGGCTCGAGCCAGTTCATCCTCATAAATAATCCCTCTGGTCAGGCCGCTGACTACAACCAGCACCACGCCGATGATGAAGGTTTGGAGGATAAAGAAACGGTTTTTCCGGTTCTTACGCTTGGATCTTCTGTTTAGCTTCATACTGTTCACCTCTCTTCCCGCAGCACAAGTACGGGATCGATCTTCGCCGCCTGCCGCGCTGGGATGATCGCCGTGATCCAGCCAACAAGCAGCGACAAGAGCATTCCGGCTATCGCTGTGAAAACATTGAAGGCAGCCCAGTATTGGCCTACACGCTGGTTCATGACAGTGTTCACGATTCCTGCAAGGACGATGCCCAGGTAGCCGCCTTGAAGGGCACAGGCGGTAATCTCACCCGTGATCTCCCCAGCCAGATGCCTAGGCAAGGCCCCCAGAGCCACTTTCAGCCCAAAGATCCGCTGCTGATCATAAACATTTGCCGAAGCGATTTGAATAATGTTCAGCCCGGCAAGCAGGAACACGATGAAAGCTACAAAGAAAATGCCGGTCAGTATCAGCAGATCTTGCACCCATGAGCTGTATCCGATTTCATTGGGGGCTGACACCTTGATTGCTGGAGCATCCTCCATATGGATCAAGTTATGCGAGACGAACCGGGCAAGATCGGCTTTACTGTATCCAGGCGAATGGACGGCCAGCTGCATGATCAACCTGTGGCGGAACTCACCCTGGTTGAAGTCTTCGTACCATACTTCGATGGGAAAAAAGATGGTGTTGGATGAGTAGTTCCCAAACGGAGTCCTTGCTGTGCCAGCGTCGCCTTGGACTGTACCGATCACCTTGTACTCTATGCCGTTGACTGTCAGCAGCTCCAAGGCATCCTCGCCGAAGAGGGCCATCAGATCACTGGTTACAACACAGACTCGGCGCCTGTTTTCCTGCTCTGCTTTGGTGAAGAACCGCCCGTTTGTTAGATCCATGCCAAATACAGCAGGGAAATCGGCATCAACACCGATCACGTCCGCATCCCAAACTTCGGCGTCGATCCGCACAACGGCATCGTGTGCATCCGACGAAATCACTGAAGCTGTGATGTCTTCCGGCAGCCAGCCGCGGATTTCCCGGGCAAGATCCAGAGGCATACCATAAATGGTGTTGCCGGACCCGTGGTGAAGAATATATACGTCTGAATCGTACCCGCTTCGTTCCTGCATGTGCATTACCATCACCTGGCCTACGCCGAAGATCAAGGATGTGGCCACGACGCCCATGGCGATGCCGATCACAAGAAGTGTTCTGTATAGAGGTTTCATCATATCCCTCCTAAACACTTGGATGCGAGAAGACTACCGAATCGCTGTCGATCTTGGAATCGTCGATGATCCGCCCATCCATCATCTGCAGAATTCTTTGGGCTTGACTTGCCACCATCCCATCGTGGGTGACCACGACCACTATTTTGCCCTGTTTTTCGGCGAGGGACTTGAGGATGGCCACGATTTCCCGGCCGGTGGTGCTGTCGAGATTGCCGGTGGGTTCGTCCGCCAGAATCACTTTCGGGTCGTTGGCCAGGGCTCTGGCAATGGCCACCCTCTGCTGCTGGCCGCCGGAAAGCTGATCGGGGTAGCGATCGGCTAAGTCGGCTATGCCTGTTTGGTCGAGGGCAGTCATTGCCCTCTGTTTCCACTCTCTGCGGGGCCGGCAGCTGTATCGGAAGGGGATCATCACGTTATCTAAGACGGTTTTGTCAGGCAGGAGGTTAAAGGCCTGAAACACAAAACCAAACACTTCGTTTCTCAGCTGTGCCTTGGCTTTAAGATCCAGCTTTGCCACCTCTCTGCCATCAAGGTAGTACTCGCCGGATGTGGCGCTGTCCAGGCAGCCAATGATGTTAAGGAGCGTGGTCTTGCCTGAACCAGAAGGGCCCATGACAGCGGTCATTTCGTTCGGTTTCAACTGGAGTGTGATTTGATCCAGCGCTTTAACCGCGTTCGACCCTTGGCCGTAGATTTTGGTGATGTCGACCAACTCAATCATGCTTCTGCCACCTTTCGATCATGCTTGTCACCCATTTAAGATCAGCTTCAGCCCGGTGGAGGTTGCGTTCCACCAGCATTGCCAGGCTGGACTTGGTGGCGTTGGCGGAACCGGTGGGGGAAGTGGAAGTACCCGGTTGTCCCTGCTGCATTTCCGTCAGCATCCTGGTCAAGCTTTTGATCACCCGGAGGATAAAGCTGCGGTAGCTGCGGAGAATTGTCAGCGCTTCCTCGGAGTCGATTAGGTCAAACGCCATGATTTTCAGCGCCAATTCATCGAAAAACAGGTTCCAGTTATCCTCGGCCTTGAACCAATCCTGGAGGTGTTTTCTGCCGGCTTCCGTGACTCTGTAAACTTTCTTGTCTGGTTTATCGGTTTGAATGACTTCGTATGATTCAATAAACCCGTCGCGCTCCAGGCGGCTTAAGGTCTGGTAGACCTGGCCGAAATTCAACGGCCATTTGCCGCCGGCCAAGTCTTCGAAGCCGTTCTTGAGCTCATACCCATGCAGCTCGTTTTGGGTTAGTAAGGTTAGGAACAGATGCTTTACCGCCACGGTGATTCTCCTAAATGAGTGCCCTTATATACTCGGTATGTATATACTTAGTATATATGATAGTGCAAAAAGTGTCAAGCAAGGATAGCACAGGCGGGGGACTTTTCTGTGCCCCCCTCCAAGTTCACTTAGCCTTCCACTGGGCATAGTAAGTAAAGACATCGTCTGTATCAGGTTTGCCGGTGTCAAAGATGATCCGCTCGCCCGGCTGATCAATTTTGTACTCAGGCCTGTTCTCAAACCGCCAACCAAGGAACTCATAACCAGGCCGAGTTGGCTGCTTTTCCGACAGCGTATACCGCACAACCCCATCGCTGTCCTTGGTGGCAGTGTGGCTGGCAGGCGCGCCAGAGCCGCCGTTGGCATGGTAAACGATGGTGACAGTTCCTCGACAATCAAGGCCGAACACCATCTCTACTGCCTCCATGATCATGGGATCTAGTCTTAGTTCAGCGTGATTCAAAGGATATATTCCTGTACCATCCGGCCGTTCATTTGCGTCTGCATAATATCGCAGGGCGCTTGGAACCGAAACCAGCCCATCATGCTGCAGCCCCTCGTAGGCATATTTGGTAAATTTAAGAAGCTCATAGTCGTGATAGTTGTTCCCCGCAATAAACGTGTAATGGACAGCGGCCGGTTTGTTTCGATCCATTTTTTTCATGAGCTTTGAGTCTTCGCTCAAGTCACGAGCCTGCGGGATAGTATTGCTTATATCAAAATACAGCTGGACTCTCTTGTCGAAAACATTGAGCTCTAAACACGTGATTACATTCTTGGGAACACCGTGGTGAGGGGTGCCCAAAGTAAGGAGTTTCTGTACGTAACTCTCAGCACCGGCCAGTTCAATCGCGGCCCTTGTCACTAATCCGCCCATACTGTGAGCGATTATGTTCACCCTTTCTTCCTTGGGGACACATTCCTTGAGGATTTCAGCAAAAGCATCGCCCTGCGCCTCAATTCCACGAATATTACCGTAATCAATCCCATAGATCGCTAGGTTCGCATATTTCGATAAGTAACTGGCGATAGCGGCCATACTATCGATGGAATTTCGGAAACCGTGAACCAAAAAGAAGGTATTGGAGCCACCTCCAAATTTTATTTCCTCTTTAACGGACGCTGTTGATTTTATCTCCACCCATCCATAACTTGTCCATCTGTATAGATCGATGTTAGGATCGAATATACCTTGGGGCTCCACATATTCGCCAAGGGCATCGTCAAACCTGGCCACTTCAACTGGATATAAGCCGTCGATGGGCACATCAATTTCCCTGAGATCCACCTCAATCTCCCAGCAGCCATCATACAATTCCGGAATAAAGGCAATCCACACTTCACCGTTGAATATCCCAATACACTCGATCTGGTCGCCTTCATTATACGGCCCCCGAATAGTAACCTTGCTGCTGGCACTGCTTGGATGGACATATTCGCCACCCGCCTCAACGGACAAACGGACAGGCAATCCTGCCACCGCAAGAGTGCTGTCCTTATCAAAACTGGGTATGCTTTCCACAACTTCGTATCTGATTTTCGTCCCCTGAGGGAAGGCTTCTCTTTTTATCTCGATCTGTGGTGTACCGGGATACTGTTTGGAACTTAGGACAACATCGGAATTCCCTATTTCAACTTCCAGTTCTTCAATAATATTGTAAATATAAAACAGCTCGAAGTCTGCGGTGGGCGAAGATGGAGTCACATAAGCGTAAGATGGCTCGAATCCAGCCCCAATCGGCTGAACTTTCACGGTTCCCCTGACAACAGCCTGCCACTTTCCATTGGCATCTAGTCTCCCCAATATAGTCACCGGTAAAAGATATAGATACGTCTGGAACACCGTTTCCATAAGCATCTCTTACGACACCGGATGCGGCATAAGGTTTGTTTTTCCCTGTCCCACCACCAAAGCAACCAGTGACTAAAAGTGCAACAACCACTACTAATAGGCAACCCAGCCTTCTCCTTTGGCGCATAGGATCTCCCCCATATACATATGAATCTTTGATGGAACAAAGATGGCTCCTGTCCTTCGATGTATCTTATCTGTGCTTAGTTAAAACTCCTTCCCAAGAATTACCGCATCGCTGTCAACCTTTGCCGTAAACAACAACAGAAACGGATCTTGACTGTACCACTAAGGGCTATCTTCCACCTCGAAAGCCCGGAAAACACGGCTGATGTGGCAATCAGCAACCATCATGCGGAAGGTGTCAGAGCCCAGCTGCAGGGGAGCGCTATGAATCCAAACTTAACCGACCAATTTAACAAAGCTAAACAAGCCAGTTGATAGTTAAAAGCCTTCGCGACCCCGTTAAAGCGGGTGCACGAAGGCTTTACAGTTCAATCTAGTCCGTTAACAATTGCCATGCTGCGTTAGAACCAGGCTTTCCTGCCTTCCACGTAAATCTTTTGGAACTCTTCGTCGGATTTGGTCAGATACAGTATGCCTTCTATCACTGCAATGATGCTCAAAGCCCAGTTTGGTATGAACGCGAGAAGCCAAGTAATAGCCCACCCAATTGTGTTGACGAGTAAGAAAAGGATCCCGACGCCAGTGTAGCCAAGGTAAAACTTATGAATACCAAGCCAACCCAAAAGAATGGCCAAAACGCCTGCGGTTACTCTGTTCTTGCCACCGCTGCTCGTGCTCTTCACAGCGTCCAAATCAGCATAAATGCTGACAGCTTCTTCGTCTGACGGTTGGAAATCCACAGCCATACCAACTGCCGGAGCCTGCGACGCCTTCCAGTTAGCTCCAGAAAACTGATAGTGTTTACCGTCGCTTCCCGAAATCACTCCTGAGTTGGTCTGAACTGAGTAGTCAATCACCGTACCTTTCATTCGCATCCTCCTCCGAGTTAGATGTATTGTTGGTTCTACAAATACTTACATTATCCTTCCAATTTCTTTAAAATCCGCTCTTACGGCATAATCACCCGATTCCTTGTCTCAGCTGAAACCGAATCTCTGTCTCCTCACCCTGCTCAAAACAGACGGCTCCGTTATTTGCATACCTCTCTCCTTTTGTGGTTACAAAGCCGCCCATAAAGCGATCCGCGCCGACACCGCCAATCCCCTGCGATATCCTGATCACCTGCTTCCGCTCTGAACGGATCCTAGCCCTAATCCAGCCCGCTTCGAGATCCCACTCCAGCAGTGTGATTTCTGCGTTAGTCCTGGCCATTAGCCCCCTGACAGAACCTCTGGCCCACTGCCGGGGCAGCGCCGGCAAAAGCTCAATCTCACCGGTGTTTGAGTAGGCCAACATCTCGTTGATCACACCCACAATCCCCAACGCCGTGTCCGTGCAGTACACACCTCTGCCCCGGTCCGTGTTGTGATCCGTCATCAGTGAGTTAAAGCAAATATCACTGGCCAATAGCTTATGCAGCATCGCGCAGGCCGCTTCCCCATCTTTCAACCGCGCGGCCACCAATGCCCGATGCACCCATCCGTGGGACGCGGTATCGTCCTTACCGGCGTTATCCCGGTTGCGGTTCTCGATGGCAGTGCGGCAAGCCTCGGCCAATTCCGGATCATGCTGTGTCTCATAGCCCGGCCAGGCACAATACATATGGCTGATATGCCTGTGGGCGTTGTTCTCCTCATACTGCCTCACCGCCCATTCCTTTAAAGCCCCCGTGTGGTCGTATTGGTAATCCGGCAGCTTGCTCAAGAGGTCTTCCCACTTGGCCACAGCCTCCTCATAACCTTCCCGGGCCACGGCTTTTTCAATGGCAATGGCCATCTGCAGGCCGTCGCGAGCAGCGGAGATATCCATGGTGGCGTTGGCGGTAATCGCGCTGTTGTAACCTTTGGGCCTGTTTTCCGGTGAATACGAGGGAATAATCAGGTACTTCTCACCAGGCAGCAGCTGCTGCTTGCCCTTTTGGAAGCAGGCATTCCCGTCCTGATCTACATAATATTCCGGAGTGCAGAGTTGTTCCCAAAAGTTGGCCTGCATGGTCAAAAGCGGCAGCAGAATATCCCGTTCCAGATCAAGGCAGTCCTGCTTGTAAAGATGCCTGATCGGCTCCGCTACCGGGATCGGGCGGTTGCCGAAACACTGCCAGAACTCGAAGATCGGCAGCAGCATCCAACTGGCGCCGGCGTTCCAGTATTGAAAAGGATAGTGCTGATCATATTCCACCATCGGCGCCCGGTCGCCATCGGTGTTGACCGGGACCAAAAGCGCGTCCTGCATGCCGTAGACCATGGCGGCGTTTTTCTTCCAGTCTTCAATTTGCCTTAGGACGAAGTAAATATAGCCAACCGCCGCGTCTTCCACATGTCCGGTGTTCATTCCCGCAACCTGCAGATTCACATTGGCGTCCATGGTGTAGGCGCCCCGCCAGCCTGGGTTCCATTCACCTGTCCACAAGCCGCAAAGCCGGGGGGCGGAATAGCCGCCGCAGCAAATCTGCACGTACCTTCCCTGATTGTACATGCGCTCCACCAGTGGAGCCAAGAGCTCCGGGCTCTCTTTTTGCCTGCTCAGCAAGGTTTCGCTGCAAAGGCCGCCTTCTTCTGTGCCCTCATCATTGCCGGGCTCAAGAGACTCCAGCGCAAACGAAACCGCGTTGAACAGCGGGGCATGTTTCCGCACATGAGACGCCAAAGCCAAATCGTAGGAGAAATTGCCGTTTTGATCAGTATATTTGCCTTCCACCTCTTTTAGACTTGCCGCCAGCTGATCGACCAATGCGTGTCGCTCTTGCTGGGCAAAATCGGCAAGCCTGCCCATATGATGTGTGCGGGCGGTCGCCGTTATGATGAACACCGCGTCAGCGTCTCTCACCACCACAGCCGGATGCTTCTCCCGGCCGACATTGGCTGGGTCTCTGCCGGCATCGTCAAGCAAGGCCTTTTCCTTCGCCCCACCAATGGCCACAATGCGAGAAACACCGGCAAAACCACCTTCAGCGAGCTCACTGCCTGCGAATTCAGGGTAGTGGGCAGCCAGCGCGATGTAGGAACCATCATCGGCCACCAGCTTCTTGTACTGCAGATCAACTTCATGGCCTTGGCCGAACTTTGGCATCGAGGCCAGATCATCAATTGAAATAGTGACGTTGATCTTCGCGCCCTTGTCTGAACTGGCGATACTCGTAATCGTCACATCATCTTCTCTGGATGTGAAAGTCTTGCGAATCCAGGTGCCGTCGGCGTCGCGGTATTTGACCGAAACCTCACCTGTCTCGTAGTCTGTCTGCCGCACATGGCCCGAAAGCTCATTCTCCCGCATTTGCAGACGCAGCTGATGGCCGGGATGAAAGCAATACAGAAAAGTGCGCCTGCGGCCGTGGACATCCCAAGTATCGTCAAAGTTGATCACCGCCTGCCGGG
>Ga0134098_1002725_pt1 | contig 11460 bp, 8 predicted proteins | sample 9_3taG_FD_94456 | JGI IMG/M metagenome (GOLD analysis project Ga0134098, IMG submission 94456) | Switchgrass degrading microbial communities from high solid loading bioreactors in New Hampshire, USA - 9_31_10_142_A3 metaG | ecosystem: Engineered > Bioreactor > Semi-continuous > Anaerobic >... | reverse complement strand
GTGGCGACGACCGGCGTGCCCAGGTGCAGCGCCTCGCGGACCGATACCGAATCGCCGTCGTAAAGCGTGGTGCGCAGCAGCACGTCCGCGGCGGCGATGGCGGCGAGCGTGCCCGGGTGCGGAACGTCGCCGCACAGCAGGATGTGTTCGGCCCACGGCTGCTCCGCGATCCGCCGCCGGAGGTCCGCTTCGAGGCTTCCCGCCCCGATCAGCGCCAGGCCCGCATTCGGGAACCGGGCGCGAATGGCGCCGAGCGCCTCGATTTGCAGCGGCAGGTCGTATTCGGGTTCGAGCAGCCCGACGCTCAGCAGCACCGGGCTGTGCGCTCCGAAGAACTCGCGGAGCGGAGCGGGCATTTCCGTGTGCGGCTGCGCCGGCGGCAGCGCGTGCGGAGCGATCGTGCGCACGCGCTCCGGCGCAACCCCGAAGCGCGCGAACATTTCCGCGATTTCCAGGTTCACGGCGATGATCCTTTCGAAGCGGCGGAAGACGAACCCGCGCAGCGAGAATGGCGCCGCTCTCCGGCCGGCCTCCGACGAGGGATACCCGCCCGAATGGAACGTCAGCACCGCCTTGCGTCCGGGCATGGCGCAGCAGACCAGGCACAGCCCCAGCAGACGGGGTGTAAGGTCGCCCCCGATGTGCAGGTGGATGACGTCCGCGCGCAGACGGGCGAGCAGCCACAGCGCTTCCAGCGCGCTCTCGGGGTGGAAAACCGCTTCTCCCCGCCCGCTGCGGAAACGGTGGAGGTTGATCACCGCGCACTCCTCGCCACGCTCGAGCAGATAGGCCCGGATCGCCGTCAGGTTGGTCTGCACCCCTCCGTGCGGGGGCGGGTAAGGCCCCAGAAGCACAACTCTCATGCCGCCGCGCTCACCGCCAGCACGCTTTCAATGTCGATGGGCGTGACGCGCCCCGTTCACGCCGCCTCCAGCATCCTCAGGCATCCGATGGTTGCGCGGACGCCGTCGCGCACCGTCACCTCCGGCTCTTTCCCCCGCCGTATGCCGTCGAGAAAGGATTCCAGTTGCGCCGCGTACCCTTTTTCCGCCCAGAATCGCCGCCGCGTTCTGGCCAGCCTGCCGCGCAGGGACAGTTTTTTGAAGTCCTCGGTCCACGCGCCCAGGCCCTCCGCGAAAACCTCGACGCGCTCACCGCCCGAGGTCCGGCTGCCCACCGTGCAGTAGGTCAGGTTGCCCACAGACCCGTCCGCGAAGCGGAAACTCGCCGCCAGGTTGTTGGAGCCGACCGGCTCGGGCTTCCCGCCCGGCAAGTGGAAGGCCGCGACCTCCACCGGCTCGGAATCGAGCAGCCAGTACATCAGGTCCACGAAGTGGCAGGCCTCGCCCAGGATCGCGCCGCCGATTGTGGGATCGGCCATCCAGTAGGAGCCCGAGATGCCCGGCGAGTTCATCCGGCACTGAATTACCGCAGGACCGGGACGCCGGGAAAGAAAACGCTTCAATTCCCGGTAGTACGGCGCGAAACGCCGGTTGAAGCCCACCGTGAGCTGCTTTCCGCTTTGCCCGGCGGCGCGCGCGACGGCGCGGCATTCCTCTTCGGTAAGCGCCATCGGCTTTTCGACGAACACGTGCTTGCCCGCGCGCAGCGCCGCCTCGGTTTCCCTGGCGTGATGCTGGTTGCGGCCGGCGACGATGATCACGTGCACCGCGGGGTCGTCGAGGATCGTTTGAAAGTCCGTCGTGCAGTAAGAGGCGCCAAACCGCACGCCGTAGCTCTTGCCGCGAGCGCCGCTGGAGGAATAAACCGCGTGCAGGGAGGCGTAAGGCAGCTTTTTCAGATTGGGCAGATGCGCCCAGCGGGCCAGGTTCCCCGCTCCGGAGAGCGCCACCCGCACGTGGTCTTCCGGGGGTGGCGCCGTGTGAATCGTAACCTTCCGCCGGCTCTCAAAGTTTTCCGGCGCGGCCGCGTCCGCCGCCGGATAGCGAAGCAGAACGGCCAGCGCCCCCGACGCCGGGTCGCACAGCGTCTCGTACGCCTGCGCCGCCTGTTCGAGCGGGAAGCGGTGCGTCACCAGCGGTTCCAGTTGGATGCGCCTGGCGGCCACCAGCCGGGCGAACTCCTCCATGTTGCGCCGCTCGGTCCAGCGGACGTAGGAAACCGGGTAGTCCTTCCCCTGCTTCTCGTACTCGGGGTCGTAACTGCCCGGACCGTAGGCGCGCGACATAAAGAGCTGAATTTCCTTGGCGTACATCTCGCCCCAGGGAAAGTTCAGGTTCACGGCGCCCACCACCACGATGCGCCCGCGGTCGCGGCACATTTCCAGAGCCTGCTGCGCGGGGGCGTCCGATTTGGCGGCGGCGGCGATGATCACGCAATCCGCGCCGCGCCCCCCGGTAATCGAGCGAACGGCATCCACCGCGGAGGCGGCATCGCAGGCGTAATCCGCGCCGAGCTCCCGCGCCAGCATGGCGCGTTCCGCCTTCAGGTCCACGGCGATTACGGCGCCCCCTTGCAGCCGCGCAAGCTGCGCCGCGAGCTGGCCCACCAATCCCAGCCCGATCACCGCCACGACATCGCCCAGGCCGATCGAAGCGATTCGCACGGCGTTCATAGCGATGCTGCCCAGCGTGGTGAAGGCGCCGTACTCGCAGCTCAGCCCCGGGGGCAGTTTGACCACCAGGTTCCGCCCCGCGCAGACGGTTTCCGAGTGCCCGGTGAATTCGCCTCCGTAGGCGACCAGGTCGCCGGTGTCGAGTTCGGTGATCATGGGGTCCTTCGCCACGAGCACGCCGGCGCCCGAGTATCCCAACTCGGCGAACTCGCTGAACTTCGCCCTGACCTCCGAGAACGTGCGCGCCGGCCCCGCGGTTTTCACCGCACGCCAGATCTTTTCGAGATGGGATGGATTTCCGGCGACTTCCCTCAGCACGCCGTCGCGGTGGATGCTAGCCATTTCGGTTCCGCTGCTGATCAGCGAAAACGCCGGCCGGATCAGGACGTGCTGCGGCCGGATTACGGGATCGGGCACTTCTTCAACAATGATGTCCCTGAGCCCCTTGCGCAGGACTTGTCTCACGCAGAACCCCTCCGCTCCCCGTGAGTGTGATTGGACCCCTGTACCTCGATGATATCGGAACCCCGCTCAGGGCGGCAACAAAGCCTCCGGAGGCATTTGACAGGCGGCACGCGCTCTTGGAAAATATTTCTTAGTCGACCATTGCGTGCGGATGTGGCGGAATTGGCAGACGCGCATGGTTCAGGTCCATGTTCCCGCAAGGGAGTAGGGGTTCAAGTCCCTTCATCCGCACCACCTTCCCGTGTACTGTACTGAGCCGAACGACTAGTCCGAATTCGCGAGAATATAGCCCGCTTCGGAGAGTATCCAATAGGTGTTGCTGACGGAAGGCCGCACCCGCTGTATCATACGTGACTAGTTCCATGACACCTCGCGAACGATGGCGTGCAACACTGGATGGCCGCACCCCTGACCGGCCGCCGTGCGATTACTGGGGAACGGTCGAGGTCACCGCCCGGCTTAAACGGGACCTGGGGTGCCCGGACGACCGCGCCCTGTGGGAGTGCCTGGGCATAGACAAGTGCATCCACCTTGCCCCCCGGCATCCGCGCGCGGCCGAAAGCGACTGGCACCTCCAGTCGCTGTTCAGCATCTGGGGCGTGGAAACCCGCGAGATTGACTACGGTTGCGGCACGTACCAGGAAGCGGTCCGCGGTCCGCTTGAGTCCGCCGAATCCCCCACCGATATCGAGCGCTTCAGGTGGCCGGAGGCCGAAGAGTGGGACCTGACGGGGCTCAGGCAACAGGCGCTCGAATGGAAGGATTATCCCATCCTGTGCGGCTCGTACGAGCCCTTTTATCTGTACAGCCGCATGCGCGGCATGGAGCGCGCGCTCGCGGACCTCGTGGAATCCCCCGCAATCGCCGAAGCCGCGCTCGAACGGATCCACTTTATCCACGAAAAGCTTTTCCAGCGGATCTTCGACGAGCTGGGCGACCTTATAGACCTGATCTACGTGGCTGAGGACCTCGGCACGCAGGAATCGCTGCTGATGAGCCCCGCCATGTTCCGGCGCTTTCTCCGGCCCACGCTGCAGAGAATGATCGACCTCGCGCACAGCCGCGGAATCAAAGTGTTCCACCATGACGACGGCGCGATCCGCCCGCTCATCCCGGACCTGCTCGATATCGGCATCGATATCCTCAACCCGATCCAATGGCGCTGCCGCGGCATGGACCGCGCCGCCCTGGCACGGGATTTCGGTGCGCGGGTCGTTTTCCACGGCGGAATCGATAACCAGCAAACGCTCCCATTCGGAACTGTTGAGGACGTCCGCCGCGAGGTCGAAGACAACCTTGCGCTCTTCTCGGGCTGCAAGGGCTACATCGTCGCGCCGTGCCATAACATCCAGGCAAATACTCCCACCGCGAACATCGTCGCGATGTACGAGGCGGTAAACAGGAAAGGAGCAGCGTAATCGAAGCAATGGCCGTATTACAGGTTTCATGCGTGCAGATGCACTGGGCGAGGCCGCTGGAAGAGAACCTGGCGAAGACGCTGGACTACATCAAGTCCGCCGCCGCCTGCGGCAGCCGCGTGGTGTTGTTCCCCGAGGCCAACCTTACCAGCTATTACTTCCCTTACGTCATTCAACTGGACCCGGCCAAGGTGTGTGAAGCGCTGGATGCAGTCTGCCGGGCGGCCCGCGAGCACAACATCTGGGTGATCGTGGGCACGATCCGCAAGACGAGCGACCGGCACCTGAACCTGGCGCACGTCATCTCGCCGGAGGGCGCCATCGTCCACGAGTACGCCAAGATCAACATGGCGGGCCGCGACGAGCAACAGTACTGCCGCGGCGGGAATAAGCTCTCGCTGTTTGAAATCGACGGCGTCCTGTGCACGCTGGTGATCTGCCGCGACGGCCGCCACCCGGAGCTCTACAGGCTGCCGGCCATGGCAGGTGCGCAGATCCTTTTCCACCCCTCGTGCAGCTCGGACGAGATCGAGGCGGTGGCATGGAAGCGAATCTCCGGGCGCGCGCAGCAGCCCGTGGGCCCTAACACAAAAATCTTCCACTGTGTCGCCAACACGGTGGGACAGTCGCCGGACGGCAAGCAGACATCGAGCGGCGCTTCCTTCATACGGGAACCGAACGGCCTTCCGCTGGCGGAAGCCGGTTACTACCAGGAAGAGATGATCACCGCGGTGCTGGATCTTTCACGGGCGGACCGGTCGTATATCCTCGACAGCATGAAGAATCCGCCGTTTCTACGCGAACACTGGGCGCGGATGGTGGAAGAAGTCAAGCAAAGGGCGTCGCTGCGGCCTGAATAGCCTCGCCGTCCGCCGTTTCCGATTCGCGCCCCACCCTCCGCAGGACCGCGATGATGTTGCTGCGCAGGATCCTGAGCGGCGGGATATCGGAGATCCGCATGAAAAGCTTTTCGATCCAGGAGAGGAGGGGGATTCTTTCCGTCACCGGCGTCGAGTTGATCAGGTCCAGGGATACGATGTCGAACCCGCACTCGCGAGCGAGCCTGCGGATTTTCCGAACGGTGTTCAGCCGGTAGCGGGTCGGGAAAACATCTTCCTCCCGACGTCCTTCCAGCCACAAGGCCAGCGCATTCTTGAGCCGCTGCGGAAGCAGCGAAGCGATGAGGAATTGATAGTTCAGATAGTTCGGGGTGTGGAAAATCAGCAGCCCGTGGGGCTTCAGAAGGCGATGGATGTGCTTCAGCGCCGCCTTTGGCTCCTCGACATGCTCCATGACCATATTTGCCGTGATCAGGTCAAAGCATCCCGAGCGAAACGGAGCGTGCTCCATGTCGCCGGCGACGCGATATTTCACGGTCTTATTGTCAACCAGGCTGGAAAAATCCATGTCGATTCCCGCCAGCAGCACCCCCTCCGGAAGTACGGAAAACTCTTCCCGCCGCATCCACCGCGGAAAAATGCCCCGGCCGCAGCCGACATCCAGCCAGCGCATGCCCGGCCGGACAAGCCGGATCAACGTGTCGCGATATGCGTATTGTGAATTGAGAAACGCCCTCCGGGTGCGTTGCGCCATCCCCGCCTCCGAGCAGGTTTAACATTCCTGGGGTTAGGATACGACGGACCGAAAAGAAATGGTGAGCGCGGCGGGATTCGAACCCACGACCCTCTGGTTAAAAGCCAGATGCTCTACCTGCTGAGCTACGCGCCCCCGCTCAACATTACGATAACACACCAAATATCGTCCCCCTAGCCTTTCTTTCATGGCACAATGTTCGCATGCCAGATAAAGTCATCCTAGTAGCAAGCGGAGATCTGCGGCCATCGGCTAACCTGACGTGCTGGGAAGCCCAGAAGCGCGTTGAAGAGTGCGTCATGGCCGCAATCCGGCGCGAAGGCCGCGAGGTCGAACGCGGCCATCCGTACGACCCCGTCAAAGGCCATGGATTTATCGACAGCCAGAAGTACGGCATCGAGGTGTTCCGCCGCATTCCACCGGAGGCGCCGCTGGTCGTGGTCGAAGCAGTCTGGCAGTACAGCCAGCATGTGTTGCCCGGCCTGATCACCCATCGCGGGCCGATTCTCACCGTGGCGAACTGGAACGGCCAGTACCCCGGACTGGTGGGTCTGCTGAACCTGAACGCCTCGCTGACCAAGGCGGGCGTGAAGTACAGCAGCCTGTGGAGCGCCGATTTCAGCGACGAGTTCTTCCTCAGCGGGCTGCGGCGCTGGCTGAACGGCGAAACCATCGTTCACGACGCAAGCCATGTCCGGAGCCTGCGCGATGTGAAATTGCCGGAGCAGGCGGCGAAGATCGGCGGCGAGGTGGCCAGTAACCTGATCAAGAACAAGGCCATCATGGGCATCTTCGACGAAGGCTGCATGGGGATGTACAACGCAATCATTCCAGACGAATTGTTGCATCCCATCGGTGTGTTCAAAGAGCGGCTCAGCCAGTCGGCGCTGTTCGCGGCCATGCAGCGCGTCCCCGACGACGAAGCACGCGCCGTCCGGCAGTGGCTCGACGCCAAGGGCATGCGCTTCCTCACCGGCCCGAACCCGGAAACCGACCTCACCGACGACCAGATCCTTGAGCAGTGCAAGATGTACATAGCCGCGGTCCGCATCGCCGACGAGTTCGGCTGCGACGTCATCGGCATCCAGTATCAGCAGGGCTTGAAGGACCTGGCGCCCGCCTCGGACTTGGTCGAAGGGCTGCTGAACAACACCGACCGGCCGCCGGTTAAAGACCCGAAGACGGGGCGCGTGCTGTTCGAAGGCGAGCCTGTGCCGCACTTTAATGAAGTGGATGAGTGCGCGGGTCTCGATGCGCTGGTGACGAACCGTATCTGGCGGAAACTCGGCTTCGACCCCGAGACCACCCTTCACGACGTCCGCTACGGCGAGCCCTATCGCTGGAATGGGAAAGAGGAATTCGTCTGGGTGTTCGAAATCTCCGGCGCGGTTCCGCCGCAGCACCTGATCGGCGGTTATCGCGGCGCGGTCAGCCACCGCCAGCCGCCGATGTTCTTCCCGAAGGGCGGCGGAACGCTCAACGGCGTCAGCAAGCCCGGAGAGATCGTCTGGAGCCGGATCTTCGTGGAGGAGGGCCGGTTGAAGGCAGACCTCGGGCGCGCCAAAGTGGTCGAATTGCCCACGGAGGAGACACAGCGCCGCTGGAACGCCACCAACCCCGAATGGCCCATCATGCACGCAGTCACCTACGGCATCACCCGCGACCAGTTCATGGGGCGCCACAAGTCGAACCACATCCAGGTGGCTTACGGGCCGGATGCCCAGGGCGCGAACCTGGCGCTCGCGGCCAAGGCGGCAGCGTTCAGGGACCTGGGAATCGAAGTCAGCATCTGCGGCACTGAGACCGGGCTGTAGGTCTGTGCCGCTTCCTATCGCGGCAGCGCGAGCGCGCCGCTCCAGACTTCGAAGGGGCGGCCGCCGCGCTCGTCGTCTTTATAGAGCGCCAGGTAGGTCATTACCCAGTGCTGCGTAAACGCCTCATCCGCCGGCTTGGCGCGCGCCAGCTCGTGGACCACGCGCCAGGTGCCCGTGTTCAGGTAGTGCTGTTGGAAGCTTCTCCCCTCCCGCGCTTTGAGAGGCACGACCGCCTGGCTGTGGGTATGTCCGTATACGATCGTCTGCGCCCACTTGGCAGCTTCTTCCTTCAGTGCATCGCGATAAGACGGCCGCCCGTCGCCTCCATCGGTGCGCTTGCTCAGCCAGCTTGAAAAGCTGCTGAGCCTCTTGAGCGATACTCCCCGCGAGAACTTCAGCGCCAGCGCCAGCTTCTTCAGCGTCCCCGGAGGAAGAAACGCGCTTCGCGCGCGGACGAAATCCAGTTTCAGAAAGTCTTGCACCAGTTCATCCCAAATCGCTTTCACCCTGGCCGCGGTTGCCTCATCCGGGCAGGTGCGCCGCAGCAGACCGTTCACCCACACCGGGATCAGCAGCAATGGCCGGACGTAGTCTATCTGGCGCAACCCTTCCACGCAGGCGGCCGGGAGCCGGCTGCCCAACTCCGCATTCACGGTGGCCGCAAAGCGGTTCACCAGGTCCACCACGATCGCGTCGCCGATCGAGGAGGCGTTCCGATCCGCCTCGCAGTTCAGCGGATCGAACCTGTCGCCGTGGCGGAACCAGGCGCGATGCTGCTCGCAAAGCGACATGAGCTGCGGCGATTCCTCTGGACCGTGCGGGAACGGGCGGCAGGGCGAATTCGCCAGACACATCGCCGAGACGATCCGTTCCCGGATGGCGTTGTACGCCTCGCCGGGCAGGTGCAGAAACCAATCGTGATTGCCGGCCACGTAATGCGTTCTGACCCTGAGCGGCACGCGGTCCCGCGACGCGAAGTCGCGCGACACTTTGGCGACGCCTCCGCTCGCCGTCGCCGGCGGCAACGTCATCACCTCACGCGAGTCGCTCAGACTGCGAAGCACCTCCAGCGACGGGCCGTTCGCCTCCAGAATCGAGTCGGTGATCTGCCTCACCTTTTCTTGAAACGCGGGGCTTGCCGGGTCCGACCAGGGACGCACGTACTCCGGATCCCGCGGCGAAACGCAGGGCCACAGCTCGGAGCGTATGAAGTCCAGAATGTCGCCGAGCAGCACCAGGTCCAGCTCTTCGATGGGACGGTAGGTTCCGTCCCTGCGCCAAGAGGCGTCATAGGCCATGTCCCGCAGCCGCTCGCGGAAGACGCGAAAGGCAGTCGCCGGAATCGTCCCGCTGAAGGCGTTGTCGGAAAGATGAAGATCGCTGATGATGACGAGCATGCCTTGATCCGCAGAGCATACGATGTGCTTTGCCGGTGCGTCAACAGATCCGCACTTTGCTATTCTGTTCACTGGCATTTAAATCCGGCACAAGGAGGAACATTAACCGGTGAGAGTCGGCGTTTTTACCGCATTGTTGGCTGATCTGCCGCTGGACAAGGTGCTGGCGAAGCTGAAGGCCATGGGCGTGGACACGGTGGAGCTGGGAACCGGCAACTATCCGGGCGACCCGCACTGCAAGCTCTCCATGCTGAACGACCCCAAGGCGCTCGAGGAGTTCAAGAAGAAACTCGACGACAACGGCTTTACGATCAGCGCCCTGAGCTGTCACGGCGAGCCGCTGCATCCCAATCCGGAGATCGCGCGCAAGCACCAGGACGTCAACTGCCAGACGATTCTGCTGGCTGAGAAACTCGGCGTTCCCGTGGTCATTGATTTCTCCGGCTGCCCCGGCGACAACGAAGACGCCAAGTTTCCGAACTGGGTCACCTGCGCCTGGCCTCCGCACTTCCAGGACATCCTGAACTGGCAGTGGGAGAAGAAGGTGATCCCGTACTGGAAGGAGCGAGCGAAGTTTGCCGCCGATCACGGCGTGAAGATCGCGCTTGAGATGCACCCCGGCTTCGTCGTCTACAACCCGGAGACGATGCTCAGACTGCGCGACGCCGCCGGCCCGAGCATCGGCTGCAACTTCGACCCGAGCCACCTGTTCTGGCAAGGCATCGATCCCATCGCCGCTGTCCGCGTGCTCGGCGACTGCATCTTCCACGTCCATGCCAAGGATACGCAGTTGTATCCCTACAACCTTCCCAAGTGCGGCGTGCTCGACACCAAGAAGTACACCGACGAGCGCAACCGGAGCTGGATCTTCCGCACCGTCGGCTATGGTCACGGCGCCGAGTGGTGGGGCGAGTTCATCTCCACGCTGAGAATGTACGGCTACGACTACGTGCTGTCGATGGAGCACGAGGACAGCCTGATGTCGCCGGAAGAAGGTTTGGCCAAGGGCGTGGCCTTCCTCCAGAACCTTGTAATCAAGGAAAAGCCGGGCGTCGCCTATTGGGCATAGGGCGCCGGCAATGCCAGAAACAGGCGGCGGACCGGGCACATGCCCGGTCCGCCCTTGCAAGACGCCCGCGGCCCGGGGAATCCGGACTGCATTTGCGCCGTAAAGGACCCGAGCATTGTGGCGCTCATCTCGCGGTAAAAGCCTGTTGATTGCGCTGCTATGCGTAGCCCTGGGCAGGCCGCAGGCGCAAGACCCCCAGCGCCCCAGCCACCTCCAGGCGCTCGTGGACGCCGCCCGGGCGTTGCCCGCCGAGTATCATGCCGACGCCCTGCTCCGGCTCGCCGCCACACCCGCGGTGGCCGATCCCGCCTGGAAACTGGAGCTGCTCGAAGAGGCTTTCTCCGTCGCCCCCAACGCCCTGAACCTTTACAAGCGCCGCTGCGCCGCGCAAACCCCGCGCAACACCCGCGAGTGGCTGTTGGGACAGGCCTTCAACCTCGAGGTGGACACGCTTTCGCTCCAGTGCCGGGCCGTGCGCGGGATGCTGCCGCTCGATGCCCGCCGCGCCCGGGAAATGTTCGCCCGCATACCCGCGCTGACGCCGCCGCAGACGGGTTGCGAAAGCGCGCTGATTCCCGACCTCCGGCTGTTCTACGAGACGCTGCAACTCGTGGCGGGGAACGACCCCTCCCTGATCATGGAGCGCATCCGGATGATTTCCTCGCCGGCGGAACTGGCGCCTGCCGCCGCGCTAATCCGTTCCGCGAAGCTTTCCCCTGACGATCGCCTCGCCCTCATCACGGCCTATGCGGACCGCCTCGCCGTCTTTGCGCGCAACAGCGAATCCCTCGGCTCCGCCGCGCGCGATCCCGAACTCGCGAGCCAGCCGGTTGCCCTCGCCGAGGCGGCGCGGCGGGAAGGGATCGCCGTGGACGGCCTGATGCGCGCCTATCGCGAATTTCTGGCCGCCTGCCTTGGCGGCACGCGCTGTGAGGAGCCGGCCGGCAGCCTCGCCGCGAGCTGGCTCGAACGGTTCAATGAGAAGCTACGCCTGCCAGGGTATCTTGTCTCCACCGAACTGCTGCCGATCCCGCCCGAGAACATCCGCCCGCAAACCATGCGTCCGGCGGCGGAAACGCAGCTCTATGCCTCGCCGGAAGCCCGGGAGCTTGACAGCCGCCTGCGCCGC